>Ga0123355_10009323_pt1 | contig 14912 bp, 3 predicted proteins | sample TergutEmb28metaG_3_FD_89872 | JGI IMG/M metagenome (GOLD analysis project Ga0123355, IMG submission 89872) | Embiratermes neotenicus P1 segment gut microbial communities from Petit-Saut dam, French Guiana - Emb289 P1 | ecosystem: Host-associated > Arthropoda: Insects > Digestive system > Gut ...
ATGTCACTTGCTATTTTATTTCACTTCTTATGTGCTCAACATGTTTCGGACATTAATATATCCATCATCAGAAGCTTGCGACTATTCTGTTGAATTGCCACATTGGTCGTATTGTTCTTGGTTTGATGTGTGTTGGAGTTTCGGTGTGGCTGAAGCCTGCAACACGGATACCACTCCAACCCAACCACACCGAAACTCCAACACACATCGAACCAAGAACAATTCGACCAATGTGGCAATTCAACAGAATAGTCAGAAGCTCCTGATGATGGATATATTAATGTCCGAAACATGTTGAGCACATAAGGAGTGAAATAAAATAGCAAGTGACATCAAGTTGGTCTTTTATTCTTCAACTGTACATCAGTTGTGTTTGACGGTATTTAAATCTTGCTTTTTTAACAATTAAACACAACGGGATGATCAACATAAAAATTGATAGTAGTTTAAGTAACATCAAAACTGAAATAGATTTTATCTCCAGAGATGCGTAAAGGGAAGAATAGCTGGAGTTTATGTTCTACAGAATGGTATAAAGTTTTTCGACCCTGAACACATACACATGTGTAAGCCTGCAAGTGCAAAAGGATCTTCCCACGAAAGAACAGCAAGTTGAAGCTGCCGTTGGGCTGAGTGGGGAGAGTGCACTTGCTGCCTCGCAAAGTAGCATTAGAAACGGACATAAAACTCGGCCAGTGTGTGTGAGAGTGCCCTTCGTTCTCTCAGACCACCTCCACCGCGGACTTTCATTAGTTCTTGATTGATTTGGTAGGATGGGCACCACAGCCAAGAAATAAGCTTTCAAAACATCCCTAGCACCACTACTCCTGTTTTGTATCGGCGGATGGACATCCGACGATGTTCACGTGGTGGTCTTCCTATAGCAGGTTATAGCCACTTATGTCAGCTATACTCGCAACATGCTCAAGCTGGTAGATATACCGCTAACAAAAGCCGAAAGTCGTGTAAACAAAGTGTCAAGTTGAAACTTCTTTTACTGACGCTCTCTCGCGGGAACAGAGAAGTCGTAACCAAGTGTTTTGCCACTGCCCAGTTCTCTTTACAAATAACATTTTCTTAAATTAGTAGGAAACGTCTTAATATTCTCTGTTCAGCCTAAATCAGTAGTGCCATTAACACATGGAAGTGAATTCGTTCATTTATTTAGTACTATGTCTTACGACAGGTCCAAAGCTTCTTCCAAAGCGAGCTCTCCACATAGTGCGATCTAGAGCTTCCTCATTCAAATGAGAGCATCCTCTCCTTTCCTTAAAGTCATCCAGTAGCTTTCCACGTCTTCTTCCTCGTCTTCCTGTCACTTCTATCCCCCCTTTTATCTTTCCTTCAATAACCCGTTGCAAAAAGCAGTTTCTAAGAAAAATGTGACCAATCCAGTTAACCTTCCGTTTACTTATTTCTTGTAGGATATTCATTCCTCTGCTCCTTGATTCTAAGTAATTCTTCATTTTTCACATGATCGGTCCAACTGGTCTTTTCCATCCGTCTCCACACTACATTTCAAACCTTTCCAGGTGGATATGCGCAAGAAACATAAAGCGCATGGGATCTGTGAAAAAAATGCAACTGTCGGAAACTGGCAGGCCGGAAGGTATTTTAATTTAACCTTCAAAATGTTTAGAATGTGTTGCTGGATTAAAAAGTATTTAATGGTTTAAACAAGTAGGTTATGGTCCTTTGAAAAGGTCTCGTTTTTTCTGTGACACTACAGGCTAACTCGGGCTTAGGCCGTGTAATTTTTGAAGTGTTTAGCTCACTTACAGTTATAAGAAAAAACCAGTCAGGATTCCTCCGAACGAGTGATCAGCTGGTAGCACAGGCCACTGTCTAAACAACCCACGACAAACACAATGGACGAACATCCATGACTTCAAAGGGTTTCGAACCAGCGATCATAGCAATCGAGCAGCCGCAGAACTGTGCCTTAGATCACACGGTCACCGAGATCGGCTTAAAAGATTCTCGTACTAGAAGCTATTTACCTAACAGCGTCTAAGTTCTACTGTTGAAAATCCAGGTATGTCTGCTTCTATTTGTTGATGATCGGCGGGACGTAAATCTTTTACTCACGCCTAGACAATGCGTCGGGTCAATATGCACAGAGCGTGACATGCGGATTGCTGGGTCTATCGGAGTTATTAACGTAAGAATTGTCAAGAGTTTAGAGAGCAGGAAGAAGTTAAAGAGAGTAAGTAATTAAGAGACAGAATATTTTCTCTGCCTACGAAGCTTAGGTGTTGGGGCATTAAAACAATTGTTTTAGAATTACGATCCTAATTTAAAACATGAAGTGGAAATGCAGTCTTGAGGAGTTTTGTCACTGGCAGTTACAAGACCATCCTTACACCTTACACCTAGTTGCTTACATTTCAAAATTCTGCAAGGTGTTAACTACGGTAACTGTGTCCGTATCTGCCAAGTGCCTTGTATCAAACTAGTGGGTAGTTTTCCAATCGAATAACTCACGTTACTTTGAAAAATTTATTAGCTACCCAACATACTTCGATTCACCACAGAATCATCAGTCCTATTCTCGCAAGTTGTATGTAATTTATCCAGAAAGGTTGAAAATCTACCTCGTGAAAATACACCTGACAATAATTACATGATGAATCGAAACATATCGGTTAACAGAACTTATGAATGCAGTGTTTATGCTTGAATGGAAAAATATCCATTAATCTGAAAGTAAGGACAGGTCAGACGTCTTGTTAGCTTACCGCACTGACCTATAAGATGTTCGACCACTCAGAAGGGAGAAGGTCCGTGGTTACATTTGGCTAAAATAAATAGAGGTTAAGGTCAAACGATAGTGTATTTTGAACTGACAGACCAATAGGTATAATTCACATTCAAACTACAAACAGAACTGATGTCATTAATATTTTGTTATTTTGTAGACGTAAAATATTTAATTATAAATTTCGTCAAAGCAAAATTCAGTACAACAAAAAAAAAAAACGATTCCTCTGTGCGATATAGCCTCTACACCAAATATCATTATTTTATATGTCGGATGTTAGGATAGTTAGTTGTGAACCCTGCTTGCTGTGCTTCCAGATGACAGTGGAATACAATATAGAGCGTATATCCGGAACTGTTTTCAGTTTTGAACAAAGGAACTTATGTAGGTCCACTGGTACATACATATATTTTGTTGTTTTTTTTTTTTTTCTCATTTGAGGGTGTTTGAGAACAGAGCGCTGTGGAAAATATTTGTGCAAAGAGAGAGGAGGTAATAAGAAGATGGAAAATATGGAAAATGGAAGGATTCTCAATTTGTACTCTTAATTTCATTATTTTATGGTTGTCAAATCATGGAGGCTCAGCTAGACAGGTTATGCAGCACAAATTTTACAGACCTAGAATACACAGCATGTTTAGTAGTGGACACTAAATACGTAAGGGAAAATAGTAAACCGGAGCTTAAAGAAATTAGATTTGAAGTTATGCACTTGATTAACCATTTGACGCCTAATGACGACTGTAGTGGTTGTACCGCACCGCTAACCTCTAAACGTTACATTTTATATATTTATTCAACAAATATATGTCCTGAATATTTTTAACATGGTTTATACTCTCCGTTTTTTCCTCTTCAAAGTGCAGTTTGATTCATTATTCTAACATATTTGGTTCCTGTATTATTCACATTTTATATACAGAGTGTGCTAAAATTAAAAAAAATAATTCCGGCGCCAAAAGGTTAACTTGGCTCAAGCTGTTATTTTGGATGGTCAACTATTTTGAATTCACTATTTAATGACGAGTTGCCATAAGCTAGGAATAATTTATTGATTATTTTGACGCCAACTTCCCAAGAATTGATTGAGTTAGTAGGGATTAAACACGATAATTTCACATTTTATGGATTGTTTGTATTTAATTAAAGCAGGTAAATTAATCCCTGAGAAGGCCTCTAGGGTTCCAGGAAGTTGGGGCTCCAAAATTTCCACACAGTCGGCACATGAAGGTGGTAAGATTGTCGCACAGGCCGCCTCTACCGTCCAGGAATTATTCCTTGTGCTCATTTCTAACAGAGGCTGAGTCGACCCCAGGGAGATTGTGCGGCCAGAAAGATTAAGTCAATGAAAAATCCCAATTAAATTATCGGGAATCGAACCCGTGACGTTCCGGCTAGTAGAACAGTGCCTCTTCATTTCATTAATTAAGATGCTAGAAAATTTAATGCGTAACTTTATAGCATAACATGCGCAGATAAAAATCACTTGACTGGATCAGTGGCAATGCGTAAAGTTTAAAGTCTAAACCCCGTCGTAGAGAATTTTGTATAGTAAGGCTCAATTCCATTGTCGGTTAAAGTAACATGTGGTAAGTAGGATACGATACAGCCGTACCTCTCCAAGCTCCACGTTATGAAGACATATAGGTGAGTCCAAACATACGTACGCACATTCTTAATTGCGGTGCCAGATGCGGTGAATGTTATTTAACTGCCGTACCTAGGTAGCAAATGCCGATGTCCGCTGGATAGGAAATTGAGTGGGTCATCCCATCTAGACGCTGTGGCGAAGAGAGAAATTTTTGTCCATGCCAATAATCGAAGCCCAAATGGCCATTTGTCTGTTACAGATTCCTCAACAGACTGAGCAATTCCCACTCGTATGGGTCGTAATTTTTAACACAAAAATAAAACGCGTGGCCTTGGCGTACAGATGAACGTTGAGACGAGCAAGAGGTTAAATAATGTCCGGGTTTGTCGATGTTCCGAAGGGGAGTGTTGTCTCCATCCTCAGGATGACGGAATTTCTTTTAGCTGGATGCCTTTTTGAAGGCTCCTCAGGCGATTGCCAACTATCCAAGAGAACAACACCCCCAAAATCAAAGCCTGGCCCTCCGGGTTGAGGGTTGGGCATGAGGCCGATAACCTCATTATGGAAACAATGATAATATTAGAAGCACAAAGAGTGAAGTCATGGTCAAACTTATAGAGCTGGATTACCAGAGGAGGAGAAGGAGGAGGAGGAAAAGAAGAAGAAGAAGAAAAAGGAGAAGAGAGAGATGATGACGTGATCCAGCATCCACCTGAACATTATTCGATCGCCCTGAAGATGGAGGCAACACTTACTTCCGCAAATATGGAACTGCGTTTTTATTGTTATTCTACACATTGCGACAGTCCAGAACATCATTTGCTTGACATCCGACGTTCAATCCTGGAAAATTAATTCAGTATAAAGTTAATTGTGTTTGGACTATGTGTACATATTTCCAGTAGGCAGTGAAAAGAGCATTATTGGTTGATATTGGGAGCGAAAATTGGGAAGTAGAGGAGCAAAGGATGGAAACGGGAGAGGAGGGGGAAGTGGAATGGATGTCAGTAATTGGGTAATTTTATCTATACTCTTAGGTTATACGTTCTGGGCCAGTGTGTTATATATATTAGTAGGGGGTGACTGCAGCTAAAAGCAGTGGCTTGTCCACAGTGCTGTCAGAACACTTTGGAGACGCCACATCCGTATACTGTATCTGTGAGACAGAAGGATATATATATATTTGAGGTTATATAGGTTCATAATCCTATTTGAAACCAGCGTGTTGATGATTAGGATGGGTTATGTGTGCAGGCTTACTATAGCACAGAAGCAGAGCAGATCTGACCAGCAAGCAATTGACTGCAGTGGAATGAGCAGTGAAACCAAATTCCCTTTGTCTGCCCTACAATTTCCCACCGTAATGTAATGAACACTGTTTGCATTAAAGATACCTGAAGCTGGCACATGATATGTGAATGTATTAACCACACACACTGGTATGCCCCATAGACAGTCAAGCAGCTCAGTGCTTGTATGAAGGACGCCTCAACGCCTCTTGTAATTCGGAAAAGATTTGAAGCCCCACTGTGATACGTTCGCACTGTATCAGATGTACCTTTGTGGTTTATAGCGTCAACTAAGTGCGCTTCTCAAGTTTGTATTTCATTCGTTTGTAGGCAACATTTCAGGGATGTCCGTTCGGTGTGATGTAAATGAGCTGTCAACAAAGTAGGTATTTGTAGTTTCAGATTTGAGTAACAGTTACCTGTACTGTGTCCTTTATAAGAAATACGTTTTGTACCATAACCTCTATTTTACGTTTCGTCTTAGATAAATTTTCGTAAATTTTTAAGAAAATATTCTCTTCTAAAAAAGAAGCGTCGTCGGCATTGACATGGTGCGTTTTAAGTACCGAAGGACTGTTTTAGTAGAGTAAAATATTAAAATGAAATAAAATATATACTTCGTCAAACACAACTATCTTCTATTTTTTATATTTTATTAATTTTATTTCAATAAATAAAATAAAATATAGTTGTGTCTGACGAAGCATGTATTTTATTTCATTTTAATACGAAGGGCAGAGTGTTAAAACAGTCGATACTGGTGTACTGCTGGTAAACATATTTATTTTATGTAGGAACACACATATAAAATATGAAGTTGTGAGAACGAGTAATAGTTTGTTGTTACGTAATATAATGCTGAATAGTGTACGTCAGCACAACTGTTTTATTAAACAAAGTAGTTACATAGGCTCATGTTTCGACTATTGATCAGTCATCTTCAGGCCTATTTTAATCGGTTTAGTCACAAGATGCTATGTACACATTGGAATCCCAGCGTGGAATTTTTATGTATTTCATTGAAAACATAAAACTAGTTTTATGTATTTCATTGATGTAAACACGCTGGGATCCCAATGTGTGCATAGCATCTTGTGACTAAACCGATTAAAATAGGCCTGAAGATGACTGATTAATAATCGAAACATGTAGCCTATGTAATTACCTTGTGTAGTAAAACAGTTGTGCTAACGTTCACTATTTAGCATTATATTACGTTTCTAGCACATCGTGATGCTCCGATCAAGTCCCTTATATTAAACTATCACGAGGTTACATTAACAGTTTCATACTTTACAATATATCTCATCGTTTCAAATGAAAGGTTACTTGAAAATAAGGTAATGTGCCTTCAATGCTAAGAATACATTGTGTTGTTTTATGGGCTGTTATATCTAAAGTCACCCCCATTCGATATTAAATTTTATGTTTCTTTTTCCTGAGACTTGATGTATCGTACTTACATTTCTTCTGTAATGCAGTGGCGGAAGAAATTCACATCTTGCTCGTTCGGACCAAGTTGTGTATTTGTCTTAGTGCTAATAAATTTCTTCGCTAGTTGGCCAGAGTCTTGTTCCACAAACGTAGCAACTTCCCTCATCACTTCAATTTATCAACCAACGAATGCACATATAATTTCACATAAAACACTTTAAAACACTCCGACATATTTCGATCTTTTCAGATCATCATCAGGGAGCTTTGTTCCTTGCTAACGTTATATTACAGTATTCACTATTCAATTCGTAGTTGCAAACGACGTGTTGTGGCAGCATATCATGTTGTGTTGTGGAGCAGTGGCTAGGTGTGCGTCGTACGACGCACACCTAGCCACTGCTCCACAACACAACATGATATGCTGCCACAACACGTCGTTTGCAACTACGAATTGAATAGTGAATACTGTAATATAACGTTAGCAAGGAACAAAGCTCCCTGATGATGATCTGAAAAGATCGAAATATGTCGGAGTGTTTTAAAGTGTTTTATGTGAAATTATATGTGCATTCGTTGGTTGATAAATTGAAGTGATGAGGGAAGTTGCTACGTTTGTGGAACAAGACTCTGGCCAACTAGCGAAGAAATTTATTAGCACTAAGACAAATACACAACTTGGTCCGAACGAGCAAGATGTGAATTTCTTCCGCCACTGCATTACAGAAGAAATGTAAGTACGATACATCAAGTCTCAGGAAAAAGAAACATAAAATTTAATATCGAATGGGGGTGACTTTAGATATAACAGCCCATAAAACAACACAATGTATTCTTAGCATTGAAGGCACATTACCTTATTTTCAAGTAACCTTTCATTTGAAACGATGAGATATATTGTAAAGTATGAAACTGTTAATGTAACCTCGTGATAGTTTAATATAAGGGACTTGATCGGAGCATCACGATGTGCTAGAAACGTAATATAATGCTAAATAGTGAACGTTAGCACAACTGTTTTACTACACAAGGTAATTACATAGGCTACATGTTTCGATTATTAATCAGTCATCTTCAGGCCTATTTTAATCGGTTTAGTCACAAGATGCTATGCACACATTGGGATCCCAGCGTGTTTACATCAATGAAATACATAAAACTAGTTTTATGTTTTCAATGAAATACATAAAAATTCCACGCTGGGATTCCAATGTGTACATAGCATCTTGTGACTAAACCGATTAAAATAGGCCTGAAGATGACTGATCAATAGTCGAAACATGAGCCTATGTAACTACTTTGTTTAATAAAACAGTTGTGCTGACGTACACTATTCAGCATTATATTACGTAACAACAAACTATTACTCGTTCTCACAACTTCATATTTTATATGTGTGTTCCTACATAAAATAAATATGTTTACCAGCAGTACACCAGTATCGACTGTTTTAACACTCTGCCCTTCGTATTAAAATGAAATAAAATACATGCTTCGTCAGACACAACTATATTTTATTTTATTTATTGAAATAAAATTAATAAAATATAAAAAATAGAAGATAGTTGTGTTTGACGAAGTATATATTTTATTTCATTTTAATATTTTACTCTACTAAAACAGTCCTTCGGTACTTAAAACGCACCATGTCAATGCCGACGACGCTTCTTTTTTAGAAGAGAATATTTTCTTAAAAATTTACGAAAATTTATCTAAGACGAAACGTAAAATAGAGGTTATGGTACAAAACGTATTTCTTATAAAGGACACAGTACAGGTAACTGTTACTCAAATCTGAAACTACAAATACCTACTTTGTTGACAGCTCATTTACATCACACCGAACGGACATCCCTGAAATGTTGCCTACAAACGAATGAAATACAAACTTGAGAAGCGCACTTAGTTGACGCTATAAACCACAAAGGTACATCTGATACAGTGCGAACGTATCACAGTGGGGCTTCAAATCTTTTCCGAATTACAAGAGGCGTTGAGGCGTCCTTCATACAAGCACTGAGCTGCTTGACTGTCTATGGGGCATACCAGTGTGTGTGGTTAATACATTCACATATCATGTGCCAGCTTCAGGTATCTTTAATGCAAACAGTGTTCATTACATTACGGTGGGAAATTGTAGGGCAGACAAAGGGAATTTGGTTTCACTGCTCATTCCACTGCAGTCAATTGCTTGCTGGTCAGATCTGCTCTGCTTCTGTGCTATAGTAAGCCTGCACACATAACCCATCCTAATCATCAACACGCTGGTTTCAAATAGGATTATGAACCTATATAACCTCAAATATATATATATCCTTCTGTCTCACAGATACAGTATACGGATGTGGCGTCTCCAAAGTGTTCTGACAGCACTGTGGACAAGCCACTGCTTTTAGCTGCAGTCACCCCCTACTAATATATATAACACACTGGCCCAGAACGTATAACCTAAGAGTATAGATAAAATTACCCAATTACTGACATCCATTCCACTTCCCCCTCCTCTCCCGTTTCCATCCTTTGCTCCTCTACTTCCCAATTTTCGCTCCCAATATCAACCAATAATGCTCTTTTCACTGCCTACTGGAAATATGTACACATAGTCCAAACACAATTAACTTTATACTGAATTAATTTTCCAGGATTGAACGTCGGATGTCAAGCAAATGATGTTCTGGACTGTCGCAATGTGTAGAATAACAATAAAAACGCAGTTCCATATTTGCGGAAGTAAGTGTTGCCTCCATCTTCAGGGCGATCGAATAATGTTCAGGTGGATGCTGGATCACGTCATCATCTCTCTCTTCTCCTTTTTCTTCTTCTTCTTCTTTTCCTCCTCCTCCTTCTCCTCCTCTGGTAATCCAGCTCTATAAGTTTGACCATGACTTCACTCTTTGTGCTTCTAATATTATCATTGTTTCCATAATGAGGTTATCGGCCTCATGCCCAACCCTCAACCCGGAGGGCCAGGCTTTGATTTTGGGGGTGTTGTTCTCTTGGATAGTTGGCAATCGCCTGAGGAGCCTTCAAAAAGGCATCCAGCTAAAAGAAATTCCGTCATCCTGAGGATGGAGACAACACTCCCCTTCGGAACATCGACAAACCCGGACATTATTTAACCTCTTGCTCGTCTCAACGTTCATCTGTACGCCAAGGCCACGCGTTTTATTTTTGTGTTAAAAATTACGACCCATACGAGTGGGAATTGCTCAGTCTGTTGAGGAATCTGTAACAGACAAATGGCCATTTGGGCTTCGATTATTGGCATGGACAAAAATTTCTCTCTTCGCCACAGCGTCTAGATGGGATGACCCACTCAATTTCCTATCCAGCGGACATCGGCATTTGCTACCTAGGTACGGCAGTTAAATAACATTCACCGCATCTGGCACCGCAATTAAGAATGTGCGTACGTATGTTTGGACTCACCTATATGTCTTCATAACGTGGAGCTTGGAGAGGTACGGCTGTATCGTATCCTACTTACCACATGTTACTTTAACCGACAATGGAATTGAGCCTTACTATACAAAATTCTCTACGACGGGGTTTAGACTTTAAACTTTACGCATTGCCACTGATCCAGTCAAGTGATTTTTATCTGCGCATGTTATGCTATAAAGTTACGCATTAAATTTTCTAGCATCTTAATTAATGAAATGAAGAGGCACTGTTCTACTAGCCGGAACGTCACGGGTTCGATTCCCGATAATTTAATTGGGATTTTTCATTGACTTAATCTTTCTGGCCGCACAATCTCCCTGGGGTCGACTCAGCCTCTGTTAGAAATGAGCACAAGGAATAATTCCTGGACGGTAGAGGCGGCCTGTGCGACAATCTTACCACCTTCATGTGCCGACTGTGTGGAAATTTTGGAGCCCCAACTTCCTGGAACCCTAGAGGCCTTCTCAGGGATTAATTTACCTGCTTTAATTAAATACAAACAATCCATAAAATGTGAAATTATCGTGTTTAATCCCTACTAACTCAATCAATTCTTGGGAAGTTGGCGTCAAAATAATCAATAAATTATTCCTAGCTTATGGCAACTCGTCATTAAATAGTGAATTCAAAATAGTTGACCATCCAAAATAACAGCTTGAGCCAAGTTAACCTTTTGGCGCCGGAATTATTTTTTTTAATTTTAGCACACTCTGTATATAAAATGTGAATAATACAGGAACCAAATATGTTAGAATAATGAATCAAACTGCACTTTGAAGAGGAAAAAACGGAGAGTATAAACCATGTTAAAAATATTCAGGACATATATTTGTTGAATAAATATATAAAATGTAACGTTTAGAGGTTAGCGGTGCGGTACAACCACTACAGTCGTCATTAGGCGTCAAATGGTTAATCAAGTGCATAACTTCAAATCTAATTTCTTTAAGCTCCGGTTTACTATTTTCCCTTACGTATTTAGTGTCCACTACTAAACATGCTGTGTATTCTAGGTCTGTAAAATTTGTGCTGCATAACCTGTCTAGCTGAGCCTCCATGATTTGACAACCATAAAATAATGAAATTAAGAGTACAAATTGAGAATCCTTCCATTTTCCATATTTTCCATCTTCTTATTACCTCCTCTCTCTTTGCACAAATATTTTCCACAGCGCTCTGTTCTCAAACACCCTCAAATGAGAAAAAAAAAAAAAACAACAAAATATATGTATGTACCAGTGGACCTACATAAGTTCCTTTGTTCAAAACTGAAAACAGTTCCGGATATACGCTCTATATTGTATTCCACTGTCATCTGGAAGCACAGCAAGCAGGGTTCACAACTAACTATCCTAACATCCGACATATAAAATAATGATATTTGGTGTAGAGGCTATATCGCACAGAGGAATCGTTTTTTTTTTTTGTTGTACTGAATTTTGCTTTGACGAAATTTATAATTAAATATTTTACGTCTACAAAATAACAAAATATTAATGACATCAGTTCTGTTTGTAGTTTGAATGTGAATTATACCTATTGGTCTGTCAGTTCAAAATACACTATCGTTTGACCTTAACCTCTATTTATTTTAGCCAAATGTAACCACGGACCTTCTCCCTTCTGAGTGGTCGAACATCTTATAGGTCAGTGCGGTAAGCTAACAAGACGTCTGACCTGTCCTTACTTTCAGATTAATGGATATTTTTCCATTCAAGCATAAACACTGCATTCATAAGTTCTGTTAACCGATATGTTTCGATTCATCATGTAATTATTGTCAGGTGTATTTTCACGAGGTAGATTTTCAACCTTTCTGGATAAATTACATACAACTTGCGAGAATAGGACTGATGATTCTGTGGTGAATCGAAGTATGTTGGGTAGCTAATAAATTTTTCAAAGTAACGTGAGTTATTCGATTGGAAAACTACCCACTAGTTTGATACAAGGCACTTGGCAGATACGGACACAGTTACCGTAGTTAACACCTTGCAGAATTTTGAAATGTAAGCAACTAGGTGTAAGGTGTAAGGATGGTCTTGTAACTGCCAGTGACAAAACTCCTCAAGACTGCATTTCCACTTCATGTTTTAAATTAGGATCGTAATTCTAAAACAATTGTTTTAATGCCCCAACACCTAAGCTTCGTAGGCAGAGAAAATATTCTGTCTCTTAATTACTTACTCTCTTTAACTTCTTCCTGCTCTCTAAACTCTTGACAATTCTTACGTTAATAACTCCGATAGACCCAGCAATCCGCATGTCACGCTCTGTGCATATTGACCCGACGCATTGTCTAGGCGTGAGTAAAAGATTTACGTCCCGCCGATCATCAACAAATAGAAGCAGACATACCTGGATTTTCAACAGTAGAACTTAGACGCTGTTAGGTAAATAGCTTCTAGTACGAGAATCTTTTAAGCCGATCTCGGTGACCGTGTGATCTAAGGCACAGTTCTGCGGCTGCTCGATTGCTATGATCGCTGGTTCGAAACCCTTTGAAGTCATGGATGTTCGTCCATTGTGTTTGTCGTGGGTTGTTTAGACAGTGGCCTGTGCTACCAGCTGATCACTCGTTCGGAGGAATCCTGACTGGTTTTTTCTTATAACTGTAAGTGAGCTAAACACTTCAAAAATTACACGGCCTAAGCCCGAGTTAGCCTGTAGTGTCACAGAAAAAACGAGACCTTTTCAAAGGACCATAACCTACTTGTTTAAACCATTAAATACTTTTTAATCCAGCAACACATTCTAAACATTTTGAAGGTTAAATTAAAATACCTTCCGGCCTGCCAGTTTCCGACAGTTGCATTTTTTTCACAGATCCCATGCGCTTTATGTTTCTTGCGCATATCCACCTGGAAAGGTTTGAAATGTAGTGTGGAGACGGATGGAAAAGACCAGTTGGACCGATCATGTGAAAAATGAAGAATTACTTAGAATCAAGGAGCAGAGGAATGAATATCCTACAAGAAATAAGTAAACGGAAGGTTAACTGGATTGGTCACATTTTTCTTAGAAACTGCTTTTTGCAACGGGTTATTGAAGGAAAGATAAAAGGGGGGATAGAAGTGACAGGAAGACGAGGAAGAAGACGTGGAAAGCTACTGGATGACTTTAAGGAAAGGAGAGGATGCTCTCATTTGAATGAGGAAGCTCTAGATCGCACTATGTGGAGAGCTCGCTTTGGAAGAAGCTTTGGACCTGTCGTAAGACATAGTACTAAATAAATGAACGAATTCACTTCCATGTGTTAATGGCACTACTGATTTAGGCTGAACAGAGAATATTAAGACGTTTCCTACTAATTTAAGAAAATGTTATTTGTAAAGAGAACTGGGCAGTGGCAAAACACTTGGTTACGACTTCTCTGTTCCCGCGAGAGAGCGTCAGTAAAAGAAGTTTCAACTTGACACTTTGTTTACACGACTTTCGGCTTTTGTTAGCGGTATATCTACCAGCTTGAGCATGTTGCGAGTATAGCTGACATAAGTGGCTATAACCTGCTATAGGAAGACCACCACGTGAACATCGTCGGATGTCCATCCGCCGATACAAAACAGGAGTAGTGGTGCTAGGGATGTTTTGAAAGCTTATTTCTTGGCTGTGGTGCCCATCCTACCAAATCAATCAAGAACTAATGAAAGTCCGCGGTGGAGGTGGTCTGAGAGAACGAAGGGCACTCTCACACACACTGGCCGAGTTTTATGTCCGTTTCTAATGCTACTTTGCGAGGCAGCAAGTGCACTCTCCCCACTCAGCCCAACGGCAGCTTCAACTTGCTGTTCTTTCGTGGGAAGATCCTTTTGCACTTGCAGGCTTACACATGTGTATGTGTTCAGGGTCGAAAAACTTTATACCATTCTGTAGAACATAAACTCCAGCTATTCTTCCCTTTACGCATCTCTGGAGATAAAATCTATTTCAGTTTTGATGTTACTTAAACTACTATCAATTTTTATGTTGATCATCCCGTTGTGTTTAATTGTTAAAAAAGCAAGATTTAAATACCGTCAAACACAACTGATGTACAGTTGAAGAATAAAAGACCAACTTGATGTCACTTGCTATTTTATTTCACTCCTTATGTGCTCAACATGTTTCGGACATTAATATATCCATCATCAGGAGCTTCTGACTATTCTGTTGAATTGCCACATTGGTCGAATTGTTCTTGGTTCGATGTGTGTTGGAGTTTCGGTGTGGTTGGGTTGGAGTGGTATCCGTGTTGCAGGCTTCAGCCACACCGAAACTCCAACACACATCAAACCAAGAACAATACGACCAATGTGGCAATTCAACAGAATAGTCGCAAGCTTCTGATGATGGATATATTAATGTCCGAAACATGTTGAGCACATAAGAAGTGAAATAAAATAGCAAGTGACAT
>Ga0123355_10009324_pt1 | contig 14912 bp, 5 predicted proteins | sample TergutEmb28metaG_3_FD_89872 | JGI IMG/M metagenome (GOLD analysis project Ga0123355, IMG submission 89872) | Embiratermes neotenicus P1 segment gut microbial communities from Petit-Saut dam, French Guiana - Emb289 P1 | ecosystem: Host-associated > Arthropoda: Insects > Digestive system > Gut ...
ACTGACATACTTCATTCACCTGCCTATGAAGATGGAACCGATAGTGAGTTCCGAAACGTCGGCAGTTAGAACTCAGACGCTGGGGAATTACCCAAAAAGGAATAAATTAATTTCTTTATGTTACCACACCTGTGTTGTTATTGTCATTGTTGTTGAAAATATTTTAACTGCTAAAGTTTTTTTTATTCCTGTATGGCAGCTTGGGTGTGCAGCATTATTTGTATTTTAATTTTTTCTTGCAGCAATGCCTGTCGTTGAAAAGGCTTTAGAAAGAGCCGAGAACATACATTTCGTATATGTTGGTGTTGGTGATAGAGACTTGTAAGTAGACATTAAAAACATGTATGTTTAGTATTTTATCCAGAAATGTCCTGACTGCCATTACACATCCCCTGTGATAACATGAACTGTCATTGGTATTCAGGAAGCAGTGGTGTAAGCACATCATCACAAAATGCAAGGCTGTAACATCATTGTGTACATGGCATGTAGGTAACAGATGTTACACATCACACCTGTGACTGCTGACATAAAAGCTTTGGCTCTACCATGTCACCAGGGCTTGTATCCTGGCATAGAATAAATCAATTTCAAGTGTCTGTCGCCAAGAAGTGACAGGTAGCTTGATGTATGTGTCTGTTGGAAATTTTTTGTGACCCAGGATCTTCTTAAGGGTTTCAGACAGATGGAATACACTGGGTGTAAGATTGGGACTGTACGGAGGGTGATCTGTAACTCCCAGCTTTAGTGCTATAACCAGTCACAAGTGTTAATTGATAGCATGGGGCCTTGCAGTATCATGCAAAATGATGATGTCTTGGTGCAACAGCCCCACCCTTTTGCAACAAATGTCCCACTGTAACCTCTCACGTTTAGCACAAAAGTGTCCAGCAGTTACAGTTTCACCATGGCCCACAAGCAGCACACCTTTGTGTTCACAAATGGCAGTTGCCATGATCTTATTGAATTTCTGTGCCATGGGAGATGATGGGTGTTCCATATTATGGATGCTTTTTGGTTTTGGGTGTTGTCTTAACACATGTGCTATCCACTCTTATAATGCACTGCAGAAACTGCTTTCTTTGGTGTAATTATCAAATACATGAGAATCCTATACAACAGTCTAAACAATATTTGTTGAAAATGTAAGTATGTGTAAGGTGTTGTAGTTTAAATGTTTTAGAAGTTGAGGCTGTCACTTCATTTGAAATAGTCATGACAGAAGTTCTAGACATTGTCCGTTGTCTCAGGCCACAAACCTAACAGTGTTTCAGAGGGCGGTTCTGCCTCCAAAATGCTGTGGGTTTTGTTGGCCAGATCCGATGGATAATGTTCACAATTTCAGTGATGACTAACTATATGTAGTTGTTAGAATCCTATGAATTTGCTCTTTACTAAGCTTTTTTAACTTAAGCATACCAAGTTGAAAACCATATTAGTGAAAAGATACAGAACTGAAAGAGAGGAATGTTTTGTGAAGAACTATGTAAATTTGGCAATTCATGAAACTGATAAAAACATTTTACTTGAGAATGTTTATCAGATGGAAAGTGGCATTTGCTGATAAACAGTAAACATTGAATTCAGTAATGATTTCAGTAACTGAATGTATTGTACTTTAACAGTTTTGTGTTTCTATTTTAAATATTCAGAATAAAAAAATATTTGGACTAGGATATACATGGCAACTTGATAATTATGTTGTGTGATTTACTTTTATTTATGCTGGTTTACTGGGAAATTTTAAGGGGCTATTAATGCTAAACTATGAAGCTGTATATTTCCAATCCTGTTGTCAGTGTTCCTTCTTCCATTGATCCTAAGAAAGGGCATGTGTTTTGCATCACCACAAATAGGCCTGTAAGTTTCATGTTATTCTCTCTGTGCATTGTGAACAGCAACAGTCTCTTAGTACCAATATGTATTACTATAATATGTGCATTTGTTGGAACTAAGAGCTTGTAAGGTCTGTTAAGTGTTATTCCACACACCCACCCTACATATAAAAAATGACATGAAGATATATATGTGTATGTATATGGTTATTTTGTCATTTCTAGTTGGAAGGATCCACAATGTCCATTTCGGACAGATAAACGTCTGCGGTTGAAGAGTGTTCCCACCCTGATGGTGTGGGGTCAGTCTGAAAAGGTTGAAGATGCTGAATGCTCAAATCCAGATCTGGTGTCCATGTTATTCGAACTACCTTAAATTGTCAGTTATGGTAACATGATGTTTTATCCATTCCTGCCATATATTTCTAAAATAACGACAGTGGCTGCAATTAAAATTGTTTTTCTTATATGGAGAATAATTTGTTATAAAAATGTAATTCATATTCAGTGTTCTGGTACATTATATAAATAATTTTTATTGTTTAATGTTTACTTTTTATTTTTACTTCCTTTGTACTGTCCCTACTGTCACCCCATCTACACAGGGTTTCTCCTATACTGGTATGTAACACAACAATCATTTTACTCGCTATGTAATGTGTATTCTCTTATAAAAATGTGTATATTATTCATAATTTCTCCTCTTTATTTTAATGTTTATTTCCTGAGTAATTTTAATCCTTCTGTACTATGTATTATGTTCTCATCATATGGAATATTTCTGCATGTTTCTTATCCTACTCTGGACTCCAGGATATTCACGTATGTCATGTATCATTATTTGAATCTAATTCATATTTTATGCATATTTGATTGATGTTTCTCCATAGGATGATTCGTTAAAAATTTAAACATGTCAGTTTTGAAGTTTTATTTGTAAAATTATTTATTGCAATATTGTGCATTTTGTTGGTAATTATATCAGAAATTTTTATTGTGTTGTGTGTTATGTACACCATATTTTTATCCATCCTTATGTCCACTGGAATACTTTTTTAATCTGTACTTGCTGGACAAGGATAATGAATGCTAGCGTGAACGTACATCACGTGTCTTTGAAGGTGTGGGCATTTTGTTGTGCGTCTTTTTAATCCACTGGCATACTTTGGTGTGTGGCAGGACATCTGCCTTTTCAGGTGGTGTTAGTTACCCTCACACCTGCCAATGTCCATACACAGTGAACTGCATGAGATATCTGTATTACTGCAATATGAACAGGGTGGGTGCAGAATATCTGCATGGTCAGTGTAGTCACAACAGTATCCGGCACACCCATAAAATTTGCTTACAAGGCCAATTTTGTGGAGGAAGTTGCTGAAGAGTTTTGTGTTCAGGATAGAAAACTCAACCATAACCATGTTATAACCAAGTTTATATTTTTGTAAACATTGAGAACATTGGAATTTGTTCCCCAGTGCTGCTATTATACAGATAAATGCATCTATGTAAACAACCACACCTATGTTTGCACAGCACATCATTGGCTCACATAATATTTTTATCTGAAGAGTGAGGTTTGAGGATGTTTGCGAACTTCAATTTTTTCATGATTCCTCCTGAATGTCTGGATGACAGGAATCCAACCAAAAAAAAAAGTATATCTTAAAATCTGTTCATTTTATAGATGTCCAGTTTGCACCTTTATGAAGGAAAACTCTGACTTCTTTCCTATTTCCTGATTTAGTATACTTCAGTGCTGGCATCCCTGGTGGTACAACCAATATCCAGACAATATTGGACCTCTGTGTGCGCTGCTCAGATGAGGTGCCCTTTCTTGTAAGTGGAGTTGTGATTCTTCACAATTTCAGGATTTGGGGAAACAAAAATCCACATACCATGTGTGATTTGGAGAGAGACAGTGTCAAACTGAACGTGTTGTGTGACTTAATGCATGGCAGGGTTATCAGATTTTTTTTTTAATGAACCAACCATGACCTTGGACTTGTACATGGACATGCTGGAACTGTGTACAGTTCTCCAGTTACCGTGTGAAAATCTTGTACAATAAGATGGTGAATTGCCTCACTACAGCCATGTCATGAGGAAGCACCTTCATCACACAATGTCTGGAGGATGGGTTACGAAGGGAGCATCAGTTGCCTGGCCTCCTAAGTCACCAGACGTAACCCCATTGGATCTTTTGCCTATGGGATTATGTGGATAACTTCATCTACAAGGTCAAAAATGACATCTTCAGCAGCTGAAAGCCAGCATAAGGGATGCTGTGGCTATGGTAACACACAGCACTATTCAAAATGTAGACAGAGGTTGAATATTGCCCGGATATTTTTGTGCCACCAGGGGTGCTCACGTTGAAATGTACTAAGGTCATGGTGTGAACCAAACACCTGTATATTGACCAGATTTCAAAATGTTCATTTTTTCTTTATGGATGCATATCATTTGGGCACACTGTATTAGATCTTGAATTTCATCCCGTTGTGCTTTTTGTATTCCTGTAATATTGTCTTTTTGTTTTATTGTTACACTGCCAGATTTTAGGCTCACTATGTCTAACTCACCATAAACTGTAGCCAGCTTAATTCTAGCCTGTGCATAATACATAATTATCAGTTTTAATCTTTAACCCCTCACTGTTTTGCTTCCATTGTATGGATCTTTACCACAAGTTTGAGTGCACCTTGTGGTTTTGAATGTGTTGAGGGATATTATAAATTTAAAAACCCCTTTGTCCTGGGCAATAGTTTTAATTTAAACCTCATTGTCATTGAAGGGTTAATGAGTATTCTTGAGAGTAAAACACTACAAGATATATATAGGCATTTGACCATTTAGTGGAATAGTATGGCTTTCATATTTTTCTCCACCGATCTTCCACTTCAAATACTGTAGTCACTTCTTCATATAATTTAAAATCTTGTTGCCACAGGATTAGGTAGTGAATTCCAGTCTAAATACTGTAATAGGAATTTCATTCCAGGAACAATATTTTTAAAACTTATTTTATCACAGGTTTTTTTTGTTGAGAACATATTTTCATCCATCCTGTAGTGCAACATCATCAACATCATCATAGTTTCCTGTCAAAGGAGACTCCATTGTGATAGAGTAGTGAAGCTTCTTACTGCGAATGTAGCTGTAGCTGTTATCAAATATCACATTATCTGAAACAAAATGTATTTAACTTGGTTTATGTCTGCATAGCACAGAAAACAGTTTTGTGCTGTATTATCAAGTGGTAAAGGTATTTTCTTGCACAAAAACATATTCATACATAGAAGGAAGGCCTCTGCAGCACAGGGTGGCATGTTGGGGGCAGGCTGCCTGCCACACACAAGGAATATTAATGTTTGTTGTGGGTTCTTGCAGATTGAACTACATCTTCTGACAGAAGGAAGCATTGTGGGTCCCTGTTACAGATCCGAGAGTAACTTCATTAATGTTTATAGGGAGGTCCTAATTAATGAGTGGTAGAGGGGGCCTTAGCTGGTAGCTATGCTACTGGAAGGATTTCAGGGGGGAGTGGAACCAATTGGAAGCAAAGTACTGATAAATGATGGGATACTGGAACAAAGTATTGCTTGTATTTACTGGGTGTGTAATATATTGTAGGAATTAGAAAGTGATGAATATAGAAATTATAAATTGTGTGAAAATGCTGCTGGAAATTATAAATCAGATTTTCAAACCTTTATTAGTTCCTAGGCATACAAGAATAGCAGTTTCTAAAATGTTTGCTAGACTGACTTTCTTTGTTTTGTGGTAGTGAATCATGGACACAGAACTGACAGGACAAGGTAGCTATAAGCAGTAGTATGTTCATGAGTATGACTGTGCAATACATTCTTTGACATCATGAAAGGAGTGGGGGATACATGCTTATAGAAACATTAGGCAAGCATGTCTAAAAACTTCCAGGTGCATGCCTTTTCAGAATAATGCCAGATTTTGTGCCACTTGGTGTTTGCTTTTTTAATATATTGTATGACACAAAGCACTTTTTACAGCACATGTTAAACCCTTTCATGATGGATTCTGGTGAAGTATCTTTTCAGTCAGCTTTAATCCACTACCCATGCAGTGCTTGTAGGTGGTCTTATGTTTTTTTCTGTTGTTAATTGGCAGTTCCCATATAGCAGCCACTTTTCATATGGGTGACAGAATATGCCTTTGAATGGTTTGTTTACTACCACACCAAGACCTTGCAACTGTGAGATGATGCCACCAAGTGGTTTGAATTGGAAGTCAGTGTTCACTTGGTCTTTTCAGTGATTAAAAGCAGCTAAAACCAGTGTTCCTGTTTTCTTTAGAAGAACACGTGGTCTTCTATTACAGACTTCCCTGAGGCATTCTACCATGCGCTGTTCTATTATCCAACCTTTCTCATTACATTAAATGTAATTCCACTTTCTTTCAAAATATTTGCTTTTTTCAGAATAGCAGCAAATGATGTCAGTTTCCTCCTACCAGCCAAAACTGAAAGTGTCGTAGTGTTTCCCACTTTTTTATGGCCTGTTGTGACAAGTACTGATTTTGATCCTTTTGCATCAGTTGCATTGTTCATTGACATATAAAAAAAAAGAAGGGGGTTTCATCCTTGTCACCAGTTTATTCTAAGTAGAAAGCATGTTTTTGGCTCCCAGCATAAACACATCAGTCCTACTACCCAATCATTATTTTGTCACGGAATTTTCAATACTCTACGAACTCACAATACCGTCATTCATGTTATCTTTCTGGTAATATGAAGGCCATTTTTATGTTTTTGTGGCAGTAGCACCAGGACTTTTTCATCAATGACTGAAATTGCGATGTTCGGACCCACAAAATGCTTTTCAGTTTGAATTTGCTTTTTTAGTAATAGTTCTTTGTTTTCTCCAGCATTCTGTTCTGTGACATGGAATTTCCATGCCACAGTGTGTTTTTTTCCCTAAACATTTTGTTAGTAGTAATTTAAAATCAGCTTTATAATTGCAGCACATAGATTGTGATATTTTGGATGCTGTTGTGTCTCCTTTCCAAATGATCACCAATGATTTTTACAGAGTACATTAACAATGTCACGCTCCAATGATGTGACTTGAACTGAGCAGTTGGCATATAAATAGTGAAATATGATATATAAAATAATGTATTTACTTACTGCAGCAGCTGTGTAATTTTTTCATTCATGTAGCTTTAGCAAGTACAAGAATATTTGCCCTGTTCACAGAATATGTTCAACTTTTTGAACAGTGACCTCACTCCCGCTGTTTCAGATTATGAATTAGGGGAAAAATTCCCGCCTGATGTTTGAATAAAAATGGTAGTAATCTTAGAAATACAGTGCAGTAAAAGCAGGTTAATAGAATATGCCCCAATATAGCAGTGCAGTAAATAAATGAATTTTTTTTTTACAAGCCCTTTAAAGACTAACTTCTTCCTGCATTATATTCAAATAGTCAGTACATACTGTGTGATAAACACTCCCCACACTTATATTGTATAGGAAAATAATAACTGCTTGTTCTGAGAACCAAATGTAGTTTTGATTGTTAGATCTTGTATTAGATAAATAACCACTTGACTTTAAAGGGTTAAAATATGTTATGCCTGATATATCAGTATACAGAATAAATGTTGATTCAGAGGGAATGCAGGAATTGGGATGACGTAGTGTAGTGAATGGGCTACATGCTGCGTGATTGGGGTTTTGATTTCTGGCAAGGGCAAGAAAGTTTTTTCTTCTTCAAAATGTCTCAACTGGCTTTTGGGCCCACCCAGCCTTTTATTCTGTGGGTATGTGAGGGTACAGCAGTTGGGGTGTGAAGTTAAAAACTGCTTATTCTTTATCTAGTGCTGGGGTTGGGAATGAGCAGAGGTACACATCTCCTTCTCCTATATGCCTTCACGGCATGAACAGACACATTTACAGTATCAAATTCACAAGTAATGTACAGAAATATATTGATGAATTTAATAAATTGTAATTGACAATGTTAAAAGAAGCTTTGGAAATAGCATGGGATCAGAAATTTCAGTAAGAATTCATATCACTGTCTTCAAGCAGTTATGAAATATGACAGTTAAACAGTAGGTATTGAGGAAGGAAATAAGAGGTGAGTGGAAACCTGAAATGAAAAGTTTTAGAACAGTAATAGGAGTTACTCTAAGAGATACAATTAAAAATAAAACAATATGAGGCAGCTGGAAATAAGCATTATTGTGGAAGATATACAGCAGCACTAAGAGGCATTAACATTTGGAAAGAATGACCCTGAACAGTTACTGTGACGAGCGTATTCTTATGTCCCTGTACGAAGATGAGATGTAGATTATTCTAGATTATAATAGAAGGACCAATTTACTTAGATGGAGAGTGGAACATATGGCCCAGTCTTTGTTATTAGAGGAGGAGGATGAAGAAGAAGAAACAAGAAGTCAACAGTCTTCTGGGATGTGGCGCAATGTATTCTGGTATATATGTAGTAACATTTCAGACTGCTGCCAGACTAGATGGCATCACATCTCAGAAGATGGTTGTCTGGCCATCGCCAAAATAGTTTGTAGGACTATTGACTAGATTTAATGGCAGATCTCTGTCGTGGCAGTAACGAACCTGCTTGTGCCATTAACAGTGGCCAAGTACTGGTAACTGTTTGGAGGGAACACTGAGTGATGGTTTTATTTTTTGGACTGTTCTTTACCCTACATTTTCCTGCACATTAAATTACTGTTGCAATATTTCTACACACTCGTGTCCATCAGAGATGTATACTTACAAGTTGCTGGTGTTGGACATGTGATTACTCCAGTTTCATATGATTGGTGGCTATCAATCTTGCGTACTGGCACTGGTGTAGACTCAGTTCCATCAAGATCTTGGCATGTTACACCAAATTTGATGTCGTGGCCTTCAACCCGGAACTCCCACCTTCAAATACATACATAGAACAAGCATTTTCATTAACTTGGGGTATGTACATGTATGTTCTCACTGATCTATATACTGCTTGATTCATGAACTACTCTCAACTTTCTTTAATGCTGAGAGCAAGTGATGTGTGGATTATTCATTGATTCTATTCTGCTGACAGCGGTGACTGTGAGCAAATTGTAGTATTACATTTCTCTTTGTAGTTTATACTAGCAACTAATTCTTAATTAAGTGTACTGTAAAGCAATATGGAAATCAATAATTTCATTTACAGTGTTTAAATGATGCTTTGTTAAATGTACTTGCTAGATAAGTGAGAATTGATATACATTTTATTACTTTTTATGTGCATGTGAATGGATAAATTCAAAGAATTATTAGCATTTTGTTGTGTTCATGTGCATCCTTGTTACTTACTTGAGTATGGAATTTTCTACTGCAGCTATGAATGGTAGACACAGTTTTTTGCCTTTCTTAATTACAGCTGTTGTGAAGATGGTATTTTCTGGTGGATTTGTGTTGTTAGTCTTCTGGGCATAGTAAGACTTAGGAATTTTCCCTCCCTGACAGATCTGGATCAAAATCAAATGGTGTTGAGAGAATGGTAATTGTGTCTTGGCTTCAAACTTGTAACAGGCATAAACTGAATGGCAAAAAGGAGGTTAGAGTCACTTATTGATGGAGTATGCAACAGAACATACCTTAGTTGTGCATCTTGGATTTCCATCAGGATCTGTCAAGGTTCCACCATAATGAGCTGGCAGTTGATCATGCTCAATTGCTTCTAGCAACATGGGCTGCCACTTCTGAGGATCACTCTTAAATATATGCAGTTTTTTTAGTGTGTAATCGTTCAGGAAATTCTTTATCACAGCATAAGCAATGGCAAATACTTTAGGAGCTGAAAGTAATAAAAAGTAAATCTCATATGGAACAGATTTATAAGGAATATGCTCTTATTTTGTTTTACCACAAAATATTTCTTACATTACTATAAATTAACCACCATCTGTAGTCATCACTTACCATTTATTATGTAACAGTCTTTGAGGATTTCTGGGTAATTGGCTTCGTACATTTGGAGCATTGCCACAACGACTTCTCCAGCTGCAGCATATATTTCAACATCAGTGGTGAAGTTTTTATTACAAAAAAATACAAATTATATGTCCAAGATGTCTGTGCCATTAACTTTGGACCAGATAATTTGATCCAAATTTGCTATTGTGACCTAACTAAGACACAAGAATCATGCGTGTATATCATGAGTCATGTTCGGGAGCAATTTTTATGTGATTTTTCAGAAATATAATGCTTTTACACATGAATTTTTTATACTGTTAGGTTTGCTTGGAAGCTGTAATTTGGATTTCTATTTTAGGAAAAGTTAACTTCATTCATATAAGTAAAGACTGCACTTAAACAGTATCTTTACAGGTTTAATATTTATTTATCTGTCCCTTATAACTACAAGCAGTTCTTGATTTTCAGGAAACTTGGTGTGAACAGTATGTCACTGGATGCATGCATGGGCCCATTGACGCAAGGTTTTGGGTAGCAGTGTTACTCTAGCCACTTCACATATTTCATTCCTCAGTAATAGTTGCTCAGCCATAAAACATGACACAACAAAAAAGCCTACAGGGCTTTTAGTAAATGTCACCAAAATGTTACCAATGAGCAGAATCCTTGAGAAGCTAGTAATTTCACAGTTATTCAATTCCATACATTTTGTGACATACAGAACTTTGTTGCCATATTCAAAACAGACCATCAGTTGTCACGCTGAGCCAGATGCATCCATTCCACATCCTCTCAGTCTGTTTCTTTAAGAAAGTATTATAAAATGAAAGAACACTTTTCTTTAAGGAAATGTTACCAGAAAGGTCTTTAGGTCAGGTCTTAGTTCTTCTAGGTTGTTATGCAGCATACGTTGGTAGTTGTTTACCTACTTTTCAGGACAACATATCAGTCCCATCTTCAAGGGTCAAGCAGCCCATGTAGTTCAGACCAATAGGCTGTGCTGAAATATCAGGAAACAAACACCAACATATGCTGTGTAACAAACCAGAAGAGCAAAGACCTCATCTACACAATGGCAGAAGTTTGATGTCTCACACATTCTTTAGGTTGCCTGCCTTCTTCATCTGTTAAGGGAATTATTCTAGCTGTCATTCATCTTCAGATTTGAGACATGCCCTAATGCTGTATAAAAACACAAACACAAATGGGCACTAACAACATGAATACCCACGTGTACTTGCTGAAGCTATATTTACATGTGTGTGCTTATATTTGTGCATATGTATACATAGACTGTAGATGCACCTTTACATTTTGCTGAAGGAGCTGGAGAACAGCTAGCAGCATTCACATCATGTTAACAGAATTCTCATTATAGGAAATTTCATTTATGATTTCCGATAAAGTCTGTCTTCCTTCCGTGTATTCCATTAGTTGGTGATAGCCTTCTAAAGCTTACTAGTACTGTATGTATTGCCCAATGTAACATTGTGAAAAGCTGCATTTTGTCATGCAGTATGTGCATATTTATGCGTGCCATATGATTGTCAGAATAAATACTGGTCATTGAATGTCAGCAACCATTTGCTGTTTGTAATGGAGAGGAGTCTTTTCCTTGTGAGTTAGGAACTGCAGTTTCATGTATAATTTAGATGAATATCATTCTTCAAGGAGATACTGTGCAGAACAGTTTCAACAGAAAATATATTCTCTCTGTTTAATAACAGCTGTGCAGTTATGTGAGATTTGGGGTATTTACATTGGCGAAAAGGCATATTGTAGTCATAGGGTAATGAAGCCATACAGTCTGGTTGGTAGTTACCAGCATTTCAAAGTAACTTATGTCATCAACAGTGTGTTCCTCCAAAATGGTGATACTCACACACTGTTACACCATAAAATGAACTAAGCACTTGAAGATGCAAATAGTCTCACCTTGTAAAACATTGTATGATATAGATCTTAATATTATTTGCTGGTTCCTTGCAGTAAACGTGTTATTCATGTAATTCCAATAAAGGCACTTACAGTTAACAAACCTGTATTGTACTATCGCATGCTATACATTTCCTACATGTTTCATCTTGAATAAGCAATCTTCAGGGAAAATGGAGCACAAAGGATTTTACCTGAAGGTGGTTTATTTAAGCTGAAACATGTAGGAGAATTTATACCATGAGATAATAAACTGTGGATTTGTTAATATGAAATACATGTCAGACAAGCATGATATCCATAATACTTGTATGATGAATCAGTGATTGCCACAGCTTCTCAGAGAATCTTAAGCTGGTTAAGTTTAGTTTAGTTTTACCATTTGTGTCTTTTCATGCAACCCATTAAACTTTATTTGAAACATTGCAGGAATGCTTCAGTATGCAAAATTACTGGTACAGACTGTATATGCTAATACTTTTACTTATGAATTAATATTGACCTGACACCAAACTCACTGTCTACAATTACCATCTGCTGACTCCTTGGAATTACTTGCATCAATAGCAAGAGTAGAAATATGGAACAAAATTACATGGTTTTTAAAAATCTGTACTTTAGTTCAGACAAAAATCTGACATAATTCTGCTCTGAAAAGTGTTGATATATTCTGTTTGTTGCTGTAGTGTGTAGATGCTTTCTGATTCTTTTCAATGTTATATGTAGTGACTTCATACTCTGCCATAAGTAACTTATCCTGATGTGGTACTTACCTGGTCTCCAAGCATACTGACGTATATTGAAATTTTCCATGTCCATAATACAGACAACCTTTGTAGCTGCCTGGCCAAACTTCTGTGCTTGTTCTGTTCCTGTGCTCAAATATGATTCCAGAACTTTGACTGTCATTTTAATGAAGTCAGTCTTGCTAACAGTGTGCATCATTCCCCACATATCCAGGCCAGCAAATGGAACAATTATTACTGCACAGAAAAACGATATTTTTGTTAATATTCTGTTTGAGGGTATACTAGTTTGTCATTTACAATATGTGTGACCTGTTTCTGTGTTGTTGAAGATAAGACTGCGGTGATGTTTTATACAGATGCGTGTGTCTGACAATATGTGTACTGATATGTTGAATGTAATGTTTGGATTGTGTGCATAGTAAGTTTTTCTGAACAAATTCTGTCAGCAGAGGAGGATTTGCTGAAGAAAATGTAGGTAACATACCAACAATGAACATTTTTTAGGTGCATTTACAAAACAATTGCAAAAAGCAACTTTTAACTTCATAATTTCTATATGTATGTCTGTACTGAAATCTGTTGACCAAATTCAGTTTTGTTTAAAATCTGACAGACATATTGGACGCTTTGTATGAAAACATGCATGCATTATGATAATATCTTTCTGAATTCTTCTTGTGTTTAAAAAGGACTTCACACAAAAAAAAAAAAATGTTTTATGCCGAATACATTTTATCCCCAAAACTTTGCTATTTATGAGATAAGTACAAGAAATATGGCTGAGTCAGAAAGGTACAAGGAATAGTGAATTATCTGCGTGGTTGTGATTTGTGTGCTCAGTAGTTCAGGCAAAAATGCAAGCATGTAGTGTGATCTGTAGTCTGAGGTACCTTGTCTGAGAAATTGCTCAATGAATTAACTGTGAGGCTCTGTTTAGCCACTTTGTATGTATATAGCCATGAATGAGCAGTTGTTTCAATGCATTGTTTTCATACCATTCTGCAAATGTTGGTACAGTGTATGGAAGTAAATGGGTGTCAATTAGTGCAGTTTTCTGTTGTGGATCTTCATCGCACCCACAACATATGAGACAGGTTTTCTTGACTTCCCAACTGAAATATTTGTAGGTGAAAAAGTAAGAAATCAGGAGCAGCGTTTATGTCTATTGTGGTGAGAATAAGGTTTCTCTCAATGTCTTACCAGGGTTACAGGACACCAATTTTGTCAGGTCAACATTGTAAAATAACACTTGCAACCAACTGTGATTTATTCTGAATTTCGTGGAGAAATTATCTGCACTCACAAGTGCACATAAAGAAAATCTAGGTATATTGTCTTGAATCACTGTCTCCGTCAGACACTTCCTGCCCATTTTCTAATTGCTTGGGACCTCTACTCTCGCATCTGAATTTGAATTCCCTCCGTCCTTCCATCCATCTCATTATCCAGGATGACACCTTCAACACATTGTGACTCCTGTGATTGGTCAGACAACGAAAGAGGGTTTACTTTTCTTGGCTGACCAATTTTTAGAAAACTTTACCTAATTTTTATTGGTCAAAGTTGAATGAAGTTTTGTGGGAATAAAATGTTCATACAAAGTATAGCTGATAATACACACATGCTTCAGTTCGGAGGCTAAACCCATAAACCTGTTAATGTGAAATGGGAATGCCAAATGTGACTTCCAAAGGTCTGGTTCCTGTAATGAATTTCATAGCTGTCATGATGGGAGGAACATGGGTGAAATTCGAGGAGGTTAGATGGTCAGGAAGTCCTTCCTCAAGTAGGGTGTGGACACAAAAAAAAAAAATCCCCCCCCATTCATGCCAAGGGGTGGTCTGACTGGGACTTGAACCCAAGCTGTGTTTGGCCACACTAGTTGCAACATTGTTTTTGCTTAAAATTGGTACACAGAGTTTTAAAGTTAGACATAGTATTGTGTTTTCATATAGTTAATTAGTGAGTATAAACCCTTAACAAGACTTAGTTTTTAGTAATTTTACAGTAACTGTCATCATTAGGCTAAAACTTGATAAAACACTTAAACAGTTATACAATTGTTTTGCCAAACTGAGATCTCAGTTTCTACAGTTTTGTGTTTCATTTTTGTTCCTGTTGTTGCTATGGTAAATTAAAATTTACGGATAAAGTAATGCAGTGAATATAATGGATTGGTGGTGTGTTGACTTAGTTAGGTGGAGCAAGATGAGATATTCTGTTGTTAATATATCTCAGTATACAGTTATTTGTAAGGTCATTCCTGCAATGGTATATTATAATAATATTAAGATTTTCTGAATTGCACAATGACTTGTTACTGGTCTTATGAACATAAAACAGTTTGTCAAGAGATGGTTTATAAACTGCCTGAGTTAAGATTATAAACCATCTCCTGAGAAACTGGAAGTATTATGTTGAGACAAGCAATAC
>Ga0123355_10009325_pt1 | contig 14911 bp, 14 predicted proteins | sample TergutEmb28metaG_3_FD_89872 | JGI IMG/M metagenome (GOLD analysis project Ga0123355, IMG submission 89872) | Embiratermes neotenicus P1 segment gut microbial communities from Petit-Saut dam, French Guiana - Emb289 P1 | ecosystem: Host-associated > Arthropoda: Insects > Digestive system > Gut ...
GCGCACGCCCAGGGTTGCGCCGGCGGCGGCGGCGAGCTCGGTGTCGGGGCGGACGCCGGTGACGACGAGGACCAGGTCGGCCTGCCGGTCGGCAGTGTCACCGCTGGCGGTCTGCGCCGCTACCTCGAGGCGTCCCTTGCTGTCAGGCGGGGCCTTGCTGATCTGCCGGGCGGTGGTGCCGGTCAGCACCTCGACGCCCTGGGTGGCCAGCTCGGCATGAACCAGCACACCCAGCTCAGGGTCAACTGTCGGCAGGACCTCGGGCAGCTGCTCGACCTGCGTCACGGCAATGCCGCGGGCGGTCAGGGCGTCGGCCATCTCCAGGCCGACGTACCCGGCGCCGATGATGACCGCGCTCGCCGGGGATGCCTCCTCCAGGGTGCGCATGACGGCGAAGGTGTCGCCCATGGTGTGCAGGACGTGCACGCCGTCGCCGGGTCCGAGGGCATCGGGCCCGGCCAGGCCGGCGATCGGCGGCCGGACCGGGACCGCGCCGGTGCCGATGACCAGCCGGTCGTAGCCGATGAGGTCGTCGCTGCCGCCAGGACCGGTGACCTGGAGGTTGCGGCCGGCGACGTCAATACGGCGGACGGTGGTATCCAGCCGCAGGCTCATGCCCGTGGCCTCCAGGTCGCCGACGCTGCGGTGGGCCAGGTTCCGCCAGTGCGTCACCTCACCGGACACGTAGTACGGGATCCCGCAGATGGAGAAGTTCGGATAGGCATCCGCCAGGACGACGGTGACCTCAGCCGACGGGTCGAGCTCGCGGGCACGCAGCGCCGCGCTGATGCCTGCGTCGCTGCCGCCGATCATGACCAGGTGCATGGCGTCCTTCCTCGTCTCGTTAGCCCTTCGCCGGGCCGCCTGCCTGGCTGACAGTCGCGGCTGCGCCATCGCTTTCCGTTTTGCCAAGCAGCCGCCCGGTACCGCCTGCGTGATCGTGAGGCACGACGACATCGGCCGCCTCAGCCGCAGTCATGCCCGGATACAGAAGCGCGACCACGCCGATTGCGAGGATGCCGCCGACAACCTGAGCGCCGATATAGGACGGAGCCGACGACGGGGCGATCCCGGCAAAGGTGTTGGAGAACATCCGGCCGATCGTGATCGCCGGGTTGGCGAAGCTGGCCGATGAGGTGAAGAAGTACGCAGCGCCGATGTAGGCCCCGACAGCAGCGGGAGTGATCCGGCTGCGGCCCGACCGGGCCAGGGCGAAGATCACCACAATCAGCCCCAGGGTCGCGATGATCTCCGAGAAAAAGTGGGCACCACTGGCACGGTCCTTGACCGAGATGCTCACAGCCGAGATGGAGAACATCACGTTCGCGGCGATCGCGCCGGCGATGCACCCTGCGACCTGCGCTGGCAGGTAAGCTGCGGCATCGCGCCACGAGATGCCGCGGAATGCAGCGTCGACGAACGACACGACCGGGTTGAAGTGACCACCCGATACCGGGCCAAACATCAGGATGATCGCAAACAGGCCCGCGGCGGTAGCGGCAGCGTTCTCCAGCAACTCCAGGCCAGTATCACCGGGCGACAGGCGCTGTGCAGCGATCCCAGAACCGATCACGAGCGCGGCCAGGAAGGCACTGCCCAGGAACTCGGCAGCCAGCCGCCGCCACAACGCGATCTCGCTCACCCAGGCACTCCTCCGCGCCTTCATAGGCAACCGTCGATACAGCCTCAGCTTGCCAGTCTGAGTCGATTCTCGTCAATATAGAGGCATGTCGATTCAGGACGTGACCCGCGAACTCCCCGTCATCGGCGCGACCGGACCCGGTGTCTGCGCTCAGCCCACGCTGATCGGCGAGCCGATAGACGAGGCATCGGCGGCAGGGCTGGCGCAGGTCTTCAAGGCCCTCGGCGACCCGGTCCGGCTCCGGCTGATTTCCCTGATCGGCGCCCGCGAGGGCGGTGAGGTCTGCGTCTGCGACCTCACCAGCGCATTTGACCTTACCCAGCCCACCATCAGCCATCACCTGAGGGTGCTCCGTGAGGCTGGCCTCATCGACAGCGAGCGGCGCGGCACCTGGGTCTACTACCGGCTCATGCCCGCCACCCTGGAGCGCATGGCCGCGCTGCTGTCCGTTCAGGCCAGCTGATCCTCCGCAGGGGGCGGCCGCCCGGTCGGCAGCCGCCCCTCGCGCGGAACCCGGCCGCATGGTCAGCTGCAGCAGGTTCCAGAGGTCGCGGAGTCGGAGTCGCCGACCGCTTCGTCTCCGCCGCAGCACAGCGTCCCGCGGGCTGACTGGTCGAGCGAAGCCTCTACCGTGGACCAACTCGCCTCGCCGTCCTGGCCCCAGAAGGTCTGGCTGTCTTCCAGGACGGTGTAGATCTCCCAGCGCTCGCCGTTGGGGGCGCCTTCCACCCAGAACTTGTCCTGCCGCGCGTAGCAGCAGGTCGTGTCGCGCTCGTCGATAGACGCGAGCCCTACTCCCGCGAGCCGGGTCTGCTCGGCGTCGACGGCGTCGGTGTCAGCGACCTCGACACCGAGGTGGTTGATGCTGCCGCCCTGGCCAGGGTTCTCCATGAGGATGAGCTTGAGGGGCGGGTTAGCGATTGCGAAGTTTGCGTACCCCTGCTTGACCTTGGCGGGTTCGGTGCCGAAGAGCTTGCTGTAGAAGCCGATGGACTCGGCCAAGTCGTCGACGTTGATGGCGAGCTGCACGCGGCCGGCCATGGAACCTCCCCAGATATTGACGACTGTCTATGTACTGTCGAACCTCAGCTTGCCACAAGACATCAGTCTCTGTCAATATAGATGTATGTCGAAGTCTCTGGTCGTGCTGGATCCCCCCGACGTCGCTGCGTGCTGCCCGCCGCTGTCGGCGCAGCCACTGTCTGCGGCGCAGGCCGAGCAGGTCGCGCCTCTCCTGAAGGCACTGGCGGATCCGGTGCGTCTCCGGCTGATGTCGCTGGTTGCCTCCCACCCTGGCGGCGAGGCCTGTGTCTGCGACCTCAACGACGCGTTTGACCTGTCCCAGCCGACCATCAGCCACCATCTGAAGGTGCTGCACGAGGCGGGACTCCTGGACCGGAACAAGCGCGGGGTCTGGGTGTACTACCGGGCCCGGACCGGGGCGCTAGCCAGCCTCGCAGCGCTGATCGGAAACGCTTCAACTGGCGGCTGAGGTCATATCGACGAGACGTGGTACGTACCTTCGCGGCCGGATGACTGGTGCTCAGAGGACTCGGCGGCGGTAGCGGTGCGCTCGGCGACATCTCCACCGACAATGCGCTGACCTACATGCCAAAGACAACTCGCTGCCGCAATACTTCCACAGTACTGTGGATGTCATGGCTGTCAGCTATGAAGACGTACCGTTCAGCGAGCTGCTGCATCACCCGGCGGCGACCGCTGGCCGGCTGAACGCTGCTCCAGCGCTGCGCCTTCGCCGGAGGGACGCCGACGATCTCGCCCTCATGCGAGTCGAACAGCTCGAGCAAGACCGAACTGTCGTGGCTTTCGCCGCGCACTTGCTGGCTGGCCTGGTTCGGTCCGGCGATGTCGAAGTCCTGCGTCGGCTTCTGCCGGACGCGTTGCCGTGGGTCACCTTCCTGCCTCAGGCAGACTTCGAATCCTTTGTCGCCGAGCTGGTCGCGGTCGTCCAGGGTGCGGTGGACCTAGGCAATCTCGCACCGATCGCCGTGCTGCTCACTCAATGGCGCCACTCCGCCGAGATCTACGCGGATCCTGCCCTGTTCGAGATCGTGACTCGTGAGCCGGAGGGAGATTTCGGGCCCATCCACGCGCCCGAGGGCGGGTCATGAGCCCTAGGCGGGGTGATCGGGCAGCTCCGCCGCCTGTCGACGGCGAGTACGACGTGCGCTTCGCGACCAACCAGGCGGCGCTGGGCTGGGAGCAGCTTGACCAGCAGCCGTCGCGGCGATCGCCGCACCGGCGAAGCCCAGCGTGAGCGCTCCGACTACCGCCAGGCTTTTGAGGCTGACTTTCCTGCTTCCGAGCCACCTGGAGTGACCGGAGGGCGCCACGAAAATTCTGCAATTCATTTTGGAATGACCCCTTCCAGAATCTGCTGGCGCCGCAGTGGCCACGTCTAGTGGCCCGTTTGTGGTAGGCCTGCCGAATCAGCCTGGTAAGCAAGGGGAGAACTTGCAAGCCCCAGCTCCATTCATGGCCAGAGCGTGACGTCACAGCAAAGGGCGGTCAATGGCTCGCGCAGAAATTCGGCAGCACGTCGGCAGGCCGTGAGAGGCCGTTCACTCGCGCTTATATCGAGCTGCCCGTGCGCTATCGCCTGGCCCCGCCAGAAGCGAGCCCGGGGACAGCTGATGGCTTGTCGCCCGCCGCCGGCGGGTCGTCTGCCGGCCGGTGTCGCGATCAGCATGTCAATGCGGCGCTCGATGCGGCGATCGCCGCCGGATAGTCACAGCGTTGTCACACCCCTCATGGTGTGCTGCAGCCGCGCAGTAGGGCTAGCCGTGGACTCTCTCCAGAGGTGCAGATGCCTGGCACTTTGCACGAAGCGCCACTTGAGCTCCTCCGGCGTTCCCCGCTGCTGGCCGGCGAACTGCTGCGTGCCAGCGGGATAGCAGTCTCCGCGGACGCGGTGGCGACCGCGGTTCCGGGTGACGTGAGCTCTGCACCAGTCGAGTTGCGCGCTGACGGCGTGTTTCTGGTCGGTGACGGCGACAGCAAGCTGGTCGTGGTGGCAGAGTCGCAGACCCAGCCCGATGCTGCCAAACCCTGGGTCTGGCCGGCCTATGTGGCTCTGGCTCGCGCTGAGCACCGCAGGCCCGCCGTGCTGGTGGTTTTCTGCCCCGGACCACGACGCGATACCGGACCCTGGGCCCGTCAGCTGATCAGAACCGGTCATCCTGGCTTCGACCTGGCCCCCATCGTGATCGACGCCGCAGCGACCCCGCCGCCAGATCCGGCCGGCCCGGCTGCAGCTGAGATGGCCGTGCTCGGCTGCCTGACCCCGGCGATCGATCTGGACAGCGACGCTGCACGTCATGACGTCCTTGGCCTGATCGCCGCCGCGCGCCTCCAAGCCGACAAGCTCCGGGCATACACTCATTTCATCCGGGTCGCCGCTTCTCCGGCGGCACGACAGGCGCTGGAGGCGCTGATGACCTTCACCTACAAGGACGAGTGGCTCGACGAGATCGACGCCAAGGCGGAGGCCAGGGGAGAGATCAAGGGCCGCGCGGAGGAACGCGCGCAGATGGTCCTGCGGATCCTGGCCGCTCGGGGCATCGCGGTAACCGACGGCGTCCGCGACCGCGTACTGGCGTGCGCCGACCTTGACCAGCTGCAGGCCTGGGCGGACAAGGCCGTCACCGCCACCTCTCTCGGCGACGTTTTCACCAGCTAGCGAATCCGGCCGGCTAGCCGCGAGCCTGCGCCATCGTCAGCATGCGGCGTCTGGGCGCTCCGGAGCTGCCAAGGCCGGAGCAGCCGCGAGGACCGGGATCGATACTCAGGCCTCGGTGTCGGTCATCCCGGCCGGGCGCGGAGGCGGATCCAGCTCGGTGAGGCCGAGGAGTGGCTCGTCGGCGGAGCGGATGTCGGCGGTGGGCAGCCCGCCCGGGTACCTCTGCCGGGCCGTCTCCGCTACGGCGATCGCGATCTCGACATGCTGCCGGCGCGAGGCGACGTAGAAGTCCTGCGCCTCGCTGCTGAGCTTCGGCAGTGCGTGCAGCGGCTTGTCGCTGACCGCCAGCAGCGTTGCGGTGGGAATGCGGTAGCGGAAGCCGTTCGCGGCCACCGTGGCCGACTCCATGTCCACCGCAATCGCCCGGGACAGCCGCAGCCGCTCGGCGACAAGGCCGAGGTTGAGCTCCCAGTCGCGGTTGGCGGTGGTGAACACGATGCCCATCCGGCTGCGCAGACCCCGCGCGGTGACCTCGTCCAGCAGCAGCGTGTTGACCGTGTGGTTGGACACCACCGGCACGCTGAGCGGCAGGATGTCGTCGAGCACCCGGTCGTCGCGCATGTACGCGGTCGCGAGCACCAGGTCGCCGATGTCCTGGTGATTGCGCAGCCCGCCGCAGTGCCCGATCATCAGCACGAGGTCCGGCCGCAGCACGGCGAGATGATCGGTGAGGGTCTTGGCGTTCGACGGCCCGACGCCGATGTTCACCATGGTCAGCCCAGCCCGGCCGGGCAGCGGGTAGTGCCACGCGGGCATCTGGCGGTCGGCCGATTCCGGGCCGATGCAGTTCGGCAGCACAGCGCGGAACTCCGCGACGTGCCACGCGTAGTTGGTCAGCAGCACGTACCGCTGAAAGGCCTCCGCGGGGGTGCCCGTGTAGTGAGCTAGCCGGTCGATCGACAGCGCCATCCGCTCCGGGGAGAACAGGAACAGTTTCTTGCGCCGCGGGTCAGAGCCCGCCTCGTCGAGGGCCGGGCCCAGTGCGGGATCGTGCAGGTCGACCGCCGGGCGGCCGGGGCTGACCGAGATCGTCGCGCCCGCGGCGGCCAGCCGGCCCAGCTCGCGCTGCAGATACCACCGGATGGCGGCAGGCGCGGCGAACTCACCCTCGAGCACGGGATTGTGCGCCGACCATGGCCGCTCGACGGTCAGCCGCGGGTACCGGCCCTCCCGGTCAGCCGCCTCCATCGCGTCGCACAGCCGCTCGACCTCGGGGAGCCGCGCGCTGTCGGGGACAGCGGCGAAATCCAGCGACATCGTCGTCATGCCGCCATCATGCCAACGGCCGCGGTACTGGACGGCAATCAGGAGGGGAACGTGGTCGTCACGGGCGGGTGCCGAACGTCGGCCGGCCGGGCTGCGCGGGCAGCAACGAATAGGCGTCGCGGATCCAGTCGCACAGCAGCGGCCGGGTCTCGCGCGGGTCGACGATGTCCTCGATGCCGAACCGCTCCGCCGTGCGGAACGGGCTGCGCACCGAGTCCAGCCGCGTCCTGATCTCGGCGAGCAGCGCTGCCGGATCGTCTGCGGCCTCCAGGTCGCCTCGGTAGGCGGCCTCGATGCCGCCCTCGACCGGCAGCGAGCCCCAGTCTGCGGACGGCCAGGCCCAGCGGCGGACCAGCCGGTGCCGGTTGACCAGGCCGGCGCCGCCGACTCCGAAGACCCGCCGCACGATGATCTCGGCAGCCGGAACGCTCGCCTGGTACACGGCGCTGATCGCCCGGACGCCGTGCCGGATCGTCGCGCGCTGCTCGGCGCGGGTGCCGATCAGCAGGCCGGGCTGGTCGGTGAACGTGACGATCGGCAGGTGGAACGTCGAGCACAGATCGGCCAGCCGGATCACCGCGTCCGCGCCCTCGGCGGTCATACAGCCACCCGCCACGTACGGGTCGCAGGCGACCACGCCGACCGGGTGCCCGTCGAGGCGTGCCACCGCGGTGACGATCGAGCCGCCGTAGCGCTGGATCTCCAGGACGGAGTCAGCGTCGAGCACCACTGCGAGGATGTCCCGGATGCGGTACGGCTTGCGGCGGTCCCGCGGTACCGCTGACAGGAGCGACTCATCCTGGCGGCCGGGGGAGTCGGCCGGTGCCACGACTGGCGGCAGCGCGTAAGCGCTCGGCGGCAGGTACGACAGGAACCGCCGGATCAGCCCCAACGCGTCGTGCTCGGACGCGGCAATCAGGTCGACGGCCCCGTTCCGGGCATGAACGCGGGCCCCGCCCAGCGCCTCCTTGTCGACGTCCTCGCCCACCCCGCCCTTGACCACCGGAGGCCCCGCCACGAACAGCTGCGACGTTCCCTCGACCAGGATCGACAGGTGGGCAGCCGCGAGGCGCGCGGCGCCGAGACCGGCCACCGGGCCCAGGCCGGCCGCGATCACGGGGACCACGGACAAGTTGTCAACGACGTAGTCCCAGCCCGGGTTGACCGGGACGTAGGTGTAGCCGTGCTGCTCGAGCGACTTGACGCTGCCGCCGCCGCCGGTGCCCTCGACAAGCCGGACAATGGGCAGCCGCAGTTCATTCGCGAGCTGCTCAGCGTAGATCTGCTTGCCGATGATCGCGGCGTCGGCCGCGCCCCCGCGGATGGTGAAGTCGTCGCCGCCGACGACCACCTTGCGGCCGTCGATGCGGCCAGTCCCGGTGACGAAGTTGGCGGCCATGAAGCTGGCAAGCTGACCGGCGTCGTCGTAGGCGGCCGTGCCCGCGAGCGCGCCGATCTCGCGGAACGAGCCATCGTCGAGCAGCGCCGCGATCCGCTCGCGAACTGTCAGCCGCCCGGCGTCGTGCTGCCGGGCGATCTTGGCGGGCCCGCCCATTTCCGCGGCGAGCCGCCGCCGCCTGACCAGCTCGTCCAGCTCCGGTTGCCATGTCATGGCCACTGAAGCTAGCTCACTGTGCTGGCTGCGGGCCAGTGGCCCAGGGCCGCTTCAGGCCAGTCGCGGTCGCTTGCGCCGATGAGTGCGGGCCGTGCTTGCCATGACGGCCTCTGGCAAGCACGTCCCCCCCACACCCGGTATGTCATCGTCCCGCGTCACGATCTGGTTGTGGAATCGGTAATTGTGCTTACTCTTACTGCAAGGGGGGTGTTTATGCCTGTCTCTAGCATGACCCGTGGGCTCGTCGCCGGGCTCGGGGAGCTCTATGCCGCTGTCGGCTCGGACGACTACCCGGCCAGGGTGATCTCCGTAATCGCCGGGCTGATCAGCGTCGGATCGTGCTCGTATAACCACCTGGACGGTAGCACGGCCCTCGCTTACGAGATCGAGCCCTGGGACGTGGTGTCCTTTCCCGACGCCGATGCTCTCTTCCGGCTGCACCTGCCCGAGCACCCGGTGTTCAGCTATTTCGGGGCCACGGGCGATGCCGCTTCATGCCGCGTGTCCGACCTCGTCAGCGACCGCCAGTTCCGCTCGCTCGGGCTCTACCGCGATTTCTACCGGCATGCCGAGGTCGACTACCAGATGACCTTTTTCACGCCCCTGCCGGGCCGGGGCCAGATCGCGCTCGCGCTGAACCGCCAGGGGCGCGATTTCTCGGCCGAGGAACGGGAGGTGCTGGAGCTGCTGCGGCCGCACGTCACGCAGTCCGCCGCTCTTGCGGCCGAGCTGGGCAATCCGCTGCCCGGCATCCCTGTCGGGTTCGGCGGGAGCCCGGTCCTGACGCCGCGCCAGGCGCGGATCCTGCAGCTCGTCGCCGACGGCTACCCCGATCGCGCCATCGCGCGGGCGCTCGGCATCAGCACCCGCACCGTCCATGCGCATCTGCAGCATGTCTACCGCGCGCTCGATGTGTCCTCCCGCACCGAGGCGCTCGCGCGGCTCCGCGAGCTCCGGCGTTCCCAGCTCACGCCGGATGGTCGATAGCCTGGGGTCGATCACGGACAGCAAGTCGGTGAGGACCTTCTGCTATGCGTGTACTCGACATCGTCATCGGGGCTGGCTGGGTAGCCTTCTGGATCTACTGGATCGCGGCGTCTATGGGCGCCAAGGCCGGACGCAGCAGATGGACCCAGTTCGCCGGCCTCCGTGTCGGCATCGCCCTCGTCGTCCTGCTTCTGCTGCGGCTGCGCGTGCTCAAGGGGAGCGCAGCCACGCACAATGCGTGGCTCATGGGCATCGGCACTGCGATCTTCGTGCTTGGCCTGGCGCTGGCCATCTGGGCCAGGATCTACATCGGCCGCAACTGGGGAATGCCGATGTCCAGGAAAGACGAGCCGGAGCTCGTGACAACCGGCCCGTACCACACGATCCGGCATCCCATTTACACGGGCATCATCCTCGCGATGGTCGGCACGACTATCGCGGTTAGCCTCTACTGGCTAGTAGCGGTTGCTGTGCTCGGAGCTTATTTCGGCTTGAGCGCAGTGATGGAAGAGCGCTATATGGCTGAGCAATTCCCGGATGCCTACCCCGGCTACAAGCGATCGACAAAAATGCTGATCCCGTTCGTCCTCTGAGACCAGATCAGCCCGCCTCGCGCAGCTCCGGGCTGGTGAACGTAGCCGACACTGGCGCTGAGTCGGCCGGGGCACCACTGCCGTCGCCGGCAGCGGCGGACTGCTGAGGCGCAGCTTCGGTCGCGGTCTCGCGCTCGGCCGCAATCTCGGCCTCGTGCTCGGGCTCGGGCAGCGCGCGGCCGGCCCGCCATTCTTCGAACGCCATGGACAGCAGGCACGGCACCAGATCGGTGGACCGCCGGGCAACCCAGACGGTACCCTTCGTCGCCATCCAGGCGAACTGCTCGGCCCTGGTGGGCGGCTCCTCAACCGGCTCGGCGCCGGGCGGCGGGCCGACGGGGTGACCGGCTGCGGCCAGCAGGTCGTGGAACCTGCGGGCGATGAGCCGGTGCCCGCGCTCGCTCGGGTGCAGGCGGTCGACTGCCCACATGGGCGGATCGTAGACGAAAGGGTCGCCGGCCGCGTCGTAGGTCAGCGTGCCGAACCGCTCCGCCATCTGGTCGATCACGTCGTTCAGCAGATGCGCCCGCTTGGCCAGCGGCCTGGCCAGCACGTCAGGCAGGTGCAGCATCCGGCCCGGATCGGGCAGCCGCATGGTGAGCACGTCCGCGCCCGCGGCGCGCAGCGCGCCGATCACGTGCGCCGAGGTCTCGGCCAGCCGGTCCGGGTCGAAGTTCGGGCGGAGGGTGTCGTTGATGCCGATGACGACGCTGGCAACTTCCGGTCGCAGCTGCAGCGCGGCGGGCAGCTGGTCACGTTCCAGGTCGGCCATCAGCGCGCCGTTCCCGGCGACGATGTGGAGCGCGGGATCTGGCAGAGTCTCGGACAGCAGCACTGCCCAGCCCCGCCAGGCCCGCGGTCCTTTACGGCGGCCTGGCGGCGGAGCCAGCCGAACCGGATCGCCGATGCCGAGCGTGATCGAGTCGCCCAGGGCGACGAATGTCGTCACGCGGCCACCGCCTCCCGTGCGGTCGAGCTTCCGGTACCCAGGACGTCAGCGTAATGGCCGATCAACTGGTCGCACATGACGGGCCAGGTGCGGCCCAGGACCATCTGCCGGGCCGCCGCGCCCTGCGCCCTGCGCAGCTCCGGGTCGGCCAGCAGAGTGGCAACAGCGTCGGCGAGGGCCGCTGCGTCGCCCGGCCTGACGAGGAAGCCGGTCACCCCGTCCCTGACCAGGTCCAGTGGCCCGCCGGCGGCTGGCGCCACCACTGGCAGGCCGCTCGCGGCCGCCTCCTGCAGCGTCTGCCCGAAGGTGTCATGGGGGCCGGCGTGCACGAACACGTCGAGGCTGGCGTAGATCGTCGCGAGATCCTCTCCGCTCCGCTGGCCGAGCAGAACGGCGGCCGGTATCGCCCGGCGGATAGCGGCCTCAGCAGGACCGCCGCCGACGAGCACGAGGCGCACGCCAGGCATGGCAGCGATCTCGGCCAGCAGGTCGACGCGCTTCTCCGCGGCCAGCCGCCCGACGTAGCCGACAACGAGATCGGCACCGGCGGCCAGCCTGGCGTGCAGCTGCTCGCTCCGCTTGGCAGGATCGAATCGCACGCAGTCGACGCCGCGCGCCCAGACCGCGACCCGCTCGATGCCGTGGGCGCGGAGATCGGTGGCGGTGGCCGTGCAGGGCGACAGATTCAGGTTCGCGGCATTGTGGATCTTGCGGAGCCGGTGCCACGCGAAGGCCTCCCCGAGGGGGCCGGTGTGATAGGCGCGCGCGTATGCCGGCAGGTCGGTCGCGTACACCGCGACGATCGGCACGTGCTCTTTCTGCGCGGCGGCGCAGCCTCCGGCGCCGAGCACGAACGGGCCGTGCACATGCACCACGTCCGGACGGTGGTCCGCCATGGCGGACCGGAGGCGGCTGCCGGGAAGGCCAACCCGGAAGCCGGGATACATGGGCAAGCCGACAGACGGAACGCGGACTATCGGGAAGCTGTATTTGTGATCGGGCAGCGGCACGCCGTGGGCCGGCTCGGGAGCGATTACCAAGGGGTCGTGGCCCCTGAAAAGCAAGTGTTCCGCCACGCGCACCGCAGTGTGCGCGACGCCGTTGACATCGGGCGGAAATGATTCCGTGACGTAAGTAATTCGCACGATCACACGCTCCGCCATGAGCATGCCCGCGACGGGCGATTCGCCGTGACGCCGCAGCGAACTGTGGATGACATCTCGGCGATCGGCAACGGACTGGATAGAAGTCTTCTCGCACGGTGACAATGAATCGGATTAAGTCCTACAAGTCGGACAGAATCCCGGCATCGTCGCCCACATCCACGCGGGAATGAAGGGTAACTTTGCCCGCCAGAGACGCGGGGCAAAGTTGCCATGGAACCCCCTAGGGAGGCGAAGTCAGCGGGGTCAGCGGAGCAGCAAGCGCGCAGCAAGCTCCAGGTGTGCCTCGACGTCATCGGCCGTTGCCCTCCTGGTTACCCAGGCCACCAGATTGGAGAGCCAGACGTCGCCGATGATACGGGCGATCGCGCGCTCGTCCGCGGTGGGCTCGCCGTCGTGCATGGCTCTGGTGAGCATGCCTTCCATGAGCTGGGCGACAGTGTTAACCTCGGCGGCCGCGCTCGGGTCGGCGAACATGAACGCCCGGGTCATGGCCTCGATGAGCAGTGGTTCCCGCTGCATGGACCGGGTAACCCGGTGCAGCACGAAGAGCACACGGTCGTAAGCCGTGTCGCCTGGCAGCGGCGAGCTGCCAAGCTTCTCCTCGGCGCGCTCGAACTCGGAGGCCAGCCCGGATACCAGCAAATGGATCTTGGAAGGAAAGTAGCGGTAGAGCGTGCCCAGCGCGACGTCCGCCCGGTCGGCAACAGCCCGCATCTGGACGGCCTCGTAGCCGCCGCGCGAGGCGAGCGCGAGGGTGGCGTCGAGAATCCGCTTGCGCCGCTCCCGCTGGGCCGCAGAGCCGAAATCTGCGATGCCCGACCCGGCACCGGGCACGTCGGCTTGCTCACCAGTACGCGTTCTCGGCGTTGCCATGAGGTCCTTCGTCCTCGCCCTGGGCGCGCTCACGTGCCCTTGCTGCCGGCCAGCGAGGCAGCGGCGCCATGCAGGCCAGGTCGTGATCGGTGCCGCCAGCCTAGCAACGCGCCGGTCGCCGGCCCTGGCTTCAAACCTGGCGCTTTACAGTGGCGCCGGCTAGCGCTGATGGCGGCTGCTGCCCGTTCGGGCAATGGCTCCGCTGGAACGGTGAGCGAGCCCCTTGTTGGAACAGGCTGCAACGCTTCCACGACCAGCTTATTGGGGCTGCTCAACGGGCCCGAACTGGCGCACTCCGTGGCATCCTGCTGCCTATGGCAGCAACGCAAGAAGTGCCGATCACGGCATCACAACTCGAACCAGCGGTCAAGCGCAGCAGCATGTTCCCCTGGCGGCACGCGCGAGGCGAGCAGCACCCCGCACTCAAGGCCGCGCAGGACGGCCGAACGCTCGGTGAGCGCGTCGCCGACGAGATAGCCAGCTTCGGGGGCTCCTGGCCATTCATTTTCATTTTCCTTGGCCTGATCGTCGGCTGGATGATCATCAACACGGTGATCATCGGCCACCTCGTGGGCGGGCACGCGTTCGACCCCTATCCGTATATCGCCCTCAACCTTGTGCTCAGCGGCCTCGCGGGCATCCAGGCTCCGATCATCATGATGAGCCAGAATCGGGCCGCAGCCCGGGACGAGCTGCTCGCCCAGCACCACTACGAGGAGACCCAGACGATCGACAAGTTGCTCCAGGCGAACACCGACCTGACCCAGCAGGTGCACGACCTCACCCAGAAGGTCCACACCCTGACCGAGCATCTCTGCACCACCTCTGGCCTGAACTGACGCTGACCGGCTGAGTTCCGGGATGCTCTCCGCGACGCGGTGGCCGCGCTGGCTTTCGCTTCCTGTCAGCGCGTTTTCGCAGGTCAGCGGCCTTGTCCGCACTCGCTAGAACGTGTTCTAATTTTGAGGGCCAGCGGCGGAGGAGGTCACGGTGCCGATCGCGCTCACCGAGGAGCAGCGTGCGCTTCAGGCCTCGGTGCGCGAGTGGGCGAAGCGGACCGGCACCATCGGGCTCGTCCGGGCCGGGGAAGCCGGCGGCGCGGTCCTCGCCGAGCCGGACTGGGCGAGCCTTGCCGAGCTGGGCGTCTTCGGCGTCGGTCTGCCTGCCGCGATCGGCGGCGCCGGCGGCAGCACCGCCGATCTGGCTGCAGTGCTCGCCCAGCTCACCGAGTCACTGACACCAGGACCGATTCTGCCGACCTTGCTCGCCGGTCGCGTGCTCGCGTGCTGCGCTGGGGAGTCGCCCGGCGTCGCGGCGACGCTGCGCGGCATCGCGGCCGGGGAGATCTCGGTGGCCGTCGCCCTGGATCGTCCGAGCCGGGAGACGCGAAGCGCTGCCGTCGCAGCGGAGCCTCACCCGGATGGATCGGTCCGGCTGACCGGCCAGTGTGACTCGGTACTCGGCGGGGGCAGCGCGACGCATCTGCTGGTCCGAGCGACGGTCAGCGGCGCGAGCGCTGGCGCCGCTGAAGCGCCGCGGGCTGTCGTCGCCGAAGGCGCTACTGGCGACGGCGGGTGGTTCCTGCTGCCGGCCGGCCAGCAGGGAGTAACCGTCACTGCACGGCCGCCGGCTGACTTCTCGTGCTCACTCGCAGACATCGCGCTGGACGGCGTCGCTGCGGGGCCTGGCGAGTGGCTCCCTGACGCGACCTCCGGTCAGGTGCTCGACATAGCGGCAGCGCTGTACGCGGTCGAGGCGGCGGCCGTGGCGAACTGGTGCGCGCGGACAGCGGCCGAGTACGCAGCGCTCCGGCAGCAGTTCGGCCGGCCTATCGGCGCATTCCAGGCCGTCAAGCACCTGTGTGCCAGCATGGCCTGCCGGGCCGAGGCCGCCGCGGTGCTGGCGTGGGACGCTGCCCGCGCGATCGACGAGGATCCCGCCGAGCTGTCGCTGGCGGCCGCCGCAGCCGCCGCGTTCTGCCTGGACGCGGGTGTCGACGTGGCAAAGGACTGCATTCAGGTACTGGGCGGTATCGGCTTCACCTGGGAGCACGACGCTCA
>Ga0123355_10009326_pt1 | contig 14910 bp, 4 predicted proteins | sample TergutEmb28metaG_3_FD_89872 | JGI IMG/M metagenome (GOLD analysis project Ga0123355, IMG submission 89872) | Embiratermes neotenicus P1 segment gut microbial communities from Petit-Saut dam, French Guiana - Emb289 P1 | ecosystem: Host-associated > Arthropoda: Insects > Digestive system > Gut ...
AATAAGTAAGGAAAAAAAAAAATAAGGTAAGGGGGGGAATTATTGTTTTTTTTTTCCCAAAAAAAAAAAAACCCCCCCCCCCCCCCGAATACTCGTGCTCAGGCCCGCAGCTACGTGGTGCAAGTGGATGCACTGCACCTACAACTCTGGCTGCACCCACTAGGAAAGTGCAAAATATGAAACACAAACATGCTAATCAACAGCGAACTGCGTGCAGTCAATATCACAAAGCCGATCCCTTAGAAAGCACAGTTGCGAATAGCAGAGAGCGCGAGCAGCGAACGAGAGATATGTGACAGTGTCACACGTAAATAATGCGGTATCATTGTGGTTGGAGCGCTATAGCGGAACCGTGGGTGCGATGGTAAAAGTGCTACAGTGCTTTACGCTTGTAGGAACCCATTTGTCGGCAGTAGTTCAGAAGCTCACATTAACAGCGTATAGTCTAACGTACTGTGGCAAGTGTCTGGCACTTGGGCTAGAGTTGGAAAAGCGGGTGCCACAAGATACTCATCCATGAAGCATAGTACTGTAACACGTTAAGCTACCTCATTCTAAAAGAAAGCATGTATGTATGTATGTATGTATGTACATACGTGTGTATGTGCACGATGTTTTGTGCAGTGTTATAGAGCGCATTACGTAATTAAGGTGTTGATATTGAGGTACTGACAGAGGTGATCTTAACGCTTGTGCATACATAATATGCATTTATAGAGTGTTTCTTTTCCTGCTTGACCGATAAGTGCCGACATGACGCTCTAGTGAGTTTTTGTTAGACTTTCTAAAGGTTATTATCACTGCAATCATTTATCTCTTTCCCTTCATCCACTGTCAAAACTCTCCGAGACGTTGATTACGACGCAACGCTGGCATAGAATCGGTTGGAGCCCTGGACCGGCGCTTATCGGTCGAGCAGAAGAAACACCTACAATAGACACAGCATATGTGCCATCATCATCATCATCCGCTCTACAGCCCTGGGTGGGCTTTGGCTTACTCACACTATATGTGTAATAAAAGTAAAGTTCACACCAGAACAGGCCACGAAGGCCCAGAGGGGGAGTAGGTGTATAGCTCTACTCTTTCTTTAACCTCGGCGCTAGATGGGGGTAGGTGGTCAACGCCACGCCCCGGCCGCTTTACCCCCTGGAAAGACCCGGTACCCGTTACATAGGAGGCTGGATGGGCCTCAGAGCCGGTCTGGACAGATGCGGAAAATCTCGACCCCAGAGGGATTCGATCCCCGGACCGTCCAGCCCGTAGCGAGTCGCAATAACGACTAGGCTATCCCGGCTCCCAGTATATGTGTAATAGAGTATTATATGGGGATAAAAAGGTATGTACCTACATGCAAAAGTGCTAGAGGCCACTGCATCCACCGTGTTCATTGTCTGACTACGGGCCTAATCATACTAATAACACGGCACTAAGATAAGAAACCATGGAGCTGAGAACTGCGGTGTTCGAAGCTATTTCTTCCCGAAACGTCGTAAGGAATTATCGCTACTCGCTGCGTAATAGCCCAGAAGAGCGCAGGTCTCATCTACTTCGTGGCGAGAGCCAGAAATCACGCAAGCATAGGGTGATCCGCAATAACAGACGCGAAAAAAAGTACATAGCTTTAAAGCGCATGTCAGAAAATGTATAATGAAATAAAAATAATGTACTTAGTCAAAAACACAAACCCAGTGTCTTAGAGAAATGACGTCACTGGTGCAGGCGTAATGTATTTGCCGCCTCCATCAGCCCATAATATAATTTTCACTGCCTTTTTACTCCAGGCTGCAATGAAACTGACCGCAAACGCTGGTGCCATTAGATCGGACTTTACTTTTCTTTCCATTGCTCCCCGATGCCCGAAAGAATATTGCTGTGTTTTAAAGTTTCCAGGCTTCGCTCACTTGTTTCTCCGACAGGAGTAATGAATATACAGCCTAGGAGGCATACTGCTGACAGGGGAAAAAATGCTTGGCAGGAAACTTGTCCCAGTGTCACTTTTTCCACCACAAATATCACATGGATTTGTCCGGTATCGAACTCAGACCTCCAAGGTGAAGGGGAAGCTGATAATCACATGGGTCAGTGGAGTCCTGGGGGCAGGGTGAACGAGGCGCTTGTCCCGGGACCTGTGCTTTGACATGCCTCACGCATTGACTTACGATGCATGGTAACTTTATTTACACCTTCCTTTCAGATGTCTCGGATATAAAATGGATCACTACTTAAAAATGTGACGAACTAAGAAAGAAGACCAAGTTAAATTTTCAGAGTATAGAACAAGTGAATCCTTCAGCACACAGCATACTCTGTTACGAAACTAACCTACGCGTCTGTGTTTACTAGAGTGTAGTTTAGATTTTATCGTAAGTTTCACGTCGTAACTTACCTGACTTTCTGGAATCAATTGTGGGAGCTAGGATACGTCCTACGGCAGCATTCCCACTGCTTCGTCGTTTGCAAGGTAGTCTGGCGTAATTGCAACTGAACATAACCAGTTTATACTTGTGATTCATGTGCGGTATAAAAATAAATTGTTCTTGAATTGGCTTTTTGACGACATCGAATATGAGTTATTATTTATAAAAAAATGTAATAATTGTTGTCTCCTAATTGTTCCATAGTTATGGCTGGAATGAACAAGGACATGGCGGAAGAATAGTCAAAACATAACAAGGAAGAGATGAAGGTGTTTTAAGCAGAAAACTTCAATAGAAAATTCGTAGTGGTGCAAAGTGTTTCATGTGAAGGTGACGAGGAAGAGGAGGAAGAAAGAGAACAGATGGACACTACTACGTTTTACGAAGACAGAAACACAATGTTACTCTTGCAAAAACTGACGCGGTTTATATTGATACTTAAACAGAGAGGCGCGTCTAGACAATTGACCATATTTTTGATACTGCAAGACAATAGGCGTGCTTATTGAAAGAGGTCCTTTACAGATTGTCGGCAGTGATTTTGATCTTTCGAGAGCTAGTCATAACCCACAATTTTCTTATGCATTCTATGCGTGAAGAGTGTCGAAAAAAGAAAAGTCTAGACAAATTTTTTAACTAACTCTTAAGAAAGCAGGTGTCGCTTTTGTTTGAGCTGCAAATTTTATGGCTAAAAACGGCAGGTGGACTGCTAAAGGATGGCACTAATGCTTGGAAACACTTCAGTGAAAGGTTGAGCTCTCAAGACATGCGAGACGATCACATTTTAAATTTAACTAAATGGTTTGAAATAAAACGTGGATTGTCAAAATGAATATGCCAGCTTACTCTCAGTATATATATATATATATATATATATATATAATTTACGTTTTATTTTAAAAACTATTATAATATCTTGTCATAAATTTAATCATATTGCGTGAATTCCACTCACCTAATTTAAAACACAGGGTCCAATCTTGTTGGTTCTTTACATTAGTTCGTCTCAGCCAGCGGTGCTTAACCTGAGGTCCATGCATAGATTTCAGGGTTCCGTGAACTTGCATAGGAAATAACTGCAATTGTATTTTCACTGATGTCTGACTGAAATTTAGCTTTTCTTTCAGCAATGAATGTAGGCAACAAAGTAATTTGTGGTTAAAACTCCAAAATTTTTATTCAATAAATCTCAATATTTTTATCTTTTGCATTTAAATACACTTTTCTGAGGGGGGAGTAAGTTTCACGCGACTCTCAAAGGAGTCCATGGCATAATAATGCCAAAATGAACATGAGTCAATGGGGTTTCGTCACAAAGGATCACCAGCACTGAAAAAATTCAACACTGCAACGTCTGCTAGCAAAGTCATGCCCACAGTTTTCAGGACGTTAAAGGCGTGCAGGATTCAAAATTAAGGACTACCGACACTACTTTTTTAACTCTGAGCGTTATTGTGGAACAATGGGAAAGCTGGGAGTGTAACCTCGAAGAGTTTTCCTCACATGGAGCAGCCCCCATGACAATGCCTGGTCGCCACAAGTGCGGAAACAACTGCAGATATCCGAGCACTGGTTGTAACATCTTGGATCGCATGCTATGTTTCCTAGTTCCGGCTTGGCACTGTCGGATTTTCATCTGTTTCCCTAACTGAAGGACCATCTTGCAGGACATCATGACGTGTCGGATGATGAAGTCAAGACAGCGGTTGAGTTATCTTTTCGTCATCAAGCTGCACAAATATATCCTAGGGGACCTATGAAACTATTTTAAATTTGACGAAACTATCTAGTCCGCAAATGGGAATATGTGGAGAAATAACAACATAGATGTGCGCAGTAAATTTCAAGAAACTTGCCTGTTTTCGTGTTATTCAACCACGCATAATCGTTTCCATATAAAAAATTAAAAAGCATCACTTTTCAGCACATCCTCTCACATACGTAGCGTTGAGTAAAGAGAGACCAACTTGATGCCACTTGTTTTATTATTACTTTATTCAGTTCTCAACATGTTTCGGATGTTAATACATGTTGAGCACTGAATAAAGTAATAATAAAATAAGTGGCATCAAGTTGGTCTCTCTTTACTCAACTATCAAAATGATGCACGGTCCAATAAACATAAGATATGTATCACCATTGATGTCAAATGTGCAGGTTGCGGGAATTTAATCTTTTTACTGAAATGAGGGAAGGAGGAGGGGCGGAGGGGGTTTAAATTGCATCGCCCTCCCGGGAAGATTCTGATCTGGGCCACTGCACCACCTTCGTCTGTGCATCTATAAAAAAATACAATTCCTACTTCATAGAGAACACATTTCGTCTCCGTTAAAAATAAGAGTACGTTAATGCTGCGTAGGAAGTGATCGGTGTTTTTTTTTATGATAATGATGCTTAACACTGTGGACAAATGCAGGATTTCTTAATGCTTCACTGGCTGGTATATACGGTTACCACAGTCTTCAAGAGTTAATCCCATAATCAATAGTCCTTTATTCTAAGCTATTCTAGGATACCACGCACAGTCACTGCAGTCGATACAGCCACCTTAAAAAACAACATTTATGTGCGTTCCCAGAAACACGACCGATTTCTAATGAACAGTAACTCATACCCTGGTTAATGGGAATCGTTAAACGCAGTAACTATTTCTACTATTCACGTGACGTCGCCATAATAATAAAGAACGCAGTGTTAGTTGCTTACACCGAGTTGTGTGCAGTAGTGAAGGCGCTGTTTCTTGTACCTCATTAATTATATCTGAATGCAAACCGATAGAACCTTACCTAAAGAAGTAAGATTAATTATTAACAGATTATGAGGAAGAATAAACAGTTGCTGTATTTCCCGTGCTTCTAATTTAGTGCAATTATAATGAAATATTTGTGCGCCCCAACAATGATGGTTACATAACACAAGGAACGAAACAAAAGAATTTAGTATTGCCTTCGTGGGAAATTGTTACATGCGAGAGATAGAATCTTACTTCCGTATTCCTTCTTTGAAGCGTAGTGGTAACCATTTGTGCCTCCAATTTTAATATTAAAAACGCTGCAGTATGTTAACAAAATATGTACGTCTCCTGTGACTCTCACAATAAACAGCAATCATATTCTTACATGTAAAAGCATTATGATGATCAACGTTGTGTTTTCTCTCCATTCATTTTTGGGCCCTGTTGACTTGACAAAGGACAGAAACTCGCGAGCAGTCTGCGTGCGGCGAGCTGTTGTTTACGTGGAGCGTCAGTACTAAGCCTTGGGGTTTGGGAGGAGCAATGAGCTCTAACCTAACTGGCGTAATTTAAAAAAAATATATATGGTGGTAAAACCTAACCCTGAATGGGTTAAGTGACGTGGCTTTGTTTACATTTTACAGGAAGTGACGTACTATAAAAACAAATATGGTGGCAAAACCTAACCTTGAATAGGTTAAGTCACGTGGGTTTTTACGTTTTAAGGAAGTGACGTAATATAAAAACAAATATGGTGGTAAAACCTAACCTTGAATGGGTTAAGTCATAGGGTTCTGTTTACATTTTAAGGAAGTGACGTAATATAAAAACAAATACACCGGTAAAACCTAACCTTGAATAGGTTAAGTCGCATCTTCTGTTTACATTTTATAGCCTGAGGCTACGTCAGACCTAAACATGAACTTGTTGTACTCACAAGGTTTTGTTTACATCACGTGGTTTTGTTTAATTATTAAGGAAATGACGTAATATAAAAACAATATGGCGGTAAAACCTAACATTTGTTGACATTTTATAGCTGGAGGCTACATCAAACATAAACATGAACTTGTTTACAACGTTATATGAAAACAAATACGGCGGCTATGCGTAGTAAAACCTAGGTTTGAATAGGTTAAGTCACATAGCTTTGTTTAAATCACGTGACTTTTGTTTACATTTTATAGCCTGAGGCCAAGTTATGTTTACTTAAACGTATGGTTTTTTTTTTACAACTTCATATAAAAACAAATATGGCGGTTATGCATAGTGAAACCAAAGTTTGAATAGGTTAAGTCACATGGCTTTGTTTACATCACGTGACTTTTGTTTACATTTTATGTATATATTGAGATTTGGGGCTATGGTTTTTATGTTTACTAGGTATTTGTGTGCTTGCATTTTTGAATGGCTTGTTGGATCTCTTTTTGGTATGTGTCATGTTATGTGCCAGAAGACATTTAGAACCCACGTTACAAAACACCGTTACCTAGCAACTAAACAAATTAAACATATCATGACAACTAATAGACACGACACACTACACAAAAATATCAATATAATATAAACAAATTTAAAAAGATCCTAACAATGGTAAAGGCAGACAAGAGAAATGCAATAGTGACAATAGAAGCACACTAAGGACAAAACTTGACAACTTTATACAGAAGAATCACATAATACAATTAAACAGGGACCCTACTGACACATACCAAAAACAGATCCAACAAGCAATTAAAAAATGCAACGTATTAATAGATAAACAAGCACATAAATACCTAGTAAACATAAAACCCATAGCCCCAAAACTCCATATAAACATAAAAACACATAATAAGAACGAACCAATCAGACCAGTAATAAACAATACACAAGCTCCATCGTACAAAATAGCTAAATACTTTAACGAAAAACTACATCACTTAATCTGCTTACCATAAATGTACAACACAAAAAACTCACAAGAGATCGCAGAAGAACTTAAAAGAATGCAGGTTAATGAAGAAATGAAAATAATTATCCTTGATATAAAAGACCTATATGTCAACCTACCAATACAAAGAATCATACAGACCATTAAATTCTGGCTAAATAAACATATTAACAATGGTGAATTAATCGAACAAACGTTATATATGCTCAAAACAATCTTGAAACAAAACCATTTCCAATACAACGAGCAACTATTTCAACCAGAGAAAGGAATAGCAATGGGTTCCCCCATTTCCAGTACCATGGCCGATGTATACCTACATTATCTAGAAGAGACACATGTAAACAATGGCTAGACAGCAAGGAAATAATACTGTAATGGGGCGCTTCTCCAACACAAAAATTACAATTTCCTATAAAGGAATTTCCATGAGGAAAGTCTGATCACCTCAAATAAAACCAAATACAATCCGAATCATTTCTACACTTCAGTTTGGTACAGAACAACTTAACCACGATTACCTGGCACAATAATTAGCAACAAAGTCCACATCTTATCAATTTTTCTCCTTCTCTGCTCCCCCAGGTGTCTGTCGTTACCGAAGGTTCAACAAAGACTCCCCCTGATCGCTTTACAAAACCACATCATGCTTCTCAGCCTAAGTCAGCATTTCCTGCATTCACCTAGCAACAGTTTTCTGCAGCTTCAAATGTTTGCTGTTGCTATGTGACTGATATGTGATCTGGCCTTCCTGCTTGTTCGACTGGGAGATGCACCCAGCCATCCTTACAATGTTACCAACATGTATGAAATATATAAAATGAAATGAAATAGAATAAAATAAAGTTTTTTTTACAAGGCACTACAATATATTACAAAAGATACGTTGATGATATTGTAATTATATATTACCAAAACAAAACAAATGAGCAGATTATCTTACACCAGATCAATGACATAGATAAAAACTTTCAATTCAAAATGTCAACAGAGGAAAACAACACAATACATTATTTGCACATTTCTATACATAGTAACAACGACAAAATTGTTATAGGTACCCACAGAAAACCCACATGCACTGATACCACTATTCAACTTTCCTCCAATCATCCATATGAACATAAAATAGCAGCATTCACTTACTCTATAAACAGAATGATAACAATGTCCATCACTGAAAAATCAAAAGAAGAAGAATGGAAAACAATACTCACTATAGCAAAAAACAATGGATATCCAATAAATACCATAAACTATCTCAAGACAAAGCTAATGGCAAAAAAGCAAAAACAACAACAAAAGCTCACAACAATTTCACATGACAAAAAATTGGAAACTTTCACTTACCTCAGTCTAATAATAAGACGCATCACCAATCTGTTTAAGCAAATCAATCTGAACATTGCCTTTCAAGCAACCAATACCATACAACAAAAAGTAACTGAGAAACAGACTAATAAAATTCCAAGTGGAATATACAAATTAAAATGCAAAATATGTAACACTGTATATGTCGGACAGTCGGACAGTTCCATAAAAGTGAGACACAAAGAACACGTAAGATATATAAGAACCAACAATCCAATATCTGCCTATGCATTACACATTTTACAGAATAAACATGAATATGGGACAGTAGCAGATACATTACAATTATTGAAGGTATGTCAGAAAGGCACACGTATGAACTGCTGGGAAGCCTTATACATATATATATATATATATATATATATATATATTCCATCAACATAAAATATTGATTACAGAGCAATTGGTCTGGCAAACACAACACAAATCCTTCCACATAGTCCATAGCCAGTCTCACTCTACACAGCGTACGACGCACATACAAACATACAGTAAGCACGACTCATGCTTCAATACAGATAGCCTAATTATTTGTGTATAATTTTCAATTTTTATTATATTATTTTGACTTTCTAATCAGTAAACATATTTTCTACTTACAGACATGCTGCCACATCACCAAATTTAACATAACAAAGTAAATCACTGATGGTTTTAATTCATAACTTTAGCAAGGAATGATGTATGCTCTCTGAGGATGATCTATGATCGAAACATGTAGGAGCGTTTTAAGTGTTTTAATGTAAATTTTAAATTTCTTAAATAAGGTATACAAGTGCATTTGTTGGTGTGTGTAAGTAAATAAACTACAGAATGCACGGTGTAACAACAAAGATTAAAACTGACTGTTAGAAGTTATGTTGTACAATTCGTAATGTTTGGTATGTTGGTAAAATTTTAAAACTGGTCGGTTAACAGTCATGTTGTAATATTCAAAATGACTGACATGTAAACAAAACCACTCCGCATAAGACGAAACATATTAAGTTAATGTATCCTAGTTGGTAACCTGGAGAAACTATTTTCTATGTACTTTTTAAGTTGTATAAAGAAAAACAGTTCAGTTATTGTGTTAAAATTTGTTTATCGCCTTTATAGTGTCTATTCATAATCATACAACCAATGTTAAGATTAAAAACATAAGTGCGTACTTGTATTTAAATACACCTAAACGTATATCTAATTGATAGAAAATTCTGTTTAGGGTATCCTTATAAATTGCACTAAATATCACCACATGTTTTAAAAATTTTAATGCAATTGTACATCGTGTGTGTAAAAACAAGCCTGATATGCGTAAACACATACTTGCCGCAAAACCAAAATTAAGATAATTTGTAAAATGAAACTAAGTGTAAAAATAAAATCTAATTTTAAGTAATAAATGCATATATTTGTAATTAGAAAATGTCTTTATTTATTTATTATAATTTTCTACAATAACATTATGCCTTAAGAGGTTTCCTATATCCTAAAAAATGAGATGGTTAAAGTAGTAGGATTTGAGAATTTTTAAATTTTGAGTCCGGTATCTTGTCGTTCAACCACCTCTTTTTCAAAAACATCCAATAAGAAAGTCTTAAACACGTAAAAATTAAAATTAGCGTTATATTAAGCAGTAAATTTAAAACTACCGCGCGTCCGCCATATTGTATCAAAATTTAAAACTAGCGCTTGTCCACCATATTATGTAGTAAATTTAAGATTAGAGTTTGTCCGCTATATTATGTAGTAAATTTAAAACTAGCGCTTGTCCGCCATATTGTGTAGTAAATTTAAAATAAACGCGTGTCCGCGATGTTGTGCAGTAAATTTAAACCTACAGCGCGTCCGCCATATTGTATCAAAATTTAAAATTAGTGCGTGTCCGCCATATTGTACGGCAAATTTAAAACTAGCGCGTGTCCGCCATATTCTAAAAAACCGCGCCATTCAAAATGGCTAATATGTAAGCAAAACAACTAAGTCATTTACCTCCATATTATATAAACAAGGTTAAATACGTACAGTGGCCATATTTGTTTTAATATAACGTTGTAAACAAAACGCCGTGTTTAAGTAAATATAACTTGGCCTCAGGCTATAAAATGTAAACAAAGGTCACGTATGTAAACAAAGCTATGTGACTTAACCTATTCAAACTTTGGTTCCACCATGCATAATCGCCATGTTTGTTTTTATATGAAGTTGCAAACAAAACCATATGTTTAAGGAAACATAACTTGGCCTCAGTCTATAAAATATAAACAAAAGTCACGTGATGTAAACAAAACTATGTGACTTAACCTATTCAAACTTAGGTTTTTACTACGCATAGCCGCCGTATTTGTTTTCATATAAGCTGTAAACGAGTTCATGTTTACGTTTGATGTAGCCGCCAGCTATAAAATGTAAACAAAACCACGTGACTTAATCCATTCAATGTTAGGTTTTACCGCCATATTGTTTTTATATTACGTCATTTCCTTAAAATTTAAACAAAACCTTGTGAGTACAATAAGTTCATGTTCAGGTCTGACGTAGCCTCAGGCTATAACTATAAACAGAAGATGCGACTTAACCTATTCAAGGTTAGGTTTTACTGGTATATTTGTTTTTATATTACGTCACTTCCTTAAAATGTAAACAGATCCCTGTGACTCAACCCATTCAAGGTTAGGTTTTACCACCATATTTGTTTTTATATTACGTCACTTCCTGTAAAATGTAAACAAAACCACGTCACTTAACACATTAAAGTTTAGGTTTTACAACCATATTTTTTTATATTACGTCAGAGTTAGTTTAAGAGGTCATTGTTCCTCCCAAACCCCGTGACTTACTACTGGCGTCCAGGAAGTAAGGATGGGTAGGGCGTAACAACTGTTTGAAAAATTAAAAAACAAAAACTTTATTGCAACATGTTGCTACCTACATTAAATTACTTCTCCACATAGTCGCCATATAGTGGGTGCAACTTTCGCACGCGTTCTTCGAAAAAGCTCGCCGCCAAACCTTTTAGCCAGCCTTGCGCAACGATTTTGTCTGTTGGTCACTCTTCCGAATCTGGCCGGAAAAAAAGTTCCTGTAATTCAGAAATTTTGCATCGCCTGTTTTCCAGAGTTCTTGCCTCTACTTTTTCTTTCAAATCATCCGTGACCAAAGACGGGTGCCCCCTTCGCTTCCCGTTCCGCACGCTCTTCCCGCCTTCTTTGAAAAATCGACACAATTTCCTCACATTCCCTTCGTTCACAACACCTTTACCATACATTTCAACAGTGTGCCTGTGATGTCCCCCGGACAAGCATTTTAACAACCTTACATATACTGAAGTGCGAACACAGAAGACACACAATCTCCTACGTGTTTCGGCATTTCTTGAATGCTATCATGAGGGAGTCCTTTTATCAGTTAAACTAGCGCCCTTCTTATTGGTCCGTAATATGTACTTGAGATTATGGACCAATTCGGACACCACTTTACCTGATATAAGGACTTCATCATGATATCACTCAAGAAGTTCCGAAACGTGTGGGAGTTGGTGTGTCTATTGCGTTTACATTTCAGTGCATGTAATGTCTGTTTGATAAATTGAATTTTGCATCATGCACCGTACGTACGTACAACATTGACACTTTTCTATCATTTAAAAAGTGTATAACCGACGACACTTCATAGGTAGCGGGATTTGCAATTTTCGTGTTCATCTTTAACGACTACAGCGAATGGAGGAAAAAATTGTGACACCGTTCTAGGCAATATACTACTCCCTTGACATTCAAAAGATGACTGGCCTTCACATCTCACGCCAAATTATATTAAGACCTCTTCCTTCAGAATTATGTGAAACCCGCAGAGCTTTGCCTTTTTCACAAGAGACCGCACCTGACTCTTATTATAATCCTGATGAATCCAGTCTACATCCCCCCAGCCTATTGCTGCATATAGGTAAACACCTTCCCGTCTGTGTCTACGTGTTCTACGCGGTGTCTTCAGGCTTTACAACCAAAAAATACGCCTTTATCGTTTCGTTGTTGTACAATAATTTTATCATTCAACGTTGCATAGGTTTGACTACTGACAGCGTCATTAAATAAACCAAAAATCAGGAAGCGAATTAAGCACAATTAGGCAGAAGCCGCACTAGATACCTCATCCATATAAACATAAACCATTGTCGGCTGTGTTGACACGTGCGTAGTGCCGTTCACTGGTCATAGGTGCAGACACATGTGCACTATGCACATCTGGAGCGCCATAGCGGACAGTACTTGTACTACTGGAGCTGGCTGCGATCTCTGACACGTCATAACTGGTTGCGCTGCACGCAGTGTGACTGAACTGCTAGTAAACGGCAATTCTTTCTTCGCACATTAAGATCAAATTGAAAATAATCCATACTCTAGGATTCAGGGTCGTTCAGAAGCTAACAATAACTCAGCCATTCATGAAATTCTCTGTTTTTTGTAGAACCCAAAGGCTTCCAATGACTTGTCTCATCAATCGAAACTACCGTGCTCTTCATTAAAATATCCGTTTTAATATTATCCTGTCATTTATACCCATATGTCAAAAGTAGTGTGTTCACATTAGGTTACTGCAGCATAACTTTTGTATTCCCATCTCTCCCAGTGTGTGCTCAACACCCCATCCATCTTGACTTGAATTCCCATGCTCATAACATTTGGTATAGGTATAAATTATGAAGCTCCATTATTGTGCAGTCTTCTCCATCCTCCTGTCACTTCCTGCCCCTCAGGTACATATATTCTCACCAGCCATGAAATGACTCAGGGGATTATTGCTAGCTTCTTAGATCAGAGGCTTGTGTTCAATCGCAGGCCAATCCATGCGGGATTTGTGATAGATAAGGCGGCATGGCAGCAGGGCTTCTCTAAGTACTTTGTCTTTTCATTGCCCATCATTGCTGGGTACTCATATTTCACTCATCTAACTACTGACACCCCATAATCTTAGTAACTGACAGCATTTTTAAGTAAAAAACTTGTCTTCAGCACCATCAGAATGCAGAAAGATACACCTGGAGCCATGAATTAACAATTTTAAAGATTATTTGTTTGTACCAAAAAAAAGGTAATTCTAAAGATCTTGAGCACAATTTCCCATTTCCTAGAGATACATGCAGACACGATACTCCACATCTGCTAATGTTGTTATCAGCATGGCAGATGGAACTGCAAGAATACACTGGTGCAGTTCCAATTCTGCTCTATATTTAAGCAGCCTACCCTTCAGAAGAAAGGTGTGACCACATTCCTCACAAGGTAATTATTCCATGATTCATGATTATTAATTTGGGCCTACTTTCCCTGTGTATTTTTTTCCCCCCTTATGGCAAGACAGAAAGTTTTGCACCCTTACAGAACAGTTGGTAAAATTATAATTGTTTATATTTTATCATGTTTTTGTCCCATCTTCCAGCAGTTTCACACACAAGTTGCTGAGATAAAATTTTAACCTGACACAGGTATCATGTACAGCTCAATATCACAAAATTCTAATAAGTGTGCAATATCACAGCACATATCCAACTACAGCTGCTGGTAATTTTGCAGGGCTGCCCAAGCTATCAGTTTACTGAACTGGGAACAACCTTTTGGGTACAAGGTTGTAACACTTCTGTATTATGCTGGCCAGAGGTGTAGGTACTGTGGGGCCGTGAGGGAGGGATTCAAATATACCTGGGCTCTGATCCTTGGGGTACTGGGAGAGCTTTTGCTTTCAGTCAAATCAATCCATATCCATAATCTTTTACTAATTTGAAACAAACACCATTATTTGCAGTCTGACACTCACTGATACACTGGCTGTGAGTGTTTGACATAACGATGCAGAGCATTTCAAACTCTTAAACAGCACCCATCTTACTGTTCCCAGTATTTTGCTGCTGAAATAGCAGTTACTGTTAAGCTTCAAAATATATGTATTGGTGATTATTTTATAATATTGTATCAACTGGAGGGTTACAATACAATCGATGTGAGACTGTTTTATTCATATGCATACTGTATAATGGGAGACTGTTTATAACAGTCCCTCACAGAGGACATTGTTACTGTTAGACTCCAGTTGATGGCACTAATTGCAGATGCCCTCACTGTGTACATATGTTCTTTCTTCAATAAAGGATATATGACACCATTTCAATGAGAACTTTTGACTAATAAATATAAATGGCCAATTTGGAGGGATGTGGTCTGCTTCGACATATTATCTCAGTATTGCCCTGCAAGAAAAAGTGAAAAAAAGTGAAAGCCTCAATTAGGACATTCTGTGTCCTAGGTTGTCACAAACAGTTGTATCAGGATTTACTGTAAACAAGCACAGTACTGAATATTTACTTTATTACAATATGTTTCCGTCAACACAACTAACATTTAAAGTATAACATTAATGCAACATGTTTCGACTTGTGACAGTCATCATCAGGCTGATCTAAGAACCGTTTAACA
>Ga0123355_10009328_pt1 | contig 14907 bp, 8 predicted proteins | sample TergutEmb28metaG_3_FD_89872 | JGI IMG/M metagenome (GOLD analysis project Ga0123355, IMG submission 89872) | Embiratermes neotenicus P1 segment gut microbial communities from Petit-Saut dam, French Guiana - Emb289 P1 | ecosystem: Host-associated > Arthropoda: Insects > Digestive system > Gut ...
CCCGGCTGACGACAGCGATCTGGAGGCCAGAAAGCTGGCCAGAGCGCAAATGTGGAGCAGGGACGCCCTTATGCAGTGTATTTTCTTTTTGCATCTGGCCGGGAGAAACGGCGGAATCAAAGACTTGCTGGCAAAACTGACCGCATTTGAGGTCAGCGTCAGCACTTTTCAGACGCAGGGCAATCCCGCGGCGCTGCTGCGCGATATGGGCCAGCAAAAAAACGCAGCAATCGGCGAGGGAGTTCTTGTACAGGATAGTAAGGGAGTTATTCTTATAAAGCCAACGAAGAAGGGAAATGCTCTGCGGATACTGGCGGAAGCAGTGAGCTTTGAAGCGGCGCAGGAGCTGTGTGAGAGCACCGAGGAATTGTTGCGCCGCGCGATGGAAAAACAAGCCTCCGAATAAAAATTCAATTTGCAATTGACAAATCCAGCCAGAAAGTATAAAATAAAAAAGATTATGTGAATTTACACATTTACGATGCTGCGGGCCCAAAAAGAATGTTGACAGACAGCCCTCATTTGATATGAGGCCCAAGGCATGTGCGGTTAAAAAAGAATGCTACAGGGAAACCACCCGCTCCGGAGGCTAACGGGGATCAGGGTGTTATTTTCCTGTTTGAGAATCGTATCATTTATAAATACCATCTTTCGAGCGTCTATACAGCTCGAAGACACAGCTAACGGAGGTAATATTGTGCTGGAACAAAAAGAAAAAAAACATCCTGAGGCGCAGGAAAAGGAGGCAAAGGGCCGACGGGGGCGCCCGAGAACACAAAACAAAGCAAAAAGCAATGAAGTTGCCAAGGCTTCCAATCAGCCGCAGGAGCAGCGCCGGGATCAAAAATCACCGGAGCAGCGTCGGACAAATCCGCAAAAGCAGGCCCAGGAAAACAAACAGGAAAAACCTGTCCAATCAGGGGTGGCGCAGGCTTCAAAAAACCGGGGACGAAAACCGGGGCAGCCCAAGCGCAAACTGCCTGCGGTGCGCATTATCCACCTTGGGGGGCTTGGCGAGGTGGGCAAGAACCTTACCGTGATCGAATCGGCGGGGGAAAGCTTTATCATCGACTGTGGGTTGACATTCCCGGATGAGACCATGCCGGGCGTTGATCTGGTAATTCCCGATTTTACCTATATTATAGAGCAGCGCGAATCAATCAAGGGAATCTTTATCACCCACGGACACGAGGATCATATCGGGGCGCTGCCATATTTACTCAAGCAGGTAAAGTTTCCTGTTTACGGCGCCAAGCTGACCATCGGGCTTATCGAGAACAAGCTCAAGGAGGCGGGCCTGCTGGGCAAAATCAGCTTAAACGTGGTGAAGCCGGGGGATATCGTCGAACTGGGTCAAAACAGAATCGAATACATCGCGGTCAACCACTCGATCCCCGACGCCTGCGCGCTGGCGATTCACACTCCGGCGGGAACCATTATCCATACCGGTGATTATAAGATCGACTTTACCCCCATAGACGGGGAGATTATAAACCTTGCCCGCTTTGGGGAATTGGGCTGCAAGGGCGTGTTGGCCCTGCTTTCCGATTCCACCAACTCCGAGCGTCCGGGCGGCAGCCAGAGCGAGAGGACTGTGGGCGAGAGCCTGGACAAAATTTTTGCCAGTTGCATGGATAAAAGGATTTTAGTGGCAACTTTTTCCTCCAACGTTCACCGGGTGCAGCAAATTGTGGACGCGGCGGCTAAATATGGGCGAAGGATAGCCGTTCAGGGCCGGAGCATGACGAACGTTATAAACAAGGCGCTTGAACTTGGATATTTGGATATTCCACAAGGGATTTTGGTTGACGTTGACGCAGCCGGTAAATATCCGCCGGAAAAGACTGTCATTATTACCACCGGCAGCCAGGGAGAGCCGATGAGCGCCCTCACCCGCATGGCGATGGGGGATCACCGCAAGGTTACGGTAGGCACCGGTGATTGTATCATTATTTCGGCAAGCCCTATCCCCGGCAACGAAAAGCTTGTTACCAAGGTTATAAACGAGTTGCTTAAGGCAGGGGCTAAGGTGGTATACGAAAAAATGTTTGACGTCCATGTCTCCGGGCACGCCTGCATGGATGAACAAAAGACTATTATAGCCTTGACTAAGCCCAAATTTTTTATGCCGGTTCACGGTGAATACAAGCATTTAAAAAAGCACGCGGAAACGGCGATCTCAATGGGGATTGAACAAAGCCGGGTGATGATTGCCGACATAGGCAAAGTGGTGGAGATTACCGAAAACAGCATCGGCATTGTTGATACCGTGCCTGCGGGCAAGGTTTTGGTGGACGGCCTTGGCGTGGGGGATGTGGGCAGCGTGGTGCTGAGGGATCGCAAGCATTTGGCTCAGGATGGGCTCATTGTGGTCGTTACCACGGTAAACGGCGAAACGGGTGAGATCCTTTCGGGGCCGGATATCGTTTCCCGGGGGTTTGTGTATGTGCGCGAATCGGAGGATATGATAGGCAGGGCAAGGACGATCGCGCGTGATTCCATTGAGCGGTGCATGAAGGGCAACGCAAGGGAGTGGAACTTTCTCAAGCAGCAGGTCAAGGACGACCTGGGCGATTACTTTTGGCAGATGACCAAGCGCAACCCCATGATCCTGCCCGTAATACAAGAGGTTGATTAGTAGCTAGAAAATGAAAATTGGGAATTGGGAATTACGTTGGCCAAGCGTATACCAATTCCCAATTTCTGATTTTCAACTACCGTATGGGGTTGTTTATGTTTCGTGCTTTGTGTTATAATGTTCTCAAAAATGGAAACACTTGCGGCAGCCTTATGTTACGTCATCATGTAGTATGGAGTTTGGGATGCATCATAAATTTAGACTATTTACGCCCATAGTGCTGATGCTTATGGCGCTTGCGTCAGTGCTTTGCGGCGTCATATTCTTTTTTAACAGGCAATTGTTTTTTGTTAGCGCGGCAGTGACCTTGGTGGTTTTTACTGTAACGCTTGTGTTGTTGCGCTCGCTGAACGGCCGCACCCGTACCTTATTGGGAGAGATAGCGCAGGCGGTAAAGCTCTCAATGGAGGGAGCCTATTCCGAACTGCCCACCCCTGTCATAACTGTATTTGGGGGAGGGGAGATCGTATGGTACAATGACCTTTGCGCCGGACAGGTATTTGACGGGCGGGATATGCGCGGGCAAGACGTCAAGGAAATATTCCCCGGAATTGATTTGAGCGGCACTTCTCCGCCGCAGGGGTATGACGTAGCGTACGGCGACAAACAATACACCGTATTTGTGGTGGCCGCAATGTTCGGTGAAAATCCCGGGTGTATCCTTTACATGGTGGATGACACCAAACTGAAATATTATACCAATGAATACCACGAAACCCGGCTTAGCGTGGCTCTTTTGGTTGTGGATAACTATGAGGCGCTCATTCAGGATTACAAGGACAGCGAACGGGCCCAGCTTATGACCGAAGTAGAGCAGGCCATCGAAGATTATGTTGCCGCGAATCACGGCTTTGTGACCAAAACAGCTAGGGACAGGTTCATTGCCGTTATAGAAACCCGGGGAGTCCGCAAGATACTGGCGGATAAATTCGTGCTTTTGGATGCTGTCAGAAAGCTTGCCCAGGGGCAACGTATGCCGCCGACACTGAGCATAGGCATGGCTGTGGAAACCGCAAACCTGAAAGACGCGGAGCTGGACGCAAGACAGGCTGTGGATATGTGCCTGGGCCGCGGCGGGGATCAGGCCGCTGTAAAAACTTCGAGCGGCTATGAATTTTACGGCGGCGTAAGCAAGGGCGTAGAGAAGCGAACCAAGGTTAAGACCCGCATTATCGCAAGCGCATTGAGCGAGCTTGCTGCATCCAGCTCGAATGTGCTGATAATGGGCCACCGCTTTGCCGATTTAGATAGCCTTGGCGCGGCGGTTGGTATGCTTAAAGCGGTGCGCGGCATGGGCAAACAGGCCGTGATATGCATTGACCGGGAAAAAAATCTGGCGCAGCCTCTTATGGAAAAACTGATGGCGGGCGGATATGGGGCAGGTGACTTCGTAGGTCACGAAGCGGCGCTGGCCCTTGTCGGGCCCCGCACCCTGCTTATAATTGTGGACACGCATGTGCCGGGAGTGCTGGAGTCCGAGGCGGTTTACCGTGCGGCCCGGAATGTGGTGGTTATAGATCATCACCGTAAGATGGTGGGGCATATTGAGGGCGCGGTTGTATTTTACCATGAGCCTTACGCGTCTTCCACATGCGAGCTTGTGACCGAGCTTATCCAATATTTCCCAGAAAACCCGGCGATCAGCAAGCTGGACGCCGAGGCGCTTATGTCAGGAATTATGCTGGACACCAAAAACTTTGTCATGCGCACGGGCGTGCGCACTTTTGAGGCGGCGGCCTGGCTGCGCCGCATGGGCGCGGATACGGTTGAGGTGCGCAAACTTTTCACATCTTCAATGGAAGCCCACCGGCAGAAGTCGGTATTTATTTCGGAGGCGGAAGTTTACCGCGGCTGCGCTATCGCGGCCAGCGAGCAATCTTTTGACGATATAAGAATTGTGGCGCCGCAGGCGGCGGACGAACTTATAACAATAAACGGGGTGGACGCTTCGTTTGTTATCTATCCTTACGATGGCGTAGTCAATGTATCAGGGCGGTCTATGGGGGAGATAAATGTGCAGCTTATCATGGAAAAACTGGGCGGAGGCGGGCATCAGACGATGGCGGCGGCCCAGTTCCCCGGCGAGGAAATCAGCGTCGAAGCGGCGCGGGCCAGGCTGGTGGAGGCTATCGACAATTACTACGCGGACTTAAACCAGTTGACAGTTGAAAGTTGACAGTTGATAAAAGGGGGCGCGAATCATGCAGGTTATATTAAAAGAAGATGTGCAGGGCAGCGGTAAAAAGGGCGAGCTTATCAAGGTAAGCGATGGTTACGCCAAGAATTTTCTGCTCAAAAAAGGCTTGGCTATCCAAGCTACGCCTCAAGCGCTGGCTGAATACAAGGCGCAGGAGGCTTCCAAAGCCAATAAGGAAGCAAGGGATCGCGCTGACGCCAACCAGCTTGCGAATTCGATCGAGGGAAAGACGATAAAAATTTCGGCAAAAGCGGGGGAAAGCGGAAAGCTGTTCGGCTCTATAACCTCAAAGGAAATAGCGCAGGAGCTGAAAAATCAGCTTGGCATAGAGGTTGACAGGCGCAAAATCAGCGTGGAAACTGATATCAAAGCCCACGGAACATACAATGCCGAGATAAAGCTTTATCAGGGCGTTTCCACCAAGGTTTACGTGGTAGTGGCGTAACAATATAATAACGGGAGAGAGCAGTGCCGCAAGTATTTTATGACCGCCCGGAAATTGCCGGGCTGGATTTGCCTTATAGTCTGGAAGCGGAACAGAGCGTGTTGGGAGCGGTTCTGGTCGATTCGTCCTGCCTTTCGGTGGTATTGGACAGCCTTAGGCCGGGAGCGTTTTACCGGCAGGAACATACCCGCCTGTTTGACGTCATGCTCAGGCTGTTTACTACAGGCAGGCCGGTGGATTTTGTCACCGTACTTGAGCAGGCCTGCCGGGAGGATATTTTCCCAAGCGACGCCGAGGCGAAAATATATCTGACCCAGCTTACCCAAATAGTGCCTTCTACCCGCAATATAGAAGCGTACGCAAACATTGTCAGGGAAAAGAGCTATTTGCGCGCTCTTGCGCTGGTTGCCCAAGAAATGATCGAGAACTCCCGACTTTCGGGTGAAGAAGCCCAAACCATCCTGGACGCGGCTGAGCAGAGGATTTTTGACATCCGCGCCGACCGGCACAGCTCCAGGCTGATCCCGATCGACGCTATACTTTTGGATATTTACGACCGCCTGCAGCGTCTGGGCGACGAGGGCCGGGAGGATTTACTGGGCATCCCCACCGGCTATGGTGCGCTGGATCGGATAATGACTGGGCTAAACCGCTCCGATCTTATCTTGCTGGCGGCGCGCCCCGGAATGGGAAAAACGTCTTTCGCGCTGAACATCGCCACTAACGTGGCCATAAAGTCCGGAAAAAAAGTTGCGATCTTTTCCCTCGAAATGAGCCGGGAACAGCTTGTGGAGAGAATCATGTCAGGCGACGCCCTTATAGCCGGGCCAAAAATGCGCACGGGGGAACTTTCCCATCAGGAGTGGGTGCGGCTGGCGGCCTGCGCGCGGGAACTTGCCAAGGTTCCGATTTTGGTGGACGACACCGCGGCGATTACAGTGCCGGAAATGAAGGCGCGGCTGCGGCGGGTTAGGGATGTGGGCCTGGTCATCGTCGACTATTTACAGCTTATGTCCGGTTCCGGCGGGCGCAACGAGAACCGGGTGCAGGTGATCAGCGAAATCACCCGATCATTGAAAGTTATGGCCAAGGAGATGAATGTTCCGGTGCTGGTGCTTTCACAGCTTTCCCGCCAAACCGAGAGCCGCTCCGATCATCGGCCCATGCTAAGCGACCTGAGGGACTCCGGCTCAATTGAGCAAGACGCCGACCTTGTGCTGTTTTTATACCGGGACGCCTATTACAACCGCGACAGCGAGGAGCAAAACATAGCCGAGTGCATCGTGGCAAAAAACCGTCACGGTGAAACAGGTATAACAAAGCTTGTCTGGGACGGAACCCACACCCGTTTTACAAATATGGAGCACTACCGCGATGAAAGATAAGGCACTGAGCGCCGTCACGCGGCGTCGGATGTTCGTGCGGGGAGACTGTCTGCTTGTGGCCATTTCCGGCGGGGCGGATTCGGTCGCCCTGCTTCATTTTTTGTGCGGACTGCGGAAAGAGTGGGGGCTTGAGCTTGGCGCGCTGCACCTCAACCACTGCCTGCGCGGGGAGGAAAGCGAGCGGGATGAGGGTTTTGTCCGCGATTTGTGTGAGGAATGGAAGGTTTCGCTCACGGTGGAACGCGCCGACATAAAGGAAATCGCAGGGCAGTCCGGGGAGAGCCTTGAACAGTGTGGCCGCCGTCTGCGCTACGCTTTTTTTGAGCGGGAAGCCGGGCGGTTATCGGCAAAAGTGGCTGTTGGGCACACCGCTTCGGACAACGCCGAAACGATGCTTATTAACCTGACGCGGGGCACCGCGCTGCGCGGGCTTGGGGGGATCCCGCCTGTGAGGGGGATGATTATCCGCCCCTTGATTGAATGCTCGCGGGAGGAAATTGAAGATTATTGCCGGGGAAACGGACTGCGCTGGGTAGACGATTCAAGCAACCAAAGCGACGATCACACCCGCAACCGCGTAAGGCGGTATGTCCTGCCATTGCTAAGCCAGGAGAATCCCCGCATAATCGAAAAGCTGACTCATCTTTCGGGGGTGCTGCGCGCGGACGCCGATTATCTGGATGCGCTGGCCCGGAAAGAAAGAGAGCGCCTTGCCCGTCCCAACGGTTCTTTGGAAAGGGCGGGGTTTTTAGCTCTTGACCCGGCGCTGCGCGGAAGGGTACTCGCGGGGGTTTTGCGCGGTGCCGGCATAGAAGCGGAGGGCGCGCTTATTGATGGTATGAGCGAAATTATAGCCTCCGGCTCGGGAAGCAGGCAGCTTCCCGGCGGAATGATCTTTTCCTGCGCGGGCGGCGCTTTTTCTTTAAGTGCGGTGAAGAAAGAACGGGATCCGGCCCCTTTTTCGGTTAGTTTTGAGGCGAGTGCGCTGGAGTACGGCGATATCGAAGCCACGGTTTTTGAAGGCAAAAAAGTGATACTTTGCTTAAAATCTGTAAAAAAGCAAAAAAAAATAACAAAAGTTCAAAAAAAAGACTTAACCTATTGTCTTGATTATGATAGAATGATAAATGTTGTTAAAATCCGCTCGCGCCTGCCCGGGGATAAGCTGCGCTGCCCGGACAGGGGATGCGCCAAAACACTCAAGAACCTGTTTCAGGAAAACAATACTCCGGTTCAGGAAAGGCGCAGGCGGATTGTGCTTGCCGACGATGAGGGCGTACTGTGGGTGGAAGGGCTTGGCCCTGATGAGCGGGTGGCCGTCACCGATGAAACAAGCAGACTCATTGAAATAAAAGTGGAGGATGTAATGTGAGCCTGGACGTCACAAAAGTTCTCTTGAGTCAGGAACAGATAGCCCGGAGGGTAGCCGAACTGGGCGAGGAAATCAGCCGCGATTATCAGGGTAAAAATTTGCTCATGATAAGTGTGCTAAAGGGTTCAGTGGTGTTTATGGCAGATCTGATGCGGGCGATAGATATCCCGATGAAAATTGATTTTATGGCGGTTTCCAGCTATGGCGCCGGTGTAAAAACAACGGGCGTGGTTAAAATACTCAAAGACTTGGATCACCCTATCGCGGGCCATGATCTGCTGATTGTTGAAGATATATTGGACAGCGGAGTAACGCTGAGCTATTTGTCTGGGATTTTGTGTGCCCGCAGACCCAAGAGTATCAAGCTGGTTGCTTTGCTTGATAAACCCGGGCGCAGACAGATTGCTATTGAAGCGGACTATGTCGGATTTCAGATTCCGGATGTATTTGTTGTAGGTTACGGGCTTGATTTTGATGAGCGTTACCGTAATTTGCCATTTGTAGGAGAACTGTAGAACCTGTATCTAAAAGGTTCTAAATTCATGACAGGAGTGAAAGCGATTGCCAAGGCGTTCCAGAGGGGTGGGCATATATTTAGCGATTCTTTTAGCGCTGATGTTGTTGTTTATGACGCAAAACAACAATCAGGCGCCGGCCTCCTCTATCCGATACTATGAGGTTGTTTCCTGGTTCCAGCAGAACAGTGTCAATAAGTTTACGCTGGATATGGGAAGCGGCGATTTAGAGATTACCCAAAAAAACGGCAGGGTACTTGACCCCGTAATCAGGTACAGGGTGCCGAATGTCAACAAGTTTTTGATAGACACCGGGCCTTACATTTTAGCTTTTAACGAAGCGAACCCCAACAATATCATAGACGGCGACTATATCGCGCCGCAGGAGATGCCTGCGTGGGTGGCGCTTCTGCCTACGGTATTGCTTATAGGGCTTATGGTTGTGTTCTGGGTGCTGATGATGCGCCAAACCCGTGGCGGGGGGAACGTTTCGGGCTTTGGCAAAGCCAAGGCTAAAACCGCGCAGGAGGGCAGGCGCGTTACCTTTGCCGACGTTGCCGGGGCCGATGAAGAAAAAGAAGAGCTTGTGGAAATCGTGGAGTTTCTCAAAAACCCTGCCAAATTCAGCGCCCTTGGGGCGCGAATCCCCAGAGGGGTAATTCTCATGGGCCCGCCCGGCACGGGAAAAACATTGTTGGCGCGCGCGGTAGCGGGCGAGGCGGAAGTGCAGTTCTTTTCGATTTCCGGCTCGGATTTTGTTGAAATGTTTGTGGGCGTTGGCGCCAGCCGCGTGAGGGACTTGTTCGACCAAGCCAAGAAAAACGCGCCCAGCGTAATTTTTATCGACGAGATCGACGCCGTAGGCCGTCAAAGAGGAGCGGGCCTGGGCGGCGGGCATGACGAAAGGGAGCAAACGCTTAATCAACTGCTGGTGGAAATGGACGGCTTTGCGGCCAATTCCGGGGTAATTGTTATGGCGGCAACCAACCGGCGGGATATTTTGGATCCGGCGCTTATGCGTCCCGGCCGTTTTGACCGACAGATTACTGTAAATCAGCCCGATATCAAAGGCCGTGAGGAAATTTTAAAAGTTCACGCCAAAAACAAGCCAATCGCTCCGGACGTTAATCTAAGAACTGTAGCGGGCACGACCGCGGGCTTTACCGGCGCGGATCTGGAAAACCTGCTCAACGAATCGGCGCTGTTGGCCGCAAGAAAGAATCTGAAGGCGATTACCATGACGGAAATCCAAGATGCTATTATAAAAGTGATAGCTGGCCCGGAAAAGCGCAGTCATGTTGTGACCGAAAAGGATAAGAGGCTTACGGCTTACCACGAAGCGGGCCACGCGCTGTGTACCTACTACAGCCCCACACAGGATCCCGTACACCAGGTAAGCATTATACCCCGCGGTATGGCAGGTGGCTATACGATGTCTCTGCCCAGCGAGGATCGCAATTACATCACAAAAACCCGGATGTTTGAAACTATAGTGGTGCTTATGGGCGGGCGAGTGGCCGAATACCTTATCCTGGACGATATTTCCACAGGCGCATCAAACGATCTGGATCGGGCGAGCAAACTTGCGAGGAGCATGATTACACGCTTCGGGTTTTCATCCAAACTGGGGCCGGTCGTATACAATCAGGATCCAAGTCAGGTATTCCTTGGCAGAGATTACACTGCGGGTTCCACAATTTCTGAGGCTGTGGCCTCCGAGATCGACAAGGAAGTAAGGGCAATAATTGATGAAGCTTATCAAAAATCTATAAATATACTCAGCGGTAATATGGATCAGCTGCACCTTGTAGCCAAACATTTGCTTGAAAACGAGACCATCTCCGGTGAGGAATTTGCCAGGCTTATGTCGGGAGATAGCGAAAAGAAAATCGAAGAAGTCGAAGAACCGCCAAGTGACAACAATGGGCCTGAAGCGCTCACAACTTGATATCTCTGTCGGTGAGAATGGCCTCGCCTGATAATTGGTTGTTAGTTAAGTAGTGCGCCGCAAGAACGTTACTCAACTTATCTGCCACATAAGAGAAGGCCGCCCAGTGGGCGGCCCTTGTGTTTAGATTGGACTTTATTCGTTGTCCTCGTCCTCACCGTTCTCGGTACCGTTCTCGGTGGCAGGTTGATACTCCGGCCATGCTTCATCTGCAAGCAGGATAAGCTGGAATCTTCCTTCTACGGTGAACTGCTCATCGCCTTCCGATATCATATCAGCTTCACCTTCGTCGCGGATAACGTAGTTAAACGTTACAGTGCCTGTATATTCTCCGATCGGCACAAGCACCCACTCTTCATTTTGGAAGAACTCGAGATCCTCAACAAATCCGATCATCGGCTCGGATTCGGCATTCGCCGGCCTATAGGGTGCGAAGGGAAGTTCAAATGTTACAGATTCGCCGGGTAACAACACATGGTGCTGCATATCATTTGTTTGGATAGCCGGGCGGAATAGCGCGGTAAAGGGTTCTAAACTGACCTGGAGCGCGTCAGGCACACGGTTGGAACCGGATCCCACTTGAAATACAACTCTCTCTTCGCCTATGTTGGTGATGGTAGCCGAAAGGCCTATAATGTGCTCTTGAGTATGATATCTGCGGTTATAGTAAAGAGTGACAAAGACATTCCTGTCGGAAAACCCGCTTAATTCGTAGCGCCCGATTTCGTTTTCAATCTCATCCTCAACTTCGTCGACTTCAACAGGCGGCTCGTCAATCTGGGGTGGCGGGGGGGGCTGAGGGGACTCTGCTACACATCCCACAAAAGCTAGTGCCAACAGCAGGGCAAGCAACAGTACAACTATTTTTTTTGTCTTCATGATACACAAACTCCTATCTTTTTATTTAATATTTGACGCGCTTGAACGCTTGGGCTTGGGGTTGTTTTTGCGTGTCGTAATATAATACCCGAAAAAGCCGGCAAACATTTCGCTTGCTTTAAGCCACCACCGAACAGTTTTTGAGAAAAAACGCCTGTGCCATGCGATTTTTGTAGGTTTGTTAAAATTTGATTACAATATTATACTAAAATTGACAACATTAGTATCGCGATTTGTACGATGCATTTTTAAAATCGTACGCGAAACGAACTCCTCCATTGTCAATTGTATATTGACAACTGATAAAAAGAAAAGCATCATCCACAAAACAGATGATGATTTTTTGTGGGAAAAATAAAAAGAAAGGTAAGATCCGACAAAATATGTATTGACATCCATATTGAAGATGAGATATAATAATATTCTGTATTAAAATGCCCTTACTCTACCCAACTATGATAGTATAACACAGAAAGGATTTGTTTTCAATAGTCTTTTGATTTTTTTTATTAATTGGATTAAAATTTAATGCCCTTGGATGTGAATCGCCGCCAAAATCGGATGCTGCTGCGCATTGGGTACTCAGCGCGGCTTGTTAGCCAAGGAAGAAAAATTCTGGAAATGGAGAGGATCAGCCTATGGTAAAAGTCAAGCCGGTGCAACTGGGAAAAAATGTCCGCATGAGCTTTAGCCGCATAGGTGAGGTATTGGATATGCCAAACCTCATTGAAGTACAAAAAAACTCCTATCGCTGGTTCCTGAAAGAAGGGCTCAAAGAGGTTTTTCGCGACATTTCATCCATTACGGATTACCAGGGCAATCTGGTGTTGGACTTCATTGATTACCGCATGGAAAGCACTCCAAAGTACTCCATCGAGGAGTGCAAAGAGCGGGACGCCACTTACGCCGCCCCCCTTAGAGTGCGCGCCAGCCTTTACAACAAAGAAACCGGCGAGGTGAAAGAACAAGATATTTTCATGGGTGATTTTCCGCTGATGACTGAAAGCGGCACCTTCATTATAAACGGCGCCGAGCGCGTCATCGTCTCACAGCTTGTGCGTTCCCCCGGCGCGTACTACACCCTTACCAGAGACAAATCCGGAAAAGAGCTGTACTCCGCCACCATCATTCCCAACCGCGGAGCCTGGCTGGAGTACGAAACCGATTCCAACGACATAGTTTATGTGCGTATAGATAAAAACCGCAAAATTCCGGTCACAACTTTTGTGCGCGCCCTTGGGCTGGGCAGCAACGAGCAAATTGAACAGTTCTTCGGCGAAGATCTCTTGCTGAAAGTGACCTTGGACAAAGACTCTACCAAAAGCGTTGAGGAAGGGCTTCTGGAAGTCTACCGCAAGCTGCGGCCGGGCGAACCCCCCACTGTTGACAGCGCCAAAACACATATCGACAACCTCTTTTTTGACCCGCGTCGTTACGACCTTAGCCGGGTTGGGCGATACAAATATAACAAAAAGCTTTCTCTTGAGAACCGGTTGGTCGGACAAACCCTGACCCGTCCGGCTGTGAATCCCTTGACCGGGGAACTGATCGCCGACGCCGGAACCACCGTATCCAGGGCTTTGGCCGAAGAAATCGGCAGGGCCGGCGTGGATATGGCTTACGTGCGCGTGGGCGACCTCGAAATCAAAGTTATTTCCAACGGCATGGTCAACATCCACGACTTTGTGGGTTTTGATTGCCGTGAGCTGGGGATAAACGAAAAAGTGCGCTTTGCCGTACTCAGGGAAATTTTAGACGCCGCGCCCGATGACGAAAGCCGTAAAAAGCTGATCGCTGCGCGCAATGACGACCTTATCCCTAAGCACATTATAAAGGATGACGTTTTTGCTTCCGTTAACTATTTGCTTGGCCTCAGCAAGGGGCTTGGCAACACCGACGATATCGACCATCTTGGCAACCGGCGGATACGCTCGGTGGGCGAGTTGCTTCAAAACCAGTTCCGCATCGGGTTTTCCCGCATGGAGCGCGTTATCCGGGAGCGGATGACCACCCAAAGCCAGGAAGTGGAATCTATCACCCCGCAGGCGCTTATCAACATCCGCCCCGTTATGGCCGCCATCAAGGAATTTTTCGGTTCTTCTCCGCTCAGCCAGTTTATGGATCAGACAAACCCCTTGGCTGAACTTACCCATAAGCGCAGGCTTTCCGCCCTTGGCCCCGGTGGGCTTTCCCGCGATCGAGCCTCTTTCGAGGTGCGGGACGTCCATTACAGCCACTACGGGCGCATGTGCCCCATAGAAACTCCGGAAGGCCCCAACATCGGACTGATTTCCTACCTAGCAACATTTGCAAGGATCAATGAATACGGCTTCATCGAGGCCCCTTACCGCAGGGTGGACAAAGAAACCGGCTGTGTGCTCAGCGAAGTGGTTTACATGACCGCCGATATGGAGGACAACTACATCATCGCCCAGGCAAACGAACCTCTGGACGAAGACGGCCGCTTTACCGACAAGCGCGTTACTGTCCGTTTTAGGGACACCATTCAGGAAGTTCCCGCCAACCGGGTGGATTTCATGGACGTTTCCCCAAAGATGGTGGTTTCCGTCGCCACGGCAATGATCCCATTTTTGGAAAACGACGACGCCAACCGCGCGCTCATGGGTTCAAACATGCAGCGTCAGGCCGTGCCTCTTATAAGAACGGAAAGCCCCATAATAGGCACCGGCATGGAATACAAGGCCGCCATCGACTCTGGCGTTGTTGTAATCAGCAACACCGAGGGCGTCGTTTCAAAAGTAAGTTCCCGCGAGATCCAGATAAAAGATTCGATTGGGCGGGCGGAATCCTACCAGCTGACCAAGTTTATGCGTTCCAACCAAGGCACCTGTATCAACCAGCGGCCGATCGTCAATTTGGGCGATGAGGTCAAAGCCGGCGACGTCATCGCCGACGGGCCCGCCACCGATAACTGCGAAATATCCCTTGGCAAAAACGTGCTTATCGGCTTTATGACCTGGGAAGGCTATAACTATGAAGACGCCGTATTAATCAACGAGCGCCTTTTGCGGGAAGACATGTTCACCTCCATTCACATTGAGGAGTATGAGATCGAGGCGCGGGATACAAAACTCGGGCCCGAAGAAATCACCCGCGATATCCCCAACGTTGGCGAAGACGTTCTGAGAGAACTTGATGAGCGCGGGATTATACGAATTGGCGCCGAAGTTAGGGCCGGGGATATCCTTGTCGGAAAGGTGACTCCCAAAGGCGAAACCGAGCTGAACGCTGAAGAACGTTTGCTGCGCGCTATTTTCGGGGAAAAGGCCAGAGAAGTCAGGGATACTTCCCTTCGCGTTCCCCATGGAGAGTATGGCATAATAGTAGATGTTAAAGTCTTTACACGGGAAAACTCCGATGAGCTTAGCCCCGGCGTAAATATGGCCGTGCGCTGTTATATTGCCCAAAAACGAAAGATTTCGGTCGGAGACAAAATGGCCGGACGCCACGGCAACAAGGGCGTTGTTTCGCAGGTGCTATCGCAGGAAGACATGCCCTATCTGCCCG
>Ga0123355_10009330_pt1 | contig 14905 bp, 13 predicted proteins | sample TergutEmb28metaG_3_FD_89872 | JGI IMG/M metagenome (GOLD analysis project Ga0123355, IMG submission 89872) | Embiratermes neotenicus P1 segment gut microbial communities from Petit-Saut dam, French Guiana - Emb289 P1 | ecosystem: Host-associated > Arthropoda: Insects > Digestive system > Gut ...
AATCTGGGTAAAAAATTGAGGAATTTGATCGTACTAGGACTAGTAGTAGTAGTAGTAGTAGTAGTAGTAGTAGTGGTGGTAGTAGTAGTAGTAGTAGTAGTAGTAGTGGTGGTGGTAGCTGTAGTAGTAGTAGTAGTAGTAGTGGTATTAGAGTAGTAGTAGTAGTAATAGTGGTGGTGGTGGTGGTAGTAGTAGTAGTAGTAGTAGTAGTAGTAGTAGTAGTAGTAGTAGAGGTGGTGGTAGTGGTGGTGGTAATGGTCGTAGTAGTAGTGGTGGTGGTATTAGTAGTAGTAGTAATATTAGTGGTGGTGGTGGTAGTGTGAGATATATTAAAGTTGCAGGACTAACTAACTATCAGTAATTAGCTCCACCCACATGTCAGATTTTTAACTGTCGACCTCAAAATAGTGACCGGATACCTTAGTAGGATATTGTAGCAGCAGTAGTGTTCTAGGACCAGTAGGCTACTAAATTCACCACGTGTCGATGATAATTATGATAATGATGATGAAATCGTTAACGAAGACTTTCAGCAGAAGGCTGTGACACTCTGGGACTTGGTCTAAATAACATATTTGCTACAAATTGCATGGCATCAATTTGTTTGCCGTAGGCGCCGAAAACTTCCAGTTGTGTACAGAGCCCAGAGGACACACACACACACAAACACACACACGCACGCACAGATATTTCGCAATAAAAACTGGAAGATACTGATCGAAATACCATTCGCCGTTGTCACTCTATTGATTCACTAAAAGTATTATAACACCGTAATTACCTTAAGGAGCCCTGTCCCTTGCTGTTTTTAATTTACTGGAACTTTTGTAATTATAAAAGTAAGTTGAGTTTGAGATAATTTATTAAAGTACTTTGACTTTTTAAAACTCCACGGCTGTTTTGTGAGCAGGGAAGGCTGCTCCGAGGTATTACAGGGATAAATTATGACCATGTACAGTAGGCCATAAAACAAGTTCGTATCAGTAACGTTGGAATATCGCTGTAATGAAAGAAATACTTCAGGCAATCCAACGATTGTGTATTATGTGGCTATTGCAGTATGTGTTCTGTGTATTGCATGTGCTTAGTCCACGATAACAAGCGTTAATTTCAGTAACCCAATGGTACAGCTGTATACAGGACGCTTCAAAATAACACGCTTTCTGGTTTTCGAAATGTGTTACGACAAAGCTGACATGAATGTGATGGAAACCATGTTACATGCTTGTTTAAAATAAACCGTACTTTTGTGGAAACAAAAGCGTTGTCAAATATCATCTCAACTTGAAATATTTTGTGTGTATGCGTATCGCTCAACTATGCATATGTCAAATGTCCTTTTCCACAGGAAGTGTTGCAACAATCCTTCCAGTGTCATTTCTTTTATAGACGCCAATTTCATGCGTGAGGAGAAAATAACAGCCACTCCGTTATCGCAGAAGATGGCCACCTTGTTCGCCCAGTATTCTCCATTTCCTTCTTTTGCATTATGTGAACTATTACGTTTATTTAATTAATACACCAACAAATGCACATATATAATTTATTCCTTTTTGGGTAATTCCCCGGCGTCTGAGTTCTAATTGCCGACGTTTCGGAACTCACTATCGGTTCCATCTTCATAGGCAGGTGAATACATACTTCATTCACCTGCCTATGAAGATGGAACCGATAGTGAGTTCCGAAACTTCGGCAATTAGAACTCAGACGCCGGGGAATTACCCAAAAAGGAATAAATTACATTTAGAACACGACGAAAGCTTAAAAACAAGAAAATGCACATATATTCATTTAACGATCTAAAATTCACGTTAAAGCACTTAAAACGCTCCTACATGTTTCGATCATACGATCATCCGCATGGAGCATACATTGTTCCCTGCTAAAGTTATAGTTTAAAAACACTCAGTGATTTACATCGTTACGTTGAGTTGGTGCTGTGACAGCATGTCTGTAAACAAATATATTTATTTAATAGACTGTCAAGACAATACAGTAAGAATTAATTATTTCACAAATAATTAAGCTATATGGGATGGAAAGTGAGTTGTGCTTACCTTGTGTATTGTGTGAGTCGTATACTGTTCTGAACAGTATACAACTCACACAATATACAATGTAAATTTTTAATGTGAATTTTAGATCATCAAATGAATATATGTGCATTTGTTGGCGTATTAATTAAATAAACTACAGAATGCACGGTGCAACGATAAATATATTACGCTTATGTTTGACCGGCGTTAGAGACTGATTTATTCACGTAGATAGGTCGACAGCTCATGTAAAGAATTCATTGCGATAGTGTCGAAACCTCCTATAACAGATTGATTGCCATTTGGAAGGGCGTAGAATCACAAAAGGAATAGTGCGATGTATCACACTCATATTTTGTGTTTTCCTGTTAAATAAATGTCTAATTCTTCGTCTTATCTTTGTTAGTGTTTTATAGGGGGATAATTTTGAAAAATATGTTTATTTTTTACTTTCCTGTTGGCTGATAAGAACAATGAAACGAAAAATATTTTGCATTTGGATTTTCAATGCACCTCTGGCTCCTTGTCTTACTTTCTTCAGTCTGTCCTTGAATACGCTTTAAAAAACGGATTTTCTTCTGACCTTTCCCTTGGCTAATAAAAAAATGACAAAAGATGAACAAAGTATGTCGGGCGGATTATAGTCGATTGAAATATATGTCGTTAATAACACTGTCCACGTAATTGAAATACCTCGAAATTTTACTTATTTTATTCTTTTTTGCCTTTTGTAACGATAATATTCGACTGTAAAATAGTAATTCCCTGTCCGAAAGTCGCGATAAAAGAAAATACGCTTGCATACTTAAAGTAAGGTCATGTCTGTACGTAAATCCTTTAAGGTAAAAGGTAAAGGTAAAGTGGGCCCTTGTACAGGCACTGAGACTCTGTACAGGCCGTACGGCCCATAGGGGGAGTAGAGGTATAGCTCTACTCTTTCTTGGCCACGACACTAGAAGGGGGTGAGGGATCAGCGTCACGCCCCGGCCGCCCTTTACCTCTGGGAAAGACCCATCATCCATTTTACAGGAGGCTGGGTGGGCCCCAGGGTTGGTCTTGATAAATGCGGAAAATCTCGCCCCCACAGGGATTCTATCCCTGGACCGTCCAGCCCGTAGCCAGTCGCTATACTGACTGAGCTACCCCGCCCACAAACCCTTTAAGGCCTGTTGGTTTATACACACTCGTATTAGATATTTTAACACTGAAAGCTCTGTACTTCTTCCACACACAGTATTCATATATTCCATACCATTTTTACAATAGACAGCAATTGTTTTTCTATACGACATTCGACCGGACAGCTTCTTGTAAAGTAAGCATGCTCTGTCCACTGTGAGATAGGAACTATGTCGTTATATAGAGCGTTGATTGACCCTCGTCTCCAGAGATTCCACATTATTATATTTTATCAGTCGCTGCACGCAATCTTCTTTTCAACATCCAATAGGCCTGAACTTTTTTTAAATCACCCTGTAAAATTCCAGTTCTGACAGTAACAGTGCAGTAATTTGATGGAGTTTTGATAACACTGATCAACAAAGATTTAGTCCCATGAGGAAAAAATGTCTGTTTCTGTTGTATTTTTGGACGATGAATTCAAATATATTTCCAGAATTTCTCTATCATCCACACCTTTCTCTCTAGGTAAAAGGGCTAGAATCTTCTGCGTCAGGACACTAAGGTGTGTTTTTACCGTGGGCGCCATGAAGAATTCAAGGATTTCTTCTACCAGGAAGATGGTGTCGTGTTTTGCAATGATGTTTGTTCCGTTATGGAAGTTCTTGGCCATGAATTTAACCCAGATCAGTGGCGCTTGTTCATTGATTCGTCAAAAGTGAGCTTTGAAGTGGTTCTACTCCACGACGGAAATAGATTCCCCTCCGTTCCTTTGACTTATGCAGCCAACATGAAGGAAAGTCATGAAAACATGAAGCTACTGTTGAGAAGGATTCAATATGACGAATTTAAGTGGAAGTTGTGCAGTGATCTGAAGGTTGTGGCACTGTTACTCGGAATGCAACTCAGTTACACAAAATACTGCTGTTTCCTGTGCCAGTGGGACAGCCGGAACAAGAAGAGTCACTATGTAAATAAACTGTGGCCTAAACGAACATCACTGACGCCAGGGGAGAAAAATGTCGTCAATCCTCCTTTTGTTCTCCGGAGAAATTTTATCCGCCCCCTTTGCACATAAAGCTGGGCCCCATGAAAAATTTTGTGAAAGGTTGGGATAAAACCGACCGTGGATTCCAATATGTGAGGAATAAGTTCCCAAATGTGAGTGACGCAAAAATCAAGGATTGTGTATTTATAGGACCCCAGATCAGGGAACTGATGGAAGACAGACAGTTCGATGAAGACCTGAAAGACTGAAAGAACAGCATGGTTGCCATTTAAGAAGATTTGCAAGGACTTATTAGGAAATCACAAAGCATCGAAATATCAGGATGTTGTGGAGGACCTGTTGACTTCGTACAAAGCTATGGGATGCAATATGAGTCTGAAAATCCACTTTCTGGAGTCGCACTTGGATTTTTTCCCAGAAAATCTCGGCGAAGTCAATGACGAACACAGTGAAAGATTTCACCAAGATATTATGACTATGGAAAAAGCGGTACCAAGGCAAGTGGACCTCAAGTATGTTAGCAGACTATTGCTGGACACTGAAGATGGATGTACCTGACGCCAAATACCGGCGAAAGTCAATACGCCTCTACATTTCCTGTTACATGAGCACGTAAAGTACAATTTTGCACATTTAAATTCCTCTGTATCTTTGAAACCCTGCCTGATAGAAATGAATTCAGCATAAAAAGTACAGCTAAATTCATCTACTGAAGTTCGTGGGACCAAAAAACAAAGTTAAATTTTGTTGACAAGTGTAATCTTCTTGCAAACTCCACCTTGCTTTCAATTAACAATTTAGACATATGATCAACTGACTGGACTGTAATAACGACTAAACCCTACATACGGTTACACCGAGTCAGGCGTTTTGGGAATTTCGTTTTATTGTAGCAATGATCGGTGAACACTGAAATGACAATAAATACCAAATAAATCCACGGAGATAGTTCTTTAAGAAAGTCAAGTTATGAATTTAAAACTCTTAATAAAACGAATAAGTCATATGTTGTACACAGAAATTATTTTATCTGATAACTCGCATCATTCTTCGCCCAGACTGTTTCGCGTGACAGCACCCAACGCAGCACTCGCCGTCCTTGCACTTCCCCTCAGCTGGATTCCATACGGGTTAAAATCTGTATGTAGCGTTTCAAGTTCGGTTTTTACTGAACATACTTAAATAACTTGAGGGAAATATGTTTTAAGGCTCGAAAATAAGCGTCACACTCGAATAAACGCGTTATCGTTTGAAAATCGAAGTTTTATTAGCTAAGGGGTGCTACGGGAAGTGACGAGTGACAATAGTCAGATAAAATAATGTCCCTGTTTACTGGTATAAACAAATAACTTTACAATTCACACAATAAAACCAACAATTGCACTAATTTTAAAATTACACATACATGCATAGTGGCCCGGGTAGCTCAGTCGGTATAGCGACTGACTACGGGCTGGACGGTCCGGGATCGAATCCCGGTGAGGACGAGATTTTCCGCCCGTTCAGACCGGCCCTGGAGCCCAACCAGCCTCCTGTACAATGGCTACCGGGTCTTTCCCTGTGGTAAAGTGCTGCCGGGGCGTGCAGCTGACCACTTACCTCCTTCTAGTGCTGCGGTCATGGAAGAGTACAGCTATACCTCTACCCTCCCTCTGGGCCACACCAGGCCTGTAACGGGATCACTTTACCTTTACATACACGTACAATTTGAACACCAGTGCATTTGTTGGTAGTGTTGTGTGATTTGCTTATTAATGCACGGTCTTGAACAACTTTAAAACAATAATAACTTTACATTTGTATAGATGTTACTTAAAGATCATATGCCTTTGGAATAATTTTTTCCCAATGCGATTGTCATATAAAAACCGCTTAACAATCTCTTTCCTACCAGGCAGTAAACACGAACGAAATAATCGCTGTTTATACTAAGAATCATTAAAGACAATTAATACGTTCTGTTAGCAAAATACAGAGGTTAAAGCAGTTTGCATACTGGCCTTCGGAGGATTGACGTTTCGAATAATCCGTGTCTGAAACGTCTCTGCATTTGTCTTTAATGCCTAATATAATTTTTAATTTGAACTGGAAACCGTCCGTTGTTTTGAATAGCAGAAATATTTCCGCTATTACTAACAAAAGACGGTGACCCTCTGGCGCGGAAACGGTGGTGCTCTAGACCAGTTGCCCCTTCATTTTGTTGATCTGCAGACTCAGAATTTTGCCCGTCCAGGGTTCGCTGCGAATTCCCCCTACTGGGCGAGGACAGTAACCCGCATTGCTGGGCCCACGCCGCAGCTCCCCGGGCTCAGGGGTCGGCTGCCCCCACCGCGCCACTCACTCCTGTAGGAAATCGATTGTACTGACGTCACATGCGTGGTGCTGCTTCCTATGTGCAACAAGCCACAAGTCTGCGCTGTCTAATTAGACTTGGCCACAACGAAAAGAAAGAGGAAAATTTGGCCTCTGTCCGTTGTTTGCGGATGGAATAAAGCCTGCTGGTCCACAACTCGAATACACGGTTTGAATTCGGAATGTTCAGAAAAGATTCCTGTTTATAGCGTTCTCTAGTATTTCTCGCGGTGTTCTGACGCCCTGATAAAAGGCATAGCGTTATCATAAAACCTCCCCGACTGACTTGCACAAAATTCACTCAGGTTTAAAACAGTGCGAACTGTACAGCTTCGGCAACGTTTTATTCACATTCTTAAATCTTTGTATGTGATTAGCTCGTTAACAGATGCAGTTAAATGCACAATTGATCTTACGTGATACCACATTACAAAATATTTACTTCGAATTTGAAGTTCGTCATATGCCAACTTCTTGGCAAGCAAGTTAGAATGTAAGAGGATAGACTACATTTTTGTCCAGACCAATCGGAAAATCTCTTACGTTTATCAGGGCATACGTTCTGTAGCACAGTGTTGGTTTTTCAAAGGTAATGTAATGTCCCACATTATCACAAAGAATTTTATATTCGACTCAACTGAAGAATGCCTCAGATCGTGAATCATGTAACCTATACTCTAAAGAAAGGTAAATCAGTCCCGTTAAAGGCCCGAAGTGCCCAAAGGGTTCCAGGAAGTTAAGGTTCCCAGATTACGTGACAATGGCCCAGAATGGTGGTAAGGTTGTCAACCTTACGCATCGGCCGCCTTTACCCCCAGGAAATACTCCTGGTACTCATTTCTGTTAGAGGCTGAGTCGATCTCAGAGCCATAGTGCGATCAGAAGGAACATATCAATGAAAAATTCCAATGACTCCTTCTGGAATCGAACCAGCGACCTTCCGATTTGTAGCACAGCACCTTAACCGCTATGCTACTGCGGTTCCCCAACCTATACTCTACGTATTGAAAAACTGAACACGAATGAAACCTTGCGGCTATAAAAATACATGTTTATAATTTCTAACACGCTGTTTGAGGCTACAAAACAGTTTTATCTTCTGTATATTAACAGTGATAGAAGATTCGAACAGTTTAAAATCTGCAGCAACAATAATACTTAATTAGCATATTTTTAAATTGGGTATTGCTGGCTCTACCTTTTTCTGGTTACGTTTCCAGGTAACGACATTTATAATCTCAAGGAAGGAGTGAAGATTGGTCAAACGTTTCTCGTTGGCTCGATAGGTCTTACAGGTTACAGGTTCCAAACATCCGACACGTTCGTCGGCAAATAGGGAAGAAAGTTCTATGTATGTTTACACACGCTGGAATGCTAGTACTGGTAAAGAACAAATAAGATAAAATAACTTCCTTTCGAGTTAAGGTTTCTTTTATTTCTGTCGGGAGTTCAGCGGTTGTTATTGGTTAAAAGCAAGAAAGCAAAGCGAACAGTGAAAATAAAGCCATAATTTACTTCCCGAAGTTCCCATATATAGACCACAGATTTACGTCTGTATAAAATGCATCCTGATATATAGGTCTACACATTCTTCAAACCTAACAGTTTCAGCTTTCGTTGTGCATTAGGTTTCCTTTAATAATGTGCATTCGTCATTGGACAAGCAGAGTTAGTTACTGGAAATACAGCTGGTTTATCGATATAATATATCGTCAGTAAATATAAAATTAGTTATTTCATTTGATATTTGAATCGGGGTGTTCGTTTAGGCCCGTTGCCAGGGGGATGTCAATGAGTGCACCCACTATTAATCTGGATGCCCTGACTAGGAATTTGCAAAATGTCAAAGACAAACATGCTGATCAGACCGCTAAAAACGCGCGACACCGTACCGCATCCATATGTTGCCTCTGTTGATCTGCCGTGTTTGGAAACGCCTCATATTCGAAAATGTATTTATATGCAAGATTGTTACAATGTAAACAAACAAAATGCCCATACTTCGTTACTATTACTATAATGTTTCAATACACAAAAACTCTGAGTTTGTGTGTGTATAACGAAGTGTGTCCATTTTGTTCGTTTACACTGTAACAACTGTATCATAATGCATGGAATGGCAAATGCAAAATTCGTTATCTGCAAGGTGTTTTGTGCATTGTTGTAGAGCGCATTATGTAACAAAAATGTTGATTTTCCGGTCCTGGCAAAAGCGCTTTTTACGCTTATGCATACATAATATATATTCACAGTGCATGTATAATGGAGCATTACATACATATATAAACGTATGTACGTAGCCCGGCACTGAACGTTGCTGCAGCCACTGTATACATGTTCTTGCCACCGGCCTGATTTCGTTCACAGATCAGGTCACGCGGACAGTGGCACCTTGAACGACTGTTTATGGCAGTTCTGTTCCTAATCTAGGAAAGGAAATCTAGTCCCAGCAGCAACAAAATTATAAGACCTGTGTAAATATTGAAGTATAATTCGTCTAGTAAGAAGAGGCTGTAATTATATTTCCTGCAGTTATTTGAGGGTGCATTAATGTAAAAATTCGTTTAGAGATTAAGTGTAAAATTTTCTACATTCCGTTAATACTCATTTGGAAATATTTCTTGCTGTTTAAAGTAAAATATCCTCCTTACTGTCTCATGCTTGTATGTACAGAATGCTTTTCTAGCAATTTATGGAGAAGATAATTTAAAGTCTTCCCTTCTTTAGCAAGTTCGCAACATGGTGGTATTTTGACGTTTCGCTGACCGTGCATCTCAGTATAATCTTAGTAATTAACCAACTTAATGCACAAAATATTGTTTTATAATAAGTTTATTATATGTCTCTACATGTTTCGAGCACTATGTGCTCATCATCATGAGGTCAAAATTGTGTTATACAGCATCTGGTATCATCACACCTGTAGGTGGCCGGTGCACAGGTTGAGAGAGTCTTCTCTCAACCTGTGCACCGGACGGCCACCTACAGGTGTGACGATACCAGTTGCTGTATAACACAATTTTGACCTCATGATGATGAGCACATAGTGCTCGAAACATGTAGAGGCATATAATAAACTTATTATAAAACAAGAATTTGTGCATTAAGTTGGTTAATTACTAGGATTATGGTATTTTGTGTACATAATTCTATGGCTTTAAGGAAATATTTCTTCCTTCTCGGGCGAAGTAAAATGTCTTGATTGATGAAATCCTGTACCGATTACTTAGTCGTACTGCACTACTGTACTGTATGTTAAGTGGCTTATTACAACAAAGGGATAACCACCTCCGTCTTTCACGATCTCAGTTCCAGCACCTATAATCACTGCGCTGGTCAATAAATTGCGCGCAGTTGAAACATATATTTTGTTATTGTGTGGACAAAACCCTGCTACCGGAGTATCTAGTCCTACACAATTCATTCCTTCGCATCCAACGTTCCTATGACTGAGTTTAATATTTTCTTCTCCTATACGCCCAAGTGATCTTCCTTGTAGATTTTCTGAATAAACGTTTCTGATCCCCACTCTTATCGTTTAGTTAGTAGCCCTAATGTCAACTTCGGTGGTCTAGGGGTAGCGTGCTGGCCTTTAGTACCCAAGTTTGCGGGTTCAAACCCGGCCGAAGTCGGATTTTTAGGGCGAAAAAATCCTCAGCACGCCTTCCTTCGGAGGGGAAGTAAAGCCGTTGGTCCCATGTCATAGATTTGCGGCATGTAAAAGATCCCTAAATTTATGTGGAAGTCGGAATTCAGGAAAAATTACTACCGGACATCTTTCTCGTCTACAGTTCCACCTTTCGCTGCTAGGATATCTCGCGTCGTTGCGAATGGAGGCACCTGGGGGCTAAAGTGGGAACGTCTAAAGGCGGGGGAAAGCAATGGCAAACTACCCCCAAGAACTTGCCCAGGATGCAGTGTGCCAGAGCCATACCTGTCATATGACTGGGCTCTGGTTCCTGCCAAGCCCGGCCTTCAAGGCTGAATACTAATGAATGAATGTCAACTGAAAGGACGTTTATGAAATGACAATGAAGATTCTTCGCTTGTTTGAAATGGTCGTGGTTTCTGGCTTTTAACTGAAATAAGTCTGAGTGAGGCCTTAGCTTCACTGAGACATACATATCTCGGTTCCTTCTTTTTGGCCCCTGAGGATATAAGAAAACTAATTATAGGGGCCATCTGGAACTTTGCTAAAGGAACAGGGCTCCTGTAATTTAGTATGGAATATGCGGCACAAAGGGCCAGTCTTAAGGCCTAGGTGCATCTGGCCCCGAAGGGCTCGAATCCAAATGCTATTCTATTCTATTCTTTTAACTGGAACACTGGAGGCCGCTCAGTCTGCTCTTGTCTCTGTGTCTTCCTTGAGTTTAGCTTTTATAATTTTTCGCAGATGATAACCTACTCCTGTTCACTGGGGCTAATGAATATTATAATACTAAATAGTGTACATCAGCACAGCCACTTTATTACTCAAGGTACTTACATAGGTTACATGTTTCGACTATAGATTATTCATCTTCAGGCCTATTTTTGTCATTTGAGTCACAAGATGCTATGCAAACTTTGGGATCCTATCATGTTTAAACACGATTGGATCCCAAAGTTTGCATAGCATCTTTTGACTCAAATGACAAAAATAGGCCTGAAGATGACTAATCTATAGTCGAAACATGTAACCTATGTAAGTACCTTGAGTAATAAAGTGGTTGTGCTGATGTACACTATTTAGTATTATACTACGTTTATAAGCACATCGTGATGCTTCGATTCTAATGAATATTGTTTTAAAGCGAAATTACGAGAATGAAAGTTATTTTTTTCTTTATAATCATTTAGCCTATTTCTTTCCTCTTCTTTTTCTTCATCCATGCTTTGCCATCTCGTATTCTTTCGGCCGAATTTCTTCATTTATTCTTTCTTTTGCATTCCTTATGTGTTTGCTTCTTTGTTTCAGGCAGTAGCTGTTTGGTTCACACGTTTCACAAACACGGTGTGTTACACAATTAAAAGTGAAGTGAATATATGGAAAGTACTTATATCAGTTGCAGTTCATGAATTTTCAGCCGTTAATTACTGTTTGTGAAAGGATTTGTACGTCTCTTCAAACTGTGTTATTCCATTAATTAGGTTATATTTTGTCATTGCCGTGACGAACAACAAAAACGAACAATTCAATACCACCTCGCGAGTAAAACAGCCAGTCTGCGACTGTTGTTAAATTCGTAATTTTACTCTACAAAACCGTCCCTTGTCGTCCGGTTCTCATTTTTGTGCGCTCTTTAAAAAAAAACGAATAAAGAGAAAGCGCATGGAACAGTAAGGGCATTTCCACAAGGTTGCTTCTTTGGAAACAATTCTAGACTTTATTCCCCACGCTTCCGTCATTTTCTATGCGTATTTTTGTTTTTCTTTCCTTCCTAATCTCTTTTTTTTACGTTCTCATTCTGTTCTTCTCTTTCGTTCGTCATCGTGCGAAACTTGGATTAAAAAGTTGGTTCTTCATTCATTTCCACAAGATGGAAGAGGGAGGGACGAAGGCGAAGTGGCAAGGCTGCAAGCAGCAACTTGGTTCTTAATTATCTCTCGTCTAGCTGTGATGATGCAAACGCTTGGGGCGCTTTTCATAGATTGCAACAGCCACTATCAAAAGCAGAGAAACACAGACTAACTTGACACTGGGTCCAACCAAGTATTATTAGTCCTGCGCGTCTGCTTTGCATTTGGGATCCTCTGGTTTAAATATTTTCTTCAAGGAAAGAGGTTTATTTCACACAAAATGTGGAGGAGTACTTGAATCAAAGTGACTTCATCTTTTTGCCATCACATCAGAGGCTGTTACTGTTATTGGCTGCGGCCGTGATTTGTAAACAACTCGACACAAGGATCGTGGCTGTTAGTGTTCGGGTATTCTTGCCATGTACTTCTCAGTTTCTCGAAGATGTTGGAGTAATGCCTTGAATGGGGTACGACAGCTTACTTCAAATTCCAGATTAATCGTTCAGAATTAGTGGCCCATTCGACAGCGCACATCACATGTAACTGAGAAGGCATCTTTAGAGTAAACAGACCCACTCTTAAGCGGTGTTTTCTGTGACTACAGGGGAAATTCACCTCCTACCATTAGTTTAATTAGTGTTAGTTTTAAGTTAAGGATTCTTTTCCTGTCTGAGTAAGGTAATCTTCACCCTACAACAGGTCATGAAGGACCAGAGGAGAAGTAGAGGTGTAGCCCTACTCTTCCTTTAACTTCGGCCCTAGATGGGGTTGAGCGATCAACCCTACGCCCCGGCCGTTGTTCACCCAGGAAAGAAACCCGTTACCCATTATTTCGGAGGCTGGGTGGGTGTTTGCGGAAATTCTCGCGCCAACCGGGATTCGATCCCCGGACCGTTTAGCACGTAGCTAGTTGCTATACCGACTGAGCTAACCTAACTGATTGGTGACGAGACTTAAAGCAGTTCATTTTAAATATTGTAGTAGTAATATATATATTAAGCCATCGTTCTCTGTATGGATGGCCGAATTTGGGTAACTGTGCATGGCCATGATGTGATTATTGACCCCAGTTTTGGAAACCTACGAAGAAGAAGCTGTGTGGTTCGGTACTAGTGGACATTTGATACTGTAGATTACTGCTTCCCGGGCTTCGTAGTTGGATATTAAGCATTCATAGTTCAAAAATTCCAAATATCACCTCGTAACAAATCTCGTCTTCCTATACAAATACATTTCGTTTACGCAGCTTTATGTCCTTCTTGCCTTCGACAGAAAACGGGTTAATTATTTGACGTTTTATGATGATAATGCGTTGATGATAATGCGTGAACCACTGCAGAGATACTATATAACACCTTAAACCCGCGGGCTATAAACATGTTTTTTTAAATTTCATGAAGAATATTTGAGTCTTTTAAAGTTGTATTTATGAGAGAGAAGTGATAAGTGTCGTGTAAATAAAGAACCTTGTACCGTCGGTCTACACTGCGCAGGGTACATAACAGTGAAAGAAGCTTTCCAACAAGAACAGCTATGTGCCTTAGCTGCTTCTTCTTCATCTTTAGTTTTATTATTCTTGTTCATTATACAGCGTGTTTGAGGAGGAATAGTAAATATTTTAGGAGGTGGTAGTATGGACTATTCCGAGTAAATAAGTTCATATAAACATGTGTCCAATTTTCAATCGGTGTGAAGATACAGCTGTTTGAAGTTGGCGCGTACAGATCGTATTTTTTTTCTGTGGGGATGGATGAAAAGCGAAGTCTACAAAAAAAAATTAAACACAAGAGACGAATTGGTCGCTCGCATTATGAATAGTGCTGCCCTCATAAAGCAAGAACGCCAAGAGGACCTCAGGAGAGCTACACGTACTGTTGCCAAGAGGGTTGAAAAGTGCATTGAAATAGATGGTGGGATTTTTTAACACTTAATTCTGAACTGTTGCAATTTATTGAGATCATTTACATAACTAATAAACGCAATCAATACATCATTTGTCTTTCCTTCATACCTTTTGTAAGACTTTTAATGCGTAACATTCAAACAGCTGTATCTCCACACCCAATGACAATTGGACACGTGTTTATACGAACTTATTTACTCGGTATAGTCCATACTACCACCTCCTAAAATATTTACTATTCCTCCTGAAACACCCTGTATATCTAACTTCGGATATTTCGCGCCGATATTTACTGGTTATTTATTTTCTGAGCGACAACGAAAAATATTGGAGATGCTTCCATTAAGATACCAAATATTTTTAGATGGAATCTGCTTCAACATTAGCAGCTGGAACAGTAAATATGGAAATTTATATTGATATTTTCAGTCACACACAACAGGTTGGTTTATTATCGTATAGTACTTGGTGACTAACTTCGGTTCCACCGATACGCCTTGAAAACTGTGCAAACGCCTAAAATGTCTACACGTTCCACACTACACTCTCGTATATCAACGTTATGGGGTACGGCAGTATCCATTAAAAAAAACTAACATTTCGAATATGTAACTAGTTCAAAGTTCCTTTTTAATACCTGCGTTCCGAAAGTAGTATTTCCTTTATCTCAGTAATTAACCAACTTGATGTAGAAAACTTTGTTTTACACTAAGTTTATTTCATGCCTCTACATGTTTCGAGCACATGTGCTTATCATCAGGAAGTCAAAATTGCATTACACAGCCTCTGGTATCATCACACCTATAGGTGGCCGTCTCGTGCACGACCTGTGCACGAGACGGCCACCTATAGGTGTGATGATACCAGAGGCTGTGTAATGAAATTTTGACTTCCTGATGATAAGCACATGTGCTCGAAACATGTAGAGGCATGAAATAAACTTATTGTAAAACAAAAATGTTGTGCATCAAGTTGGTTAATGCCGGT
>Ga0123355_10009331_pt1 | contig 14905 bp, 6 predicted proteins | sample TergutEmb28metaG_3_FD_89872 | JGI IMG/M metagenome (GOLD analysis project Ga0123355, IMG submission 89872) | Embiratermes neotenicus P1 segment gut microbial communities from Petit-Saut dam, French Guiana - Emb289 P1 | ecosystem: Host-associated > Arthropoda: Insects > Digestive system > Gut ...
AATGGTCCCAAAACTTTTTCAAAGAAAAATATATATATTTTATACCTTTTTATTTTCCCATAATTATGCTTCAAAAATTATGGATTTTCCCCCCCCCCCCCTCTTATAAATTGCTCACAGTTTTAATTTGCCAGCACCAAACATATCTATTCTTATCACATCTCTTGTATCACTTGGATGTTATTTATCATTGTAAATTTTTACAAATAAATAGTGTGGTGTGGTTACAGTACCATTAGTACCAGTAGTTGTGACAGATGATTCAAATGATTTGACAAGAAATGACAAAAAGCCATGGTTGGGAGCAGCATGAGCCAAAGAATGTGGCCTTCTTAGGGATGTGTTACTAATTCTGTTTCATTAAGAAGCTGTAATGTCTGGAGCATTGGCAGCTTGATAGAAATTGAAGGCCTGCAGTTTCCAATGTGAAGAACTTACTTTTTTTGATTGTAAAACTAGGGTCTGAATGATAGAGGAAGGGCTAAGAAAGTTACATGAAGGAATAGGGGAAAGATCAAATGTGACAATGTAGACATGTACCAGTGCTTCAGAGACCTGCTGCCTCCATCTTAAGGTGGTGAGGATGGGGATTGCAAGTTCTTCCAAACCTTTGTACATGTCTGCAAAACCACATAATTGTTATATCCCAGAAAAGTGTAGACCAAATCACAGGTGGCATGAGGAGCTCAGGTGTCACGTAAAACAGGGAACTTTTATTTTCTTGAGATACGACCAAATTATTTAAAGCACTGGTTGGATGTTGTATTTTGTTCACGAAATACATCATTTAAGTGTTGGTCATTGCCATCTGTCTGGACATTCTTCATGGTTGTCCTTAGTTTGTTCAGATTTGTTTGGGATATTTGGCCACAGAATTGTGATCCATGTGATATATGCCATTTATAATGATTCTTATAAACGGTATGTGCAGTTGTGCATAAGGTACAGCTGGAATTATGGTGAATAAGCCATCAAAGATATCTTGAGATACAGCTTTGTCTTTGTATCAAGTGTCTTTTATTGAATCTCTCTTATGCTGAGTTTTTAGGGGAATATGATGACCCACCCTTTTATGTGGTGTGCCAAATGCCAATATCAAATAAAGGAGTTGGTTTTGTAGGGGTGCTTGGCCTGAAGGTTGGGATATGATCACATGTAAGGTATGTGGTGGTCATGTTGTGAGGAAAACATATTTTTTTTACCTTTAAAATTTCTTGGAATTATTGTAGTAGACTACTAAGTACAGCCTCTATAGTAAAGATTCTTTCCTGTTGTGGTTTTTAATATATCTTAGTTTTATTAGATGTTCTTTAGTACAGAATCATTTTTGTCCAAAGATAATTTACTTATATCAAACGAAACTTATTTTAACACCAAAACTTAATCAGGGGATAACTATCTGTCCAGAATTCTGTCAATTTCTTTTTTAAGTTATCTGTTTTATATGAACAGAAGTAAAGACAAGCAGTTTAGTAGGAATTAATACAGAGAATGCCCTTTATGTGGTGATACTCAAGAGAAGGTATGACTAGATGCACAAGGTGGTGTCATAAAAAAAATATGTAAGGTGGAGAATATGGTTAAGGGCAGCTAATGTGAAATGATGTAGGCTGTGGTGATGGAACACTTGTGTTCTCAGTACAGTGAGAAAGGTTGAAGCTATGAACAAACACTAATTGAAGAGTGATACACTCATACTTTTAGAGTAGCAGTTTTCAAGCAAATGTTTCCCATTTGTTAGAAGTTGGAAGCATGTTCTGTAGTTACACCTGCAAGCATAACTGTCTACATGCAATATATCTTGTAAAGAAAATTACATACATGGTAAAGGGAAGCATGAGGACAATGTAATAATCGTAACTTGCACACTAACAGGAACATATTCTGCTATAGCTAACCAGTGAGCCACACAACAGTCTGCATTCAAGAACATATTCAAAGGTGAACATCCACATAAAAGTAGTGAATGAATCTTCAGAAGGTACAACATGCATATTAAGCTTGGACAGAGGTTTTCAACACAAAATCCACGTATTAATAAAGAAAATGGTTGGCAGCCACACTTGATAATTGAGGCTGCATAAACATTTTCAGTGACAAGCGATTAATTTGAAATGTTCATAGAACAGATACAGTGCATATTCTTCCATTATTGTCTCAGTTGCCTAATGCTCCAACAAACATATCTGTTTATCTCTTGCACTGCAACATGCATATGAATAGTATTCTGTGTCTCATTCCAACCTCATCCCAGTCAGTATATTTAACAATGAAGCAATTGTATTACATGCTGGTGACATTGAATGCTGCATGTTCTTTTTCACTTAACTGTCCTCTTCCATCCTGGGAAGACTAAAGGAAGAAACTGAAGTGGAAGCATTCACGATGGAATTTTATTTAGTTTTAGTGGTAAGTGAGTAGTGATCAGTAGGTTATGGATGTATCGATAGTATTATGTGTAGTATTAGTCACAGGATTTGGAAGAGCACTGTAAAAAGTTTTCAAAATATGGTTGGTTCCTAATGCCTCTAGGTGTGGTATGTTTGACCATTCTGGCATCAGCCCACATAAGTGAAGGTGTAGAAGTCATTTCCAAGGTGGTGGGTCTGTAGTCCATATTCTTTTATCCCCACTGATGGAAATATCTGCACAGATATGTTTAAGGCTTAAACTGAGAACCCTCTGAAGATGTAGTATTGTACCACTAGACATGTCTTTAATTTACTTACACTTCACTTCAACATTTAGCAATTTAGTATTATGTTACATATATGTATGTAGATGTATGTAAAAGTATTCATGAAATTATTTTCTATTACCCCACTCTAATAAAGATTTCCCAGACAGGTAAAGGTAAAATTCTATAATTAACCCTTTGGCATGGAACATCCAGTATGGATGGCAGCCATTTACTTGCCTCCTGATGCAGGTATAATTCAAATTCCGGTCTCTGCACATCATACCGGACATTCAGTTCGAGCACCACACTGTAAAGGCGTATGGTGAGTGAAGACATATCTGGATATAATATTAACTTCAGCACTGTTTTGAGGTGAGTGTCAGCCTCACACCCCAACCACCTTACACCCCAGAGAAAGGGTCCACGATACCTTTTGAGGAGGAAGCTGGATGAGCACCCAGAGCCAAACCAGGATGCTATGGACACAAGAATATGCCAGCCCTTACCAGGAATCAAGCCCAATTTCCTCAGTGTCACCATTACATAGTGACTATACCTACTGAGCCACTCCACTTCATATTTACCAAAGTAGTAGTTACTGTGGATCTAGTATGACAAAATGCATCATCCCTTGTAATTTTCAGTACTCTTTATTACTTACATGCAAAGCATTATTCTTTCAGGTTAGAATAATTACATTCTATTTACACATTTTCATCATCATATTATATAATGCCAGCAAATAATGTGTTGTGCAGACCATAAGACACTTTTTTCCTTAAAAAAATGTATAAAATTGTCCTGCATCTTATGGTTGAAACATGCTTCAAATGTGAATTAAATGTTTTTCCCACTAAATTTGCCTTCTACAATCAAGTTGCGTCTTATGATCAACAAAGTACAGTACGACCACTGTAGTTTCTTCTGTGAGAAATCTTGTGGGAACATTACACAAAATGTCTAACAGTAACGTGGGATGTGACACATGACCCAAGATATTATGTGCACTCATGTGTGCTGATACCTTTATTTATGTGGTATACATTAACACTGAGCTGTTACTTGTAAGTGAAATGTTTTATTTTGTACGACGGTGATTAAAATGTCTCTGTCATTGCTAAATATGAAGATAAATTCACTTGTGTTGTTATTCGTTTTGAGTAACCTCAAAAAAAAAAAAAAAAGTTCTAATTCTGCCTTCTAGTTCTCAAAATTCATATCCTGATTCATATATAAGTACCAGACTGCTGTCATTCAACATTAGCCATACATAGTAAGGAATTTCAAGCATAACTGAAAGCCCATTTTCTTGCAGAGATTACTAGTTCCATATATTTATTAGTGGTATCCAAGTTCTCTTTTATTTTACTTTTGTGTAAGACTTGTCACTTAAGTACAGATAAAGTATTCAGCTAATTTGTCAGTTATACCTGAAAGTTAAGTTCTACATGTAGCCACATCTATAGTTGTTGAATTACAAACAGCACTTCATACATAATACATAAGGGTGCTGATCTTGCATCCACTTTCCTGTGCCTTGTGTGAATGTTTCATTATCACTATCAAAAACCAAAAGTGAAAGAGAATTTTGCATGGCCACCTTGTTTTACATTCTACAAAAATATGTAGTACCTTCACAGAAGTTGTATACTTCCATAGGCTTTTTACTGTTTGTTTTTTCAGCACCTAAAAGTGGCTGGTCTTGCCTCAAAAATATATGTATGTGTGTGTGCTTGTGCCACTTCATTACAACTGCCTGTAGGAAATTTAAAACAAAAATACAGCGTTGCCGTGAGTCTCTTGGGGCATAAGTGGAATTTTGCCCAAATTTGGTATGTCCCCCCCCCCCACCAATGTGGATAAAATTCACTACTGCAGATATCCATAAAAATGTATTGGGTGTTAGTTTCCTTAAAATCAACAGCATAAGTGAAAGCCATACTTTAGATATCGCTGTAAATGACTCCCTATGCATACTTACCAAACTTGTCTGATCTAGGCCAAATTTGTTACACAAGATCTTCAAATAATGTCACGAGCATTTGTGGGTGCTGTAAAAACTGGTACAGTGAAATACATACTTTTCTTAAGGATATAAATGAGAGTGTTTTTACACATGTGCTGTTTGACTGTGTGATGTTTGAAAAGTAAAGAACACATTTCTAAGCCTGTGTACTGGCATACACCTTGTGCAATCTTGTTTGCAGTAGTTATGTTTAACATTGTACATTCTTGGATTCACACACACACACACAATGTCAGCAGATACCTAATGGCTGCTTAGCAATTAACAGTACTTACTGTCAAAGTCCTAAGACACTTCCTGGGAAACAGGACTTGGCTTGGACTTGCACCCATGAAAGTAACAGCAAAATTAACAATTTTTCTAAAGTTTTTCTTTGTAAAATAAACAACTTTGTTTGTACACTAACCTGTTGCCATTATTAGTTTTTCAGTTACAAAGCATAACTGATAGACATATGCCTTATATTTATTATAGGTACTTCCTCTTAAATATTTAAACTGTTGCATAAAATAGTATTTTCTGAGATGTGAGTGTATTCAAAAGTCAGTTAATTGAAGGTTATCCTTTGGTTTCTTTACATCAGTGTTCCCTTTCCACCATTGCACAAGACTAGCAAAACTCAATCTTGATTGAGCTCATATATTATATTTTAAGAACAAGACACATCCCTCTGTCATGAGTATTTTCAGAGCATTCTCACGAACCTTTCATAATTAAAGTGGCAGTAGAAAAAAAAAAAACTTTTAGTAACAGAGGTTCAAAATACAAATGACTGCTTTGAAAGCAACTTGCCACGCAGTGTGTTTTATGATGACTCCCTTGCCTCATGTTTAGTGTTGTACACACACAAATGATAATGAATGGGTCTGATTAAATTTTGTATTCACAGACTTCTTACCATACTGTCCAGATATAAAAACATAAACCAAACAGAAAATATTAATTCTCATAATAAAAGTCAATAAGATGTACTATTTCTCAAATTTATTTGATAAAGTATTCTACATGTTTCGGACAGGTCCACTGTCCGAAACATGTAGAGTACTTTATCAAATAAGTATGAGAAATAGTGCATCTCATTTGGCTTTTATTATAAGAATATATCATGATGCATGGTCCTCTGAATGTCAAAAGAATATATTAACTTCTACATATTCATACATAGTACACTATGTCTAAATATTGTGCTGTGTGTTTCAAGTATTTATGTTTTTGTAACCATGGTAGATAAATGAATGAAATGAAAATGATTACACAATTGGAATTTGTTTGATATGTGCACCTCTTGTAATGCTGCTGATAATAAACACAGATAAGCATTTCCAGTGTTACTGCTTCAAGGGGCATGACAATCTCATGTTTATATGTTTCAAACCAGTCTATGTATCCAGTACTTCCATACACTGCACTTCTGTGTACCCCAGAAAATAAAGCCACAATTACAGTATTATACTATTGAAATATGTAACATACACCACCCCAGTTTCTAGTTGTTTTATTGTATTTTAATGTAATATATTTTTTGGTCATCATTTTTATGTATTTTAGCATTTGAAGATTTTTGTCATTCATACAAGAGGAACAGAACGTAAACTGGCATGTTGGATTATATACCTTTGAATAATGACTCCCTGAGGATAGCACCTCTGTACCGAAACGTGCAGGAATTGTTACATGTCATAAACGGTGTATCACAGAGTGCATGTATTTAGACAAAACGTGGAAAACTCAACTTCCCGATCTACAGGTTGTGGAAAAACAGTTTTCAGACGTCCAGGTAAATGATATCCCTATGCTAGGACCCAGAATAAATAAATAAAGGTGTATGGTTCCAGATGATGTCAGACATCTGCCATATAACAAGGGAGCACATATTGAACTCTTCCAAAATAAATTCTAAGCATATCATAATTAGGAAAATATAAAATTCTCAACGGCAAATATATTTTGCAGGCATGTTGTATTTTGATAAGTACTGACTAGAGTGAAAAATGTCTCAAGAAGAAGAATGTGTAAATTCTGCACTGCTAACTTCAAATATACATTACCCTTGTAGATAAATACAGATCACAAAAATTGCAACATTGCACCAAGCAACAACTGACCACTGTAGCCACTGCCCTTGTAGTACAGCATTAAATGTGATGCAGGGTTTGGTTTTTGGTATTTATGCATTATATGTAAGCTGAGTGACATGACAAATGTCTCTCTTAAAAGCTATAGTTACGTTATCAGCAGCAAAAGGAAAGTTCGGTTCTGATATGCACGTATCTCGCTTAATTGAGTACTAACAGGCTCTGCACTACCTTTGTGTCCATCATTCCCTTTTCCAGTTTTCCTTTCATCAGAGTGCTAGGCTGCCTTTAAAGTAACTCTGTCCTCTCAGCCAGAGGCAGCTTCATTTTGAAAAAATCACCCCCATAGTACTGAATGCTTCGCTACACTAACCCTTTCTTCCAGATTTTACTAAAATTGTCTACTCATTGTGACAAAATTTCTCCTATGAGGAATCTACGAGCATGGAGTTTAGACTTCCACTTAGAATGAATATAAAAACTATAATTCACGTACAGAATGTGGAACGCGGTACAACCCTGATGGAAGGTAAGTTTTTGCCCCATTGGTCCTTCAAATGTATCATACCCAAACTGTCAATCACAACCTGTTTCACCAGTGTCTTTACAGGCCTCTTATAAGGCATCCAAACCAGTAAATGCCAAACTGGTGTAAAATTAGGGTTTTTGCCTTTTTATACATTACTATACATAGTGCTAAACATGGTCACACTGACCCTGAGTGGATTTTCCTATACTACAAAATGCCATCAACTCTAGAAATCACTGTCAAAATATAAAATGTATTGCATTTTATTTAAATATTGTAATTGTAACTGCAACCTAATGCAATATACTGTAACATGTGCTGTTAAATACCACAGGATATATTTATATGGCAACTGTGAACAAGAGCTATACACATTACACATGAGCTTAACAAATGTTTGTATATGAGCATATGTTTGCATAATGGCTTTGTGTTGTGGAATGCATGGTTGCAGCAAACATGATTCATCTGCTGTGTTAGCCAAAGAACCCCAGAAAAGTGCAAATGAACAATACCCTTGGTACTGCTATATGTGTGCATGTACTCATGGCTGCTTTCACAACAAGACTTCAGACTCCCAATTTTTACCTTTGTAAAAATACAAAGAAACATGGTCCATGTTCACCCTGTGTTAACCAATACACAAGACTGCAACATCTCTGAGGATATGCCATACATTGTTAACCTTTTGACGCCTAACAACGACTATAGTGGTCATACTGCACTGCTAACCTCTAAATGTTGCATTTTATATATTTATTCAACAAATATAAGTACTAAATATTTTAAATGTGGTATATACTCTGCGTTTTTTCCTCTTCAAAATGCAGTTTGTTTCATAAATCTAATGTATTTAGTTTCTGTATTATTCACATTTTATATACAGGGTGTGCTAAAATTAAAAAAAATAATTCCGGCGCCAAAAGGTTAATGATGCAGCAAGGACCCTGACTAACCACTTTCAGTGTGTTGTGAAGACAATGGCTCTGTCATGTGGACAATAAATTTGCCAACACCAAATAGTAATCATCTCAAACTAGGAGGTGGTATATTCCTAGTACATTCTGTGCCATTACGCAAACAGACTACTCAGTTCTGTTCTCCAATTATAGTTGGCCCTTTTGTAGACCGATCTGAACATGTGGTAGTTTTATAACAATGTGCAGTAATGATTAGTGACGGACCTAAACCACAAACATCAGATTCAACCATTATGGGAATTGCATAGTAAAAAAATATTTGTGCAGTGAAAACTGACTTGACAGATAGGTTGTTAAATTGTATAAACAAAGTCTTGAAGGATGTATCATGTTTACATAAAATAATTTGAAAACATTCACAACACTGATGTTTATGTAAGATATATGAAAATAACTACTAATTTCTAAAAATCCTATTCACTAAGAATTACCTTTTTATCACATAACAGGACATCTCTTACAATGTCTGAATCTCAGAAATTTTCTGTCGTTGCAGGTGACATTAGATAAACAGTAAATACAGCATAGGGCTGCTTCATCATTTTCATAGCCCTTTGGTATTCTACGTGCGACACATACAGTCTGGTTGCCGGCGATTCTTTTCCCGGTGCAAACGGCGTGTGGATGTATCCCCATACTGAATTCCTGAACCAATCCTCTCTGGGTCAAGTTCACCTAGTGAAAAGTGGATGGACAGTGATGTAAGCTTAGCATTGATTAAGGTATATTTCACCCTGTGAAGTTTTCTGAACTTCATTAATTTATCCACACTCAGAACTGATATCAAGTGATGAATACTGTTATGAAAATGACAAAATCAGTCCCTCCCTTCTTTATCCACTCTGTAATACATTTTTTTCTCTACTGGTACTTGGTCTAAAATACTAAGTACATTATATGTGGCAGATGGGCATTACTGTTTGCATTTTGTCAACACACTCCTCTTTTCATGATATCTGGTCAGTGTGTATTAGCCATGTGGGTGCTTTACAATTCACACAGCTGGTTCTTGATGTGTCCCAATTACCTCTTTATGAACAGTAAAAACATGGATTAAGATGTCGCTCTACTCTTTGATAGTTACTTGCTACCAGCATTTCAACTCTGATATTCTGAACTTGATACTCTGAATTTTGGTTAATGCACAACATATTTTGTAATGTAAATGCAGCCCCTGCTGTCTACTGCCAACACAACATAATAAATCTGTGTTATTCAGTGTAGCCAGTAACAGCTAGCAGAATTCAATTGTAATAATTCAGAGGCCATCAAATAAATTCTCTACAGGACTTCTACTAAGCCTTCAATCCCTGCCCATTATCTTCCCTAGAGTATAACATACCTGTCTCAATTTTTGCCAGAATTGTTTTGGAACATTTCAGAAATGATTCTTCTACATTTTCCCCTGTTTTGGCACTTGTTTCTAGAAACATCAGCTCTGTAAAGAAAGGAAAACAAAGTAATCCAAGTCTTATGTGCCAGACAGAAGAGTGTCCTACAGCACATCTCAGTAAGTATGGTATGGACTCCCCTGAGACCTGTATCATAACAAATCATAATAGGTCTGAGGTTTTATGGCATTGAGTATTTAGGTCATGCTCTGGGATGTGATGCTGCGTAGCCGGCTAGGCACTGCAGATGTGTCAGAGTAGCATGCTACCTCCATGCAGGGACAAGAATCTACTCTGAAGATGGTGGCTGCAGGAATTCACACGAAACATTTGTGAGTACCTTCACTCCACAGCATACCTAACACCATGTAATAAAGGTAAAAAGGTAGTGTGTTCCCAGTGTGGCCCAGAGGGTGGGTTGAGGTATAGCTCTACACTTCCATGACTGCGGCACTAGAACGGGGTGAGTGGTCAGCATCACGCCACGGCCGCACTTTACCGCCCAGGAAAGACCTGGTACAGGAGGCTGGGTGGGCCCCAGGGCCGGTCTGGACAGGCGGAAAATCTTGTCCCCACCGGGATTCAATCCCAGACCATCCAACCCGTAGTCAGTCGCTATACCAACTGAGCTATCCAGGCCATAACACCATGTAAAACTGTTTATTAATAAATATATGAATGACATGAAAACTCAATTTACCACAGTATTACTGCAAAAACTAAATCAGTAAAAGCAAACCACAGTGTTCCTCTTAAGGACATTTGTTATGTAATTAGAGAAGAAATTCCTCGGTAAAGCATCAGCCCAGCTAGCCACCCTCTACCAGCACCTGTGGTTAATACTAATATACTGTTATGCACCACAATACAGTCGTATGTGGCACAATGTGATCTGTTTCCACTGGCTAAAATAGTCAGCTCCCCAGAGTATTTAGTTGTAAAAATTACTGCATCAACACTGGAAACCTACTTAGGTAAGAAGTGGCCTGCAGTGTCATGGGGAAGGGTGGGTTTATGACATAACTGGTGAAATTACAAATCCAAACAGGTGAATAAGCTCCTAATAGGAGAGGTGATAATTTGGAAATGGAAATTTCAAAATACGTTATGTACATTGAAGGTCAAAATTTCACGAATTCCAGCAGAACAGTCAACTGTTTACTTGACAGAATACATTCCACTGTGTGTATTATCTTTCGATCATTTGCTGTTTTTAACACCCACTGTATTTGCATATGCTATGGTACACAGACAAATGCCCCCCAAAATTTATTTTATATATTCATGCAACAAGGAAATATACTACACTTTTAAGACATGCTACATCATCTCTGTTTTATTTTCCACAAAATACCATTGGTTTCAAAATGTTATCCCTTTCTGTTCAAATACCATGTTTTTCAAAAACTATGTGCTAAAATTTAAATACCCACCCTGGTATAATTAAGGTTAGTAAAAGTATTTTGTGACTGATACAAACTTAAGTCTGCATTTAATGACTGTACTGTGTACAGTCCTGCAGGGGAAAGGACAGCAATATATGTACAAGAAAAATGGCATGTGTTGACAAACAGTATCTTGTGCAAGCCATCTGCACCCTGCCAACTATTTGTTATTTTTATGCACTAAGTACACAAGCAATGTGTTAGAAATATTCTCAGGAAAATAAAACTAGAGAAGAAACATGTAAAGTATGCAACAACTCAGGAGTACAAAATATGAAAAACTTGGGATATGTTGCCTATATTGGTGAAATGGATGCAAAAAAAAAAATGCAACTCAAACTGAAGATGTTATAGCTGCTCTGGACAGTGCCACTGACCAAAATTAATTTTTAGAAATTTAAAATAAAACTGGTACACAGAAGGCACTAACAGCAGCAACAAAGGCAAGATGGTAATGTTAGAAAATATGCTAAATTCCACACAATTTTGACTTCTCTTTTACACTCAATACATGAACTACATTATTCAATATACCATACAGAAATTAATTTTTAATTTAAAATACGCCCAACAGAGGAAACAAACGACATTTCTAATGTACTAGAATTCCTGCTTCAATGGTTATGCTGGTAGTGGAGAGAATGACACTCTGATGGGGTTTGATTGTACCAGACCTTTATTTTGAGCAGACACCCCATCCCTCTTCACACACACAAGATGCTGGCATGTGTCTGGCAGAAATTAATTATGCATAACTTAAGCATTATGTTTCACAATGTGCTTATGTGAAAAATCATGCATATGATCCAATGGAATGTATTATTAAAACAGAAGCAAATCTAACCGTTTTCCTGGGCAAATCGGCTTGCCTCAAGGAATGTTACTTCTCTGTCGCCATCCAGATCTCTCTTGTTGCCTACTAAGAGAATGATGATGTTTGGGCTAGCCAGTGTACGTGCATCAGACAACCAATTTGCAAGAGAGTTGAAAGTTTCCCTGTTGGTAATGTCATACACCAACAGTGCACCCGCTGCTCCCCTATAGTAGCTACGCGTTACTGACCTTAAAAAAAATATATATATACATCATTAGCATATTTGCCCTTCCTTGATCCTCTCACAGTTGTTGACAACTGAACAAAATTAACCTCATCATATCATATACAACAGCCCTAATCATCTAAACACAATGTGTAACTATACAAATATGATGTATATCCAATAACAAACAAAGAACTTGATTTAGTTTCAACCTTACACATTCAAAGAGTGAGATGTGTCAAAGAACATCATAACTGATACCTGAATCTTTCTTGTCCCGCAGTATCCCAGATTTGAAGCTTTACAGATTTTCCTCCAACATTTACTATTTTTGACCCGAATTCTACACCAATTGTGTGACTGCTCTCATCCTTAACTGCAGGAAAGAATTGCATATTACATTTTCAAAAAATTACACTCACTTTATAAAAAAAAACTAACCTTAAATTGGTTCCTACAGTAACATATACTTACACTTGCTTTCGATAAATTGATGTAACAGGCATGACTTCCCTGATCCTGCACTCCCAATAACCAGAAACTTGAATAAGAAATCTGAAAATGTTAGACATAAAACATATATTGCTTGTAATATATGAACTGAACGTTTGTACCAACGCTCAAGCCGCACACATAACGTACCATACGATTCTGACATTGTAGAACTCGTTCTCCTTTCGAAAATCTACAATCAACGTAATTCAATGAAGATACTTATACAATTCCTGCCACTTCCTCCATATCTATGAATGTGCCATGTTACCAGTCGTCTAGCATTCAGAAACTATGTCGTTCATTCCCAGCAGTTATATTTCTTCTGCAACTGTATAGTTTCTTAACACACTGGCTTTGCATCGGCGTTCCTTAACATGACAAACGGTCATGAACTAACAACAACAACAGCATTTCCTTCCCAGAACACCAGTGGTGATAACTATTTCTGGGAAAATACATGGCCTCCTCTGAATCACGAAGTAGAGCATATCAAAATCGACGGGCAGAAATGTGACACACTTACTGCGTATTAATAAACTTCCCGTTTAATTTAATGATGTGCATGGATTAGTACATAATGTGACACAAGTTTCAATTTGTCGTATGTCGTTAGAAAGTTATACTTTACTCAGCATCGAAAAATTGTCCCTCGTAAATGCGTCAAACCCAATTTACCTGAAGTCAAAATAATGACACTGGTGTGTAGGTTACTGGCTGACACGTTTCGTAAGCAAGCTTTTTACTTGGGGCGACCTTTAATCTTTCGTTTGACATCGTTTATTCTAGACTCTTGCATTGACATGAGGACAACGATTTCTTTCAAAGCATTCTCTCGACTCGTTATGGTACGCAACACACAGTTTGTTCCAAAAGCATTCGTCTTATTTTGTGCACAACTGCACAAATTTGCATGTTGTCGCGGTATTCCACCCTGGCATCATCTTTATATAAATATAAGTTAATAAAACAGCTACTATAGCGTAAATAAAGTAACAATAATTAATCATATGTAATGAATTTTCCACATCATTTTGGCATTTTTAAATTGTATATGTTTTATTTCACTTATGTCACCGTAAGTCTTGTTACGTATAATGACCTATATTACGATGTGCGCCTATTACTGAAACACTGATTAATGTTTTTTAATGTTTCATATGCATTGTTCGTCTAATTCGAAATGAGGCAAGCAGTCAACAAATTCAGGAGACATGTTTGTGGGTAAACAGTGGTGAACCTAGGGTCCCATGAGTTTGCAGTTTCTTTTCTGCTTTTGTATAATCCAGACAGCTTACGCTGTACTTGGACAGGTTTTAGTTTCTTTAATTTTCCTACTTAACAGTTTTCACGTAGTCCTTTTACATAAATTTACGTATATTTAAAGACGTAAATCTGTGTAATAATACAGGTATGACGAATAAGAAGAAACTGCAATATGAAAATGCCAATGTGACTTTCGTTTCGCAACGATCCGTTAACATGCAAGTTTAATTACAAAATCTCCGGATTGATTTTATTATAATCGCAATAATCCGTTCCCTACCAATTTTGAACCGGTTATCGCCTGGAATAATGTAATCTCGGGTTCCCCTATTATTCCGTGCTCATTCCGATATGACCTGTGTACACATTATTCGTGATCATAAAGACGCGGGAATCAGGAATAGTGGGTGTTGATGTGATGGAGGTTTGATACTTTGTATCACAGATCGTCTCTTTGTATTATTAACAGGTTTGGATGTTGGCAAATGCGTTACTTCTGTTAGTTTAGTTTTGTGACATTTGTGTTAGAAACGTTTAAATAATTTTATTTATTTATTTCATACATGCTATAAGTCCATGAGAGGTTGAGTACCTAGGACGCAGTCAAAAACACAAATCAGATATGGTGATCAACAAGCGAATAGATTAAAAAGGATTTAACGATATAAACAATGCCATATTTTGATTTAATTTTATTGTTCGTTAGATCTGTACAAGGCCTAAGCCCACAAGATATAGAACTTGTCAACATGTAGTACATAGAGAAATATATTCACATAGTACAAGGATACAAGATAAAATGTAACTTAGAATTATCATGTATATGTGCATATCATTTACATAGTCATTCAAATACACTGTATTGTATTGTATTTTTATTTCAGTTCCGTAAAATCCAGTACATGTCAGTAATGACTTTTGGATATAGAACTCGTCATGTTACAGCAACTATACAAAATTTTTCTATAAATAAAAATCCTG
>Ga0123355_10009332_pt1 | contig 14905 bp, 15 predicted proteins | sample TergutEmb28metaG_3_FD_89872 | JGI IMG/M metagenome (GOLD analysis project Ga0123355, IMG submission 89872) | Embiratermes neotenicus P1 segment gut microbial communities from Petit-Saut dam, French Guiana - Emb289 P1 | ecosystem: Host-associated > Arthropoda: Insects > Digestive system > Gut ...
ACCAGGCAGATGACGATGATGAAGTACGGATTCCGAATTGAAAATCCCGGCATAGTCCTTTTCCAGTCTCTCGAATGCGATTTGGCTAGCGCGGCCCCGGCGCGCGGCTAGTGTTGCTCGTCGGGCTCTTTGAATTCAGGCACGGTAACTTCCTGCGCGACGACTTTCTCTCCGGGCCTGAGGCCGCTGCGGTCGCTGACCACGACCCGCTCCCCTTCATCCAATCCGGAGACAACTTCGGCATAGCTGCTGGTTTGCAGGCCGATCTCCACGGGCCGCTGCTCCAAAGTTCCGTCGGCGCCCACGACAAACACTGTGGGCTTGTCGCCGGAGCGACTCAGGGCCAGTATCGGTACCGCCGGAATGTCTTCCTTGCGGTCAAGCTCCAGACGAGCCTCGGCGTACAAGCCGGGCAGCAACACTCGCTGCGGGTTAGGCACGTCGACCTCCGTGTGCATGGTGCGGGTGTCGGTGCGCACGTCAACCGAGAAGCGCGCCACCTTGCCCGGAAACGTGTGATTGAGCGAGGGGACATTTACGTTGACCGGATCTCCGATCCTGATAAAACGGACGTAAGCTTCTGGAACCGGTATCACCAGACGAAAAAGATCGTCCTGCGAGAGTTTCACCAGCGGTATGGCCTGGGTGCTCGAGCTCGTTCCCGCCTGCATCAGCGTCCCAAAATTTGCATATCGCTCGGTCACCACGCCGGAAAAAGGCGCTGTGATCCGTGAGTAGTCGTACAGGGTCTGATGCTGGGCTAGCTTCGCCTTGGACGCCGCTAACTGGCTCTGCGCCGCCGACAGAGCGGCCTGGGCGGCATCGACTTGCGACGAGGCGGCAAGATCTCTCCCCTGTGCGTCGTCCACTTCCTGTTGCGCCACGAGTCCCGGCTGACTCTCGAACACTCCGTTCAAGCGCGTGAACTCGAGATTTTGGACGTTGTATTGCGCCTGATAGCGCGCCAGCTCATGCTCGGCACGCGTCACCTGGTCCGCCGAATTCCTAATCTCCGCCTTGTCGACCTGGAGTTGCGCTTCGAGCTCAGGGATCTCCAGTACCGCCATCACCTGCCCGGCCTTGACATGCGTTCCATAGTCCACCATCAAGTCCTTGACGAAGCCCGATTCCTTGGCATAGACGTCAATTTCCTGGAAGGGAACCAACTCGGACGAAAGCCATAGGTGCCGGCCGAGGGACCTTTTCACAACCTTGGTCACTCCCACCGTGACCGCCGGACTGCCGGCCTGCACACCCTTGTTGCCTCCCGAGCAGGACGACATTGCGATTGCCACGACTGCCAGCGCCGGCAAGATCCACTTCCTGCCCGTGCACTCCCGTTTCAGGTTAGATCCAGCTTGAGCCATCGCGATCTATAACCATCTTTCTCTGACGCCACGCGCCAGCATTGTTTTTCATCGGAGTTAGGTTATTGTCTTGATCACTTCCCGCAGTTCGGCAACAGAAAACGAACTCGACCTACAGAAATCGATCACCTTCTGCTCCGCGCTCTGCATGGCCAATGCCACGCTAGGAACTTCTGCAGCGATCTCCAATGGAATGGTAAGCACTCCGTGCTGATCCCCGTGCAGCAGATCGCCAGGCTTCACTTCCATCCCGCCAACGCTGATCGCGGCCCCAACTTCGAAAATGTGGGCATAAGCATGCGACACGGTAACGTTTCCGGCAAAGACCTGAATCCCCATATTGCGGATAGAGGGTAATTCGCGCGCCGCGCCGTTCGTCACGTAAGCGATGCATCCCAGCGCCTTCAGAATGGCAGCGTGCACATCGCCAAGGAAAGCTCCTCGTCCCGGCGGATTGTCCATGTCTTCCAGCACCAGGATGCGCGGCGCCGGAACTTCCAGAATCTGGTTCCAGAAATCCGTGCGATCGCTAAAGGTCTTCCCCCTGATGGGCGGTTCCCCGCTGCGCAAACGCGCCGTCGCCGCATATCCCACCATGGGTGGAAGATCGGGGAACGTGCAACGAATGCTGGCATCGGTAAAGCCGGTGTTGCGCAGCCTGACCTTGAACTTCTCCACTGCGTTCGCCACCATACAACTGTCGAATTGGCGCAGACTGTCCAACTCTTCCTCTGTTAACCCCAAGGAAACGCTCATGATTTCACCCAATTTCGCTTAGTATGTGCCAACGGCTACCACGGTTCAACTTGGGGGACGGTCACAGCACCACGTCATTGGCGCCTGAGCCGGACCCGGGTTGATGGGAGCCTCACGCCCTCTACGATTCCCTTCGCCTACACAAGAGAAAGAATCAGTTGGGAGCCGGGGACCCAGCTTAGACGCTGGTAAAGCTATGAAAGGAAGTCAAAAAATGGAGGGGGACGGTAATAAGGAGGGCTCGCAAAGGAAGGATCGGCAACGGCCGGTCTTTCGGCCGCAACTTGGGGATACGAAGCTGGTTCCTCGAGCGGCGAAGAAACAATCACCGGAGGGATCCAGTTCGCTGCATCATTGGTCAGGCGCTGCCGTCCATGCTCCAGCGAGGAATAGCAGCCCGATGCCTTAACCGCAGATGTTGGAGCGGTCTCGGGCGAACTGTACCGCGTCGTAACGCTGATGGCGAGCGAACTCACAGCCATTAACACTACGAATGCGCACCAGCCCGCGCATCGGCCACTCCGTCGATTGGTTAGACTCAGCATTTCACCGGTTGGCGATTGATTCCCTTCTAACATATCGATTTGCGAGAATGGAAGCAAGCGGACACACGGTAACTAGGGTACCCACCGCTATTGGCTTGGATACATGTCCTACTCGCTCGGTTGTATCGAGGCTTCGCGATCCCTTCACTGGTGAACCACCAGTTCGATGGCTTCGCGGAAAGAATCCGCATCCAAGCAAATGGCGGTACAATCACAAGTCGAAGAGCCATCATGTCGCGACCATACCATCTCCGCGAGGCAAGAAGAAACGGTTGCGCCCACGGACTGTTCCTGGCGGTCGCATTATTCGCACTCTTGATAGCTCGAGGGGTTCCACCTGATTTTCACGGCGCCCCTGGACTTCACAGGTCCACCCATTCGGCATTCAGCCACGATCAAAGGCCGCGCTTCAACTGTGAAACGACGGGCTGGAGCGTTCCCACAGCAACGGGTATGCCAGCTCCTCCCGATGCGCGGTCGGTATATTCCGTCTGCGCGCACGATTTCCTCCCGAATTTCTCCACCAAGGGTTTCCGCTTCAATCGTCCTCCTCCTGCCGCCTAGCTTGTCCCAATCCGTTCGTTAAAGTTGCTGCGCGCGTCATCCGTGTGGCCGAAACATTTCACGAAGGAGATTGCGAGGTATGACTGCTCTGGTTGCTCCGCAACCGACAAAAGCCGGCTGGGCTCACTGGTTGCGCTCCGGTGCTGCTGACCGCGCCATGGTTGTGGCGGGCCTGGTCGGGCTGGCTTCATTTGTGGCGACGGAATTTATGCATTACCTGCTCGTTCCCGATCTCGGCCGCCGCTGGGAACGATGGCTGGCGGAAGGCGTGTCGGCCCTGGTGGTTGCACTTTTGACCGCCAAGCTGATGCATGCCGCGAATCAGCGGCGTGAAGCCGCGCTGCTGCGCATGCAGGTCATTTCCGAGATGAATCACCACATTCGCAACGCCCTGTCCGCCATTTCGCTGTCGGCCGATTCGATCGAGAACCAGCAGTGCATGCAAGTGATCTCCGACAGCGTCGACCGAATCGAATGGGCGCTCCGCGAGATCCTGCTCCGCAGGGCGCCGCTACCGGAAGGTGGAACGACCCAGCGCTACTTGGCGCGTGCAGTGACACAAAACCGTCCGAGCGCGAGAACGCAATCCAATCGTGAGTCACTTCGAGTCCACAGGAGAAACGCTGATGGCCAAAATTCTCTGCGTTGAGAATCACCCGGAATATCTCGAGGCGCTTGAGTCCATGCTGGAAGAGGCGGGGTACGACGTCGTGCCGGCCAGAAGCGGCGCCCAAGCCCTGGTTCTGTTCGCCAATCTGAACGTGCAAGGCGTCCTTTTGGAGTACGATTTGCCGGATATCACCGGCGGCGCCCTGCGTTCAGAGATGAAACGACTCAAGCCCGAGGTGCCGATTCTTCTGTTCTCGGGTGTCGGCAGTCAAACCCCCTTCCTGCTTCGCTTCTTCGATTCTTACTTGCGCAACGCGGAACACCCGGAGTGGGCGTTCCACGATCTGGAGCGATGAAGATGGAGGGGGGAGAGATCTCGGAATCGGAGGTGACAGCAGGAGGAGTCTCACGCTCCTCGTGCTGCTGATGACGGCAGGATTGTTCGCGCAAGATGCGCTTCCCGCGGGGACAATCCTGCCCCTTGAACGGAATAGTTTGCTGCGGCCAGGCAAACTTCATCCCGGACAGGAAATGAATGCCCGCCTTATGGAGGATGTGTGCCTCTACCAGGTCATGCCGGGACTCGCGCCGGTGCTCCGGTCCTCGGCCATTTCACCGCCGTTCCGATGGCCGTATCGCGAGGTTCGAGATTGGAGGAACCTCCGTTGCCGGCAGCTAGCGAATTGCTTCGGGGGTGCACTGTAATCCAGTTCCCGCAGACCACCAGGCTCCCACGTGCTCACTAGGAGCGGGATCTGCGTGAAACGGCCGACTCAAACACAACGCCCCGCGCGACCAGATCATCAATGAAAGCATCTTCCAGCGCAAACAACTCCTTCAGCGCCGACCGCGAGTGCTGCCCGAGAAGTGGTGCGGGCGAAGACGGTGAGCCCGGAGTGTCCGAGAGTTTCACGGGTGTTCCGGTAACCCGGTGCGTGCCTGCCGTGGGATGGTCCATGAGAGGAAACATCTTGCGCACTTCACTCTGCCGATCATCGGCGACTTCGGCAAAGTTCCGCACCAGCGAACTCGGAATCCCGGCCGCGCGCAATCTCATGATCCAGTCCTCGACCGGACGCCGGGCAAGAACCCCTGCCAGTATTGTTTCCAGAGCCTTGCGGTTCTCGATGCGCAAAGCGTTGGTTGCGTAGTCCGGATGCTTCTCGAGATCAGGACGCCCGAGCGCGGCACAGAATGCTGACCACAACTTCTCGCTGCCCACCGCAAGAGCAAACTCGCGGTCGCTCGCGTGATATACGCGGTACGGCACCACCGTGGGAAACGATGTCCCCATTGGCTTGGGCACAACCTTGGTTCCGAGAAAGCTCATGTAATTCGAACTCATCGTCGAAATCATGCTGTCGAGCATGGCGACGTCGACGAATTGTCCCATCCCGGTCTTCTCTCGCGCGCGCAAGGCCAACAGGATGCCAATGACGGCAAACAGCCCCGCCGTCACGTCGGTCACCCCGTACCCGCAGCGCACTGGATCGCCTTCTTCAGTCCCGGTGATACTCAGCAAGCCGCTCGAAGCTTCGACGACCAGATCCATCGCCGCTTCATCCCGCGACGGTCCTTGCTGCCCATATCCCGAGATCGAGCAATACACCAACCGCGGATTACGCTGATGGAGAGGCGCGTATCCCAAACCCAGCCGGTCCATTGCCCCAGGGCGAAAGTTCTCCACCAGCACGTCGACCTGGTCGACGAAGCGCAAACACAGCTCGAGTCCCTCGGTCTGCTTCAGGTCGATCGCGATGCCCTGCTTCCCGCGATTCAATCCCAGGAAAAAACTCGAAATCCCGCCTGCGAACGGAGGACCCCAGCCGCGACCCATGTCTCCGCTCTGTGCCTCAAGCTTGTAGACCGTCGCACCATAGTCGGACAGCAGCAGTGTGCAGTAAGGCCCGGCTAGCGCGTGCGAAAAATCGAGAACACGAATTCCGTCAAGGACAGAGGACATAGTTTTGTGAAGGCATAGGGGTGCATCGCACCCTATGCGACTGCAGGGATTTTCTATGCCCCGCTTATCGTCACGTTCTGGAAATGAGCTCGGCAGCGCACTCGCGTGTGGTCCGCGCGTGGCGCGCTCCACCTGAGCTTATTTGTGATCAGGGGTTTACCTCTTGTCTTCCGCATCACATCGTAATACGAGCGTGCTTGGAATTGCGACGGTGCACGATAAACATCTCCGGGGTTTTGATCGGGGAAACGCGACTCGAACCGAAAAGCCGGGGAGCGAGCAAATCGGAATGCAAGCGAGGTACTTGGTGGGGAGCTGATTTCCTGCGCATCCCCAGAACCATCGCCGCCACCAAGAAGTGCGCTAAAGCGCCGCGGCGATCAATAGCCGGACTCGACTCCCGCCTGGGTTTTCCGCGAACACCGCCGCAATGAGATGCCGTGCCTGGGGGTGTGTTGGCAGCAGCCCTCTGGTTCCGGCTGGACGGAACAGGTCTACGCTGCAGATCTATACGAGTCGCCGATTCCACTACATAAATTGACGGATACCTGGACACCAGTTTGTGGGTTATATACAGCGAAAGGAGATCAGCCATGTCAGAAGTCAAGCAAAAGCGTGCAATCGAGAAGTGGGCCAGATTCGCTGTCAAGTGTGGCCTTGTCCTTACCGATGCGAAACTCTGGGAATCCATCAGGGGGCAACTGAAAAACCGCGTCAGCGACGTTAGCAAGGAGGTAAAGCAGAGGTACGACGACACGACCGACCGTCTCGAGCGGGCCGAGGATGCCTATCAGGGGCGCCGCAATTGGGCCGCCCCAGTCGCGAGTTTTCTTGGGGGAGTCGGTCTCGGTGTGGGAGTCGGTCTGTTGCTGGCCCCGGCATCCGGCGAGCAAACCCGGTCCCGGTTCCGCGGCAAGGTTGTTGCCTTGAAGAAACGCGCGGGAGAGACGGCACCGGAAAACACCTCGTCTCAAGATGCCATCCCTTCCGCATCGACTGGAACCGACGGCGACTAGCCGCGTCTTACAGTTGGCTCACGGTTACGTGTTCACGATAACCTTGCCGAACATCTGACTTTTTTCCAGATATTCGTGGGCGGCGCGAATGTCGCTAAGCCGGAAAGTGCGGTCGACAACCGGCTTCAAACCTCCGGCGAACACGTGACCGAGGACCTCGTGTAGTTCCCCCATCGTCCCCATGTAAGACCCCAACAGCCGCAACTGCCGCGCGAACAGATGCCGCAGATCGATTCCCACATTCTGCCCGGTGGTGGCGCCGCAGGTCACAAGCGTGCCGGCGGACTTCAGCGACTTCATGCTCTCGTCCCAGGTCGCCGCGCCCACGTGCTCGACCACGATGTCGACGCCTTCCTTGTTGGTGATCTTCCGGACCTCCTCGGAAATCTTCTGTTTGTAATGATCGATGCCGAAGTCAGCGCCGAGAGCGCGCGCCTTTTCCAGCTTCCGATCGTTGCCGGCGGTTGTGATCACGCGGCAGTGAAACATCTTGGCAATCTGGATGGCAGCAATCCCAACGCCTGAGCCAGCACCCAGCACAAGCACGGTCTGCCCCGGACGCACGCGGGCCAAACCGACTAGCATGTGCCACGCGGTCACAAACACCAGCGGAACACTGGCCGCCTGATTGAAATCGAGAGAATCTGGAAACGGAATGACATTCGCGGCCGGGACAGCCAGCAGTTCGCAATTCCCGCCATCGACACCGTTGCCGAGAACGGTAAATTCCCGGCACTGGTTTTCGAATCCGGAAACGCAGTTCCGGCAGTGTCCGCAGAAGTGCATCGGCGCGACCACCACGCGTTGTCCCGGCGTGAATCCGCTGACGTATTCGCCGATTTCCGCAATCTCCCCGGCAACGTCGCTGCCCAAAATGCGCGGCAGCTTCACTCCGGGCAGCCCCTTGCGTACCCAAATATCCAGGTGGTTCAATGAACAAGCCTTCACCCTCACCAGTATCTGATCTTTGCGCAGTTGTGGGTCAGGGATGTCTTCGTAGGTCAGAACGTCCGGCCCACCGAATTGATGAATGCGAACGGCTTTCATGGGCGATCCTCGAGAACTCCTGGAACTTACCATACAGCGATCCACGGTTGAGGGAGAAATTCCGGGTCGTTGGCTCGCTTCGATTTTCGAATCCTTGCCTTTCGAAGGCGTCATCCAAGCGAAGCCGGTTTTCGGGCGGAGTCAGCCGCGGTAGGAACTGCAGGCTGCCCTGCGCAAAGCAGTGACCGCTTCGGGGACTTGAGCAGAACCTTTTCTGTGATTGATAATCGTCTTAAGAACAGCGTGGACATCTACGAACAAATCGTCGAGCTTCGCCGCCAAGGTCGTCGGGGGGCCATCGCCACGATCATCAATGTGCGCGGATCCATCCCATCCTTCACGACCGCGAAAATGCTGGTCCGTGACGACGGGTCGATCATCGGAACCATCGGTGGCGGTTGCGTCGAAGCCGACGTCTGGCAAGCCGCACGCGAAGTCATGGAGTCGGAGAAGCCGCAAACCTTAAAGTTTGACTTGAACCAGGATCCCAAGTATGACACGGGCTTGGTCTGCGGCGGAACCCTGGAGATTTTCGTCGAGCCTATCCTACCTCCAGCGTTACTTTACATTTTCGGTGCAGGCCACGTTGCTCTCAATGTTTGTCGAACAGCAGCAAGCGCTGGATTTGAGGTCATCGTCAACGATGACCGCTCCTCCTACGCTACCCCGGAGCGCTTCCCGGCAGCGCGCGAAGTGCATGCACTCGACTTCGACGAGGCCACCAGGAAACTCGATCCGAACGAGTCTTCTTATATTGTCATCGTGACGCGGGGCCACCGCGACGACATGCGCCTGCTGCGATGGGCGGTCGAGACCCGCGCTCGCTATATCGGCATGATCGGCTCAAAGCGGAAAGTGATTGCCATCTATAAGACCCTTTTGGCGGAGGGCTTGGCAGCGCATCTGTTCGACCGCGTACACGCGCCAATCGGCATCGATATCGGTGCAGTCACGCCCGAGGAAATTGCCGTGGCTGTCACCGCCGAATTGATCGCCATCCGCCGCCAGGCTACTGCTAAGCTTCCACACCTGAGCTGGTTCAAAGGCCCACGACAAGCAGCCGCCGATGCCGCCACAGTCGACGAAGACGAACACTGCCGCTAACCTATCCCTTTGTCCGTCCGACCCGGAGCAAAGCGAGCCAGGAGGACGAGGCGTTGGCCGGTTCCATCGTCGCTCGTGGCCACCGGCAGATTACTCACCTGCTTCAACGCCGGCTCGAAATGTCAGGCTTCCGTCAGAGTCACTGACTTTCTCGCTCGATTCTGCTATCTTCCGCACCATGCCCCGTTCCGCGAGCTTTGCCGGGGTGATCCTCGCCGCAGGCGCATCCTCCCGCATGGGCACGGACAAGGCCTTGCTGCCTTGGCCGGCGCGCGCCGAAGGCCAGCCTCCGTCGAAAGAGACGTTCCTCTCTGCGGCCATCCGTTCTCTCACACCGGCTTCCGACTTCGTGATTGTGGTGGCGGGAAGGAATGAGCTGACACTAGCGTCCATTGTCTATGCCGCAGGCGCATCCATTGTGACCAACCCCGATCCCGCCCGCGGACAGTTCAGTTCCCTGCAGATCGGATTGCAGGAGGTCCTCAACCGCGGACGCGATGCCGCAATCATCACGCTGGTCGACCGCCCCCCAGCCACTGTGGCCACCATTCTAGCGCTGCGCACAGCCTTCGAGTCCGCCGCCCAAGACATCTGGGCAGTGGTCCCGGAGCTCGGCGGAAAACACGGACACCCGTTCGTCGTCGGCCGCGATATGATCGAGGTCTTCCTGCGAGAACCCGCGACCGGCAATGCTCGCGACATCGAACACCGGCACCAGGACCGGATTTGCTACCTCGCGGTCGACGATCCCCATGTCATGTTGAATATCAACACGCCCGACGACTATTCCGCGCTGGCAAACTTGTCCTGACCCGCGACCCAAGCGACCGGATTGCGCATTTCCGTCGCCACCAGTTATCGTCGAAGTGCATGAATACCGTCAGCACCCGGCAATCTAGTGCCCAGGAGTTTCTCGATTCTGTTCTGCGGCTTACGCCGAAAGTTGCCGCATTCGACTGTGATGGCACGCTCTGGTCAGGCGATGCCGGCGAGACGTTCTTCGATTGGGAAGTCAGCAAGGGCCTGGTGACCGCCGAAGTCGCTGGCGCCATGCGCGCCCGCTATCTCGAGTATAAAAGCGGAAAAGTCAGCGAAGAGGACATGTGCGGCGAGATGGTCACCATGCACAAAGGACTCGCGGAAGCCACCGTGATGGAAGCCGCCACGGAATTCATGTCGTCCGCCTTCCCCGGACGCGTCTTCCGGGAAATGCGGGAATTAGTCGACAAACTGCGCGATCAGGGATGCGAAATCTGGGCTGTCTCGTCCTCGAACGAGTGGGTCATCCGCGCTGGAATGAAGCAATTTGGCATCGAAGCCGAGCGCATCCTGGCCGCAAAGGTCGAACTGAAAGACGGCATGGTGACCGACCGACTGGTGCGCGTGCCCTCCGGACCCGGCAAGCCGCAAGCTCTGCGGGAAGTGGTCCGCAAGCCGATCGACGCAGCCTTCGGTAATTCCCGATGGGATACTGAGATGCTCGCCATGGCTCGACATCCCTACGCCATCAACCCCAATCCCGATCTCGAAGCCAATGCCCGCCAGCGCGGATGGACGATCTACTTCCCTGATGGCAGCTCGCGCCGATGACTCTCTGCCGAGCTTCACGCGGTTAGAATGAAGTTGATGTACTCCGCACAGCTGCTTGATCACTTTCAAAACCCGCGGAACGCCGGCGATCTGCCTGATGCGGACGCGGTGGCGGAACTCGAAAACCCTGTGTGCGGAGACGTGATCCGGCTCAGTCTGAAGTTGCACGACGGCCGCATTGGCGAAATCCGCTTCAAGGCCAAAGGATGCGTTCCCTCCATGGCCTGTGGATCGGCGTTGACCGAACTCGTTCGTGGAAAGACGGTCGAGGAGGCGCGCAGGCTTCACCGCGATGAGATCATCGCCCTTGTCGGAGCTCTGCCGCAGGCTTCCTCCCATGCCGCACAGCTGGCGCTCGATGCGCTCCGGGCAGCGCTATCAAGGCTAGAAAGCACTCGGCACTCAGCCCGCTCAGGCAAGTGACCCCTCTGCCCCACGACCTCAACGCTCTTGCCTTCGCCAATCCCAAACGTTCCCCCGGCCCGAACGGAATCCGACAGATTACTGGGAGTTCCCATTTCGTTAACCTGAGAGTTAAGATTTGAATATGGCGGTAGCCACCAGAATGGAAGAACTCCGCGCCGAGATCGGCGGACTCGCCGACATGGCGGTTGACGCCGACGAACTCATGCGAGCCGTGGTCAAGCTTCTGCACGACCGCATGCTCATGTACAACTGGGTGGGCTTTTACATGCTCGAACCGGGCGCCGAGCCGCCAGTCCTTCTCCTTGGCGCGTTCGAAGGCGCGATGACCCCGCATACACGCATCCCGCTCAACCAGGGCATCTGCGGAGCGGCTGCGTCGAGCGGACAAACGGTTGTGGTCGACGACGTCGCCCGAGATTCGCGCTACCTCGCCTGCTCGCTCGAAACGAAATCCGAGATCGTGGTCCCGGTTTTCGCCCACGGCAAGATCGTGGGCGAGCTCGATATCGACAGCCATTTCCCCGCCGCCTTCACGGCCGAGCACCAGGAGCTCGTCCAGCATTGCGCCCTGCTTGTTGGAAAAAAGCTGGAGAACTCCTGCCACTGACCTGAAACGATGATCCCGCGACAATGCGAGTAGAAAAAGGAAAAGTGCGCGCGCCGGAAATCGGGCGCGTGTGGCTGAACTCGGCGCCGCTAAGTTTTCGCCAGTTGCGCGGCCGCTCCGTGCTTGTCGATTTCTGGGACTACACCTGCGTCAACTGCATCCGCACGCTGCCCTACGTCGAGGCCTGGCACGAGCGCTACCGCGACAAGGGACTCACCGTCATCGGCGTGCACACCCCCGAGTTCACCTTCGCGCAGTACGAATCGAACGTCGAGCGCGGCATTCGCCAGTTTGGCCTGACGTACCCGATCGTCATCGACACGAATCGCGAAATCTGGAAGGCCTTCGCCAACCGCTACTGGCCGACAAAATATCTGCTCGATAAAGACGGCTACCTCCGTTACGGACACTTCGGCGAAGGTGGATACGGCGAGTGTGAGCAGGTGATTCAGGAATTACTGCGGGAGATCGACCCGGCAATCGCGCTGCCGCCACTGATGGAACCAATCCGCGAAGAAGACAGCGCCGGCGCGGTCTGCTATCCGGCAACCGGCGAGCTGTACCTGGGGCACCGCCGTGGACGCATCGGCAACGAAGGCGGGTTCAAGGAAGATCAGATTGCCGATTACGCATTCTCTGGCCAACTGGAAGAAAATTTCTTCTACGCGACCGGACGCTGGGCCTCGACCGCCGAATACTTCGAAGCCGTCGAAGATGGCTCGCACACTTTGCGGTTGAAATACAAGGCCTCCGCCGTAAACTTGGTCATGGCTTGCCCCCACGCCCCTTCGGCCGAAGTGGTAATCCTCGAGGACGGCAAGCCGATCACGCATCAGCAAACCACCCCAGACGCGCGTATTCGCATCAACCGGGGCAAAGAAGAAAGCTACCTGGTCGTTGATTCGCCCCGCATGTATTTCCTCGTGGACAACCACGACTTTGGCGCGCATGAACTCGAACTGCGATGCTCTCCGGGCGTGGCCGCGTTCTCCTTTACCTTCACCAGTTGTGTCGATCCTGTCGCCAGTGCTCTCGGCGCCGCGGATGCGTCATGAAACGCGTCGTCGCAGCCCTGATCGTGCAAGACGGCAAGGTGCTCGTCTGCCAGCGCACGCGCCATCAAACGATGCCGCTGAAATGGGAATTTCCCGGCGGCAAAATCGAAGAAGGCGAGCAACCGCGCGACGCCCTCCGTCGCGAGCTCGATGAGGAACTCGGCATCGCCGCCAAGATTGGCGACGAACTGGCGCGCATTCAGCACGAATACCCGAATGGCGGCATGGTGGAACTGCGCTTCTACGTCGTCCGCGAATATCGCGGTGAACTGGAAAACCGCATCTTCAAAGACATTCAGTGGTCTCGACCGCGGGACCTGCCGAAGTACGACTTTCTCGAAGCCGATCTGACTCTGGTCAACGATTTAGCTGCCGGAAGATTACTCTAGAGCCTTGCGAAATAGTGGGCACCCACTCGGCGGATGGTCATAGGCCCGCGTACTGTGGGGGCGAGGGACCTGATGCATTTGGCCGACAAGTTCCAAAGGTCCTTGGCCGCGCCAGCGCGGCTCAGGACGAGAAGGGATTCACGAAATGAAGCAGATCTTCTAGCTTGAGCGCAACGTCCAGAACCACGCTACGCTGAGCCCGATCATCACGGCGGTGGTCGCCCACGCCACCCAGTTGAACAGCGGCGTGTTCACGTACTCGCCCATCAGGTCTTTCTTGTTGATCAGCAGCAGCATGAAGATCAACACGAAGGGCAGCACCACGCCGTTCACCACCTGTGAAAATACGGCGATCTTCACCAGCGGCAGTCCGGGAATCAGCACCACCGCACCGCCGGCCACGATCAACGCGGTATATAGCCAATAGAAGGCCGGTGCCTCGCCGAATTTCATCCCCACGCCGGATTCGAACCCGAGGCCCTCGCACACGGTGTAAGCCGTCGAGAGCGGCAGAATCGACGCAGCGAACAGCGACGCGTTGAACAACCCGACGGCAAACAGAATGTAGGCATATTGGCCCGCCAGCGGCTTCAGTGCGGCCGCCGCATCGGCTGCATAGGTGATGTTGCGGAAGCCGTGAATCCACAGCGTCGCCGCGCAGGCCACGATGATGAACCACGCCACCACGTCGGTGAAGATGCAGCCCGTCACCACGTCGAGCATCGAGGCCTTGTACTGCCGGCGCGTGACGCCCTTTTCCACAATCGACGACTGCAGATAAAACTGCATCCAAGGCGCAATGGTCGTCCCGACTAGGCCGATCACCATGTAGAGATAAGCCTGCTCGCGAAATGCCGCCAATCTCGGCGGGATAATGGTGGCAATCATCGCATCTTTCCACGCCGGATGCGCCAGCACACCGGCAAAAATATAGGTGATGTAGAAAAATGACGCTACCAGGAAAACTTTCTCCACGCTTTTGTACTGGCCTTTGACCACAATCAGCCAGACGATCAGGCCGCATACCGGCACCGTATAAATCCGCCGCAATCCAAACAGTTCCAGGCTGGTAGCGATCCCGATAAACTCAGTTACCACGTTCCCGAAGTTGGTGATCAGGATGCCGATCATCATGAAAAACGTGATGCGCAGACCGTATTCCTCGCGGATCAGGTCGCTCAGGCCTTTGCCGGTCACCGCGCCCATGCGGGCGCACATCTCCTGCACCACGATCAGCGCCAGCGTAATCGGGATCATGGTCCACAACAGAAGATGTCCGAATTGTGCCCCGGCGGACGAGTAGGTCAGGATGCCGCCGGCATCATTGTCGACGTTCGCGGTAATAATCCCCGGTCCGAATACGGCGAGGAACAGCAGGATCCGGGTCTTCCAAAGTCTCAGAAACCTGATGCGCATATTTCGCAGACATAGAGATGGAGCAATTTGCTACGGCGGAGGGATAGGATAAACGCAGATGCGGAACCCGCCAAACAAAAAGTGCAATAAAGTGCATGGGCAGTTGAAAACGGAGCTGTACCTGCGACAGTCTGGCGGCGTGAATCGCCCACCTATTCCGCGCGCAGAGCGATGGCGGGATCGACGCGAGCCGCCCGCCAAGCGGGAATCGCCGCAGCCAGGACGACAATCGGGGTCACGGCCAGCAGTACGCCAGCATAGGTCAGCGCGTCGGTGGCCTTCAGTCCATAGAGCATGGAATTCATCAGGCGTGAGGCGGAAAACGCCAGCACCAGCCCGATCCCTACCCCGAACAAAGCCATCTGCGATGCTCGGCTCAGCACCAGGACCATGACTTTGTGCGGCGAGGCCCCCAAGGCCATCCTCACACCGAACTCCGGGATGCGCTGCG
>Ga0123355_10009336_pt1 | contig 14896 bp, 9 predicted proteins | sample TergutEmb28metaG_3_FD_89872 | JGI IMG/M metagenome (GOLD analysis project Ga0123355, IMG submission 89872) | Embiratermes neotenicus P1 segment gut microbial communities from Petit-Saut dam, French Guiana - Emb289 P1 | ecosystem: Host-associated > Arthropoda: Insects > Digestive system > Gut ...
GAGTTGAGCGCGGATACCGTGTATGTGCTGGAGTTTGAGTATTGGTCGTATAATTTTACGGGCATGTTTTACGCCGGGCTTATACCGGATGATTATCGACTGTGGCTAACGCCTACGCCAACAGTGCAGCGTGCGCGGTTTGAGGTTGACTCGAATGGGTTGAGGGGGCTAAACAGCCGGTTAAGGTTTGTGACGTATGGGCAAAGTGGCAGGGTTTATGTTGCTAATGTGCGGTTTTATAATAGGGATGCGATGGAGAGTGCACGACCACCGCAAGGCAGTACCCGGCCGGGTGTGGATCTGGACAATAACCCATTCCGCTTTGCCGGTATGTACTGGGATGGGCACGCACAGACGTACATGACGCCCAACCGCATGATGAACCCGCGTACTGGACGCTGGACTCAGCCGGACCCGTGGTGGGGTATTCACAACATGCAACGTGACAGGTATGCCATAGCACAATCAGGCAACCTATTCATATATTGTATTCACAATCCCGTACGTTGGGTGGACCCATCAGGATTAAGGGTTTATGTAATAGGTGGTGATGGTGTTCCGCGTCCGTTAGACTTATCTCGCCCTGTTTATGTCACAGATGGTAATACTACAGTTCAAAGAGATCCAACGAGCTCAACTTATGTTGTATCTAGCGGGGGCGAAACTACAAGACTTCCTAACTTGGTTGGAGGAGGACATGCGCCATATACGCCGTTCTTAACCAAAAATATTGCCGTACTTGCATGGGGATTAACATTTCAACCACTGTCTGGACCTACTGCACAATTTCCGCGCGGCAGTGAGTTTGGAGCTTGGATATATAGACATTCAGATGGTCATTATATGTTTGGTTCTTACTGGCCTACCAGAGGGGCAACAAGTACTAGCCCTCCGAGAGGGAGGGTGCCTAGTGACCGTATGAGAGTTGCAACAATACACACTCACCCATGGCCTGGCTCAATTGGAATACAAGGTTTTGGTGAGAGTTTTTCAACGGGTGACGGAAACTTTGCGAGAAGTACCGGGATACCAATCTTTGTGGTTACACCTAATGGATATGTCCGGCGACTGTGCCAAAACTGGCCGTCAGGTGGTGACACGCTATGGAGAAATCCTTATGCAATATCCAACCGTTCTCAACACGTAACTACTCTTTTTAATATATTTGGAGTTTGGAGTTGATTATAATGAAAACTAAAATTTTAGTAGGTTTCTTAAGTTTATTCATGTTTCTTTCAATGACAACTGTCGCAAACACCAACAATGAAACTTTTGATGTGATAATTTCAGCTGGCGACGGTTCCAGCTTTGCCTTACAATATGATGGTACTTTGTGGAGTTGGGGGTGGCAGTTTATTTATGACGAGTATCTTGAATTTGACGCAGAAGAATCTCAGTTATCGCCAATAAAAATAATGGACAATGTAGTATATGTTTCGACAGGCGGTGCCTATACCGCTGCTATCAAAGCAGATGGCAGTCTTTGGGTTTGGGGTATATATTCCTATGGTATTAATGGTGGATTTGAAGGAGCATGGCAGCCCCTTGTCCAAATAATGGATAGTGTAATTGCTGTTTCTGTAGGGGGCGATCACGTATTAGCGGTAAAGTATGACAATAGCCTTTGGGCTTGGGGTGACAACCGACATGGGCAAATTGGTATTGGGACTACTGTAGCCCAACACGAGCCAATAAAGATTATGGAAAACGTAATTGCTGTTTCTGCAGGCGGCAGGCATTCGATGGCCATTACGGCAGATGGCAACTTATGGGGCTGGGGTCTTAACTCTGGTGGCGAACTTGGTGACGGTGTTGCTGCTAATCGTCAGTACATCCCTGTAAAAATTATGGGGAATGTGTCGGCTGTGTCAGCTGGATTATTTCATACGGTAGCAATCAGAACAGACGGTAGCCTTTGGGCTTGGGGCCTCAACATGCATGGCGAAGTTGGAGATGGCACAAAAGAAACTCGCCGTACTCCTGTAAGAGTAATGGAAGATGTGATTGCAATTTCTGCTGGTGGTGATGTAATGCCTGGACGCGGTAGGGCAGTCACTCTGGCAATTACATCCGACAACAGCCTTTGGGCTTGGGGTGGTGATTGGGCAGACTGGACTCCAGAATACCCTATCGCATACTATGGTAGTAGCCCTACAAAAATCATGGAGGATGTAGTGACTATTTCTGCAGGAGCCTTACATTCTATTGCGGTTAGATCTGATGGCAGTGTATGGACATGGGGCGACAACCGTTACGGTCAACTTGGCAACGGCACTACCACAAGAGCTGCCAAGCCCACTAAAGTTTTAGACAATATAATGTTGCCAGGTCATGTACCACAACCAATAATTACCCAGCCTGGATTACGTTTTGTTATTGGTCAGGTCGAATACACCCACGACGGCACCACTCGCACTACGGATGTTGCGCCTTTCATAGATCCCGTATATAACCGTACAATGATTCCTCTTCGCACGGCTGCAGAAGCCTTTGGCGCAGAAGCTAATTGGAACCCGGATACCGGAACTGCCCATATAACAGGGGCTGGTGTCAACTTAGCTCTTACTCTTGACACGCCACTACCGGACGGAATGGGTTCTCCCATAATGGTAAGCGATCGTATTTTTGTACCTGTCGCTTATGTCGCCCAACAGTTTGGCGCAACCATCCGTTGGGACGCGGATGCCCAAGCAGCGTACATCACTCTAGTAAGTTGAAAGCATGAGCTAGGGTACATCAGGACAATGTCATAATGCTAGACATCCAAATATTTCGTGACAAGGAGACCTCAGATTGTTATAAGACACGGTTCTCCGTCTTGCACTTCTTGTGTATTTTAGCATCATGAACAATAAAATATCGCTCTGTCACGCCTCTCAAATAGCAAAAAATACACATAACGAGCAAGATAGAGAGCCGCCCACTGCCGCCTTCTAATCATGGCTACTGTAATTGTCAATAAAAAATATTTTTAGAAAGGTAAGGTACCTTATTATGGACAAATTAAAAAAACTGCTGGAGGATGTTGTCGTAAGTGGACGCGACATAGGTATGCAGCTTGCCGTCTATCACAAAGGCGAACTTGTGACAAACGTATGGACGGGTACAGCGGATACCGAAACCCGCGAGCCTGTTACAGAACACACATTGTTCCCCGCGTTTTCCACCGGGAAAGGCATAACCGCCACTATGCTGCATATTCTGGCAGAGCGAAATGTGCTGGACTACGAACAGCCCATCTGCGAAATATGGCCGGAATTTGCCGCCCATGGCAAGCAGAATGTTTTGATTAAACACGCGCTGAACCATACTGCGGGCATACCGCAAATGCCGGAGAATCTTACAACTGCGGACTTAAACGATTGGCAGGGCATGTGCAGCCGCATTGCCAGGCTGGAACCTCTTTGGCCGCCGGGAACATACGTGGAGTATCACGCGCTTACCTACGGTTGGATTATTGGCCGTATTATAGAACTGGCCAGCGGTATGTCTTTTGCGGACTTCCTTCGGCATGAAATATGTAACCCCCTAGGCATCCGTGACATGTATGTGGGCATCCCTAAAGAAGAATGGGAACTGGCTTCCATCGCTACATTGTATGAACCTGGGTTTGACCCGTCTAAGATAAATCAATCCGGTATAAAAGTTATTCCGGATTGCTGTCTGCCTATGTGCGGCTGGCTAAACCAAGCGGGGGTTTTGCAGTCGTGCATCCCCGGCGGAAACGGCATGATGAGTGCTCATGCACTTGCCCGCCACTATGCCGCGCTGTTGCCTGACGGCATAGACGGCGTGAAGCTACTTTCAGACGACCATGTTAAACAGGTAATCCGCGTTTCATCACGGGAAGAAAAGCCCATGGTTAATAATGTGTTTGGCCTGGGCTATGCCCTGGGAAAAGAGGGTGATGTGTTCGGGCCCTCCAAGTTTGGCCATGGCGGATATGGTGGAAGTATCGGGTTTGCCGATACGAAACGGAATATAGCCATAGGGCTGACGAAGAATTATTTCCATGACAAGAGCGCGGAAATGGAAATAATTGCTGCTGTTTTGGATTATGTGACAGGGTAATTGGACGAGCCGGGGGATGTCATATTATAATCACCATGCTTAATAGATAGGCGAGACGAGTTAAAAAAACCACATGGGAGGCATTTAAAATGATCGACAAGCAAAAATTTATCAACCCAGCGGCAAAGTACCGCCCCGCTCCATTCTGGTCATGGAACCACGAACTGGTTCCCGAGCGGCTACAGGAGCAAATTCGCAGTATGCACGAACAGGGCCTTGGCGGATACTACATGCACCCTCGCCCCGGCATGAAAACGGAATACCTGGGCGAAAATTTCAAAAAAGCTGTGCAAGCATGTATCGACCAGGGCACAAAGCTTGGCATGTATACCAACCTTTACGACGAAGACTGCTACCCAAGCGGTAACGCGGCCGGAATGGTAACAAAAGCTCATCCCGAGTATGCTTCCCGTTACATTGTGCTGATGAAAGGTGGAGACTACACCGCCCCCGACGGCAAAAACTATCGCTTTGAAGAAAGAACATCTGCCCCGTCTCTAAGATGGGGGTTCCCCGAGCCGGATATGATGAGCAAGGACGCAATGGCTTACTTCATACAAATAACTCATGAGTGGTACAAAGAACGCTTTGGTCAGCATTTCGGCGCAGATTTTTCCAATGCGATACCCTCTGTATTTGCAGACGAACCAGGCATAAAGGGCCGGCTCATGTATGTTGTAGATGAGGATGCGGTTGCCGCAATCCCTTGGTCATCTTGCTTCGAAAAGGAGTTTGAAGAGCGAAAGGGCTACTCTATAAAAGACGTATTGCCCGGCATGTTCTTCGACATTCCCGGATACGAAAAAACACGTTACGACTTTTTCGATGTAGCGACCCATCTTTTTAGGGAAGCGTATACAATACAACATTTCGAATGGTGCGCAAAAAACAACATCGACTTTACCTGCCACTTCTGGGAGCACACATATCCCGATACCAGTTCGTATGGCGATGTTATGGCACATTACGAATTTCTGCAAATCCCTGGCATTGACATGCTGTTTAACATGCCCGATGAACTTGAGCACGAGCAGTTTGGTTTTGACCTGATTGTAAAAGAAGCCAGCAGTGCCGCTGTGCAAACGGGCAAAAAGCGAGTTATGTCCGAAACCCATGGCGGGCCAGGTTGGGACCTTTCATTTAAAGACCAAAAACGTATGCTGGACTGGCAGTTTGCACTGGGAATAAACTACATCGTCCCGCATTTGTATCACCTGTCGTTGGAAGGCTACCGCAAGCGCGACTGGCCGCTTTCCTTTATCCACGAGCCATGGTGGGGGGAATATCGCATCCTTGCAGATTATATGAGCCGCTTATGCTATCTTCTTTCCGAAGGAAAATTTGTGGCTGATACCATGGTGTTGCATAATTATTCTTCAACTTACGTCGCCTTTACGCCACTTGTACCTAGGAACGATAATAAACGGCTGTTTGACCTTGGCGCAGAGACTCGCGACACAGTTGTTGCCCTATCTGCCGGACAAATTTACTACGACCTTGGTAGTGAAATTCTGCTGGACCGCCATGGGAAGGTAGAAAACGGCGAAATTTGCATAGGTGGTATGGCGTACAAGCATTTGGTGATACCGCCGGCAATTACAATCCGTCCCGAGACAATGGCCATGATAGCCGAGTTTAAAAAGCAGGGCGGTTTTATCGTTTGCACAGGCAGAAAGCCCAGCATGATAGATGGCGTAGAATCCAAAGAATTGGTGGATTTATTGGCAGATGTGCCCAGCGTCGCAATAAACGACGTGGCAAAAGTGCTACGGGAAAAAGGAGCAGCCGGTCTGCGACTTACAGCTATCGGGAGCGAAGCCCCAATGAGGAATGTATATGTGCATGAGCGCGACATAGACGGAAAACAGTTGCTGTTTTTGTGCAACATAAGCCGCAACGATACGGCAGAATTTACAATGCAGGTTAACGGACACCTTACCGAATACGACTGTGTCACAGGTGAAATTGTTGAGCGCGCGGGAGAAAACATACATGTGAAATTGCACCCATGCGGTTCGGTTTGTTACATGGTGGACAAAGCCACCCCTGCGCTAGAATCGTCCACGCCTGCCGTACGCGACAAAATACTGGCAAGCTATACAAATTTTAAAGTATCACGCGGGCAAGACAATATGCTTACTCTCAACGATTGCGTTGTAACATTCCAAGGCGACACTATGCGCGGGGTTCCTGCCGCAGTAGACACAAAAATACGCACCAAGCTATTCAATGAAGAATCCTTCCACTCTCGCCCCCAACCATGGATGTATTCGGAAGAAGAAAAAGCGCGAAATTTCCCAATTACCGCATGTTACACCTTCACTGTGCAGGGCGATGTTACAAGGCTTAAACTGGCCGCAGAATTCCCGGATGATTTTACGGTATCCTTAAACGGCGTAAAATTAACGAGGGACGGCTATTTTATTGACCGCGATATCATATGCTATCCGGCCGCCCACGCGCTAAAGCAAGGGGAAAATGTAGTTGAACTCACAGGCAACTACCACCGCAACACCTCTGTAGAGAGCGTGTATGTAATGGGCGATTTTACCGTGGAATGTGCGGGTGATAAGCGTATACTAAAAAGCGACGCCATGCCTGGGCTTGGCGATGCTACAAAACAAGGGCATCAGTTCTACTGCGGTATACTAAGCTACGAGGCCGAAATTGATGCCGCGTGCTTTGATAGAGTCGGCCGTCTGCTGGTTCGCCTGGATGGCTTCCACGGTGCAGTTGCCAAAGTGTATGTAAACGAAAAACCCGTTGCAGTAGTAGGCTGGGACCCATATGAAGCGGATATCACGGACTTTATTTGCAGCGAGACGAATACACTACGTGTCGACCTATATTCTTCGGGGCAGAATGTATTCGGGCCTTTCTGTAAACTCAATATGCCCGGTTTGGCGGCACCCGCTTCATATCATGAGCCCGACGCAGGAGTATTTTCTTCATTCGGCTTGTACCAAGGAGTTTCGCTAATTCAGCGCGCGTGATATACTGTTGACAAACATATACTTGATTGCAGAAACTTCTATCAAAATTCATTCAAAGTTTCTGCAATCAAGCAACCTAAAGTCGGTGCAAAAAGTGAATTTCTTTTTGCACATTCGTACAGAAAGAAGGATGAACATGACAAATCGTGAAAGAACAATGGCAGTACTCAACTACGAATCCTATGACAGAATGCCAATTGTCCATTTTGGCTATTGGCCCGAAACCCTTGACAAATGGGCAAACGAAGGGCATATCACCCGTGAAGAAGCGGACACCTGGCATGACGGCAGTGCATCTGACAAGACAATTGCAAAAAAGTTAGGCTTCGACTTTAACTGGCAACCGTCATACCTGCCAAGCACCGGGCTAAATCCGCAGTTCGAGAGTAAAGTACTGGAAGAACTCCCTGACGGCAGTAAAAAAATTCTAACCGGGAAAGGCCTGATAGTCCTGGAAAAAGAAGGCGCAGGCTCGATCCCCGCCGACGTAGGCCGCTTGCTTCACGAGCGCAAAGACTGGGAAGAGCTATACCTACCTCGCCTGCAATTTTCGGCAGACAGGGTTAACAAAACCGCGCTTGCCGCTATGGATGATGGCGGACCCGTTTGCATACACTGCGGTAGCCTGTTCGGCGAAATCCGCAACTGGATGGGCGTAGAAGGCATAAGCTATCTTTACGCCGACGACGAGGATTTGTACGAGGAGATTATCAATACCGTAGGCGAGCTTTGCTACCGCGTTACAGAAAACGCACTGGCCACCGGCATTCGTTTCGACTATGCACATTTTTGGGAAGATATTTGCTTTAAAACTGGCCCACTGGTTATCCCGGCGGTGTTTGAAGAATTAGTTGCACCACATTATCGCCGCATTACCGACCTTTTGAAAAAGCATGGCATAAACATAATTTCGCTGGACTGCGACGGGCTTATAGATTCCCTGCTGCCAATATGGCTTGAAAACGGCGTAAACACAATGTTCCCGATAGAAGTAGGAACATGGGACGCAAGTATCGCCCCTTGGAGAGAGAAATACGGCAAGGAACTTCGTGGAGTAGGGGGCATGAACAAGAACGTGTTTGCCAAAGACTACGCGGCCGTTGACGAAGAAATTGAGCGTTTGCGCAGGCTAATTGCACTTGGCGGGTATATACCCTGCCCGGACCACCGCATTGCACCGGACGCTAAATGGGATAATGTGCGGTATTATTGTGAAAAAATGTTGAAGTTGTAGTATTTTCTCAAATATCTTTCTTTGCAGAGGTAGCACAATCTGCAAAGAAAGATATTTTTTTGGTTTTGTGAGTCGTTTTTAGCTATAGCCTCAGCCATGCCAAACAGACTTTACCTTTGCGTGCCACAGATTGATATCAATCGGATATGTCCATTTACCCGATTTCGCATAGCGAGCACAAAAGATTTCTCATTTCCTCAGCCGTTTTAGCCATGTTAACCTGCCGCCGAATATCTGCCGAGCCGTGCATTCCTTTGGTGTACCAGGATATATGCTTGCGCATTTCCTCTATGCGGGCGGTGGGGTGGCTTGCTACGGCGTGCAAATGTTTAATAGCAGTTTGCACCACTTCCTCCTGGGAAGGGGCTGGCGGGAGTACCCCTGTTTCTACATATTTTAATATCCGAGAAAATATCCATGGGTTACCCATTGCGCCGCGAGCTATCATAAGTCCGTCGCAACCGGAATTATTTAAGCATTCCACAGCAAATTCGGGAGAAAAGATATCGCCATTACCAACAACGGGGATACTAACAGCCTGCTTTACGGCCTTTATGGCATCCCAGTCTGCGGTGCCGGAATAGTATTGGTCACGAGTGCGTCCATGTACGGCGACCATTGACGCACCCGATTCTTGTACGACTTTTGCCATCTCTACTGCGTTTGCAGTGGCGGAAGTAAACCCCTTTCGGATTTTTACCGTAACAGGCCGTGGTGACGCTTTAAGAGCGGCCTCAACCATTTGTCCGGCTAGTACTGGGTTTGTCATAAGTGCCGCGCCATCGCCATTTTTAACGATTTTTGGCATTGGGCAACCCATGTTTATGTCCACAATGTCATATTGAACCTGTGGGTAATTTTCGTCTATCCGTTTGATAGCTTCTGCCAAAATATCCGGTTCGTGCCCAAAAAATTGGATTGACCAAGGGCGTATATGGGGCGGGTTTTCCATTAACCTAATGGTATTTTTATTGCCATAGACGATGCTTTTCGCGCTTACCATTTCTGAAACCGTAAGCCCTGCACCGTGTTGCCATACGATATCGCGGAAAAACATATCTGTAACCCCGGCCATTGGAGCCATTATAAGGCCATTACGGATAGGTGCAGTAATTTTAATTTTTGTAAATGGTGCTATGAGACACACCTCCAAAGCTACTGTTTATTGAACACATGTTCTTAGGGTGTGTTCGGTAATTTCATTGCACCGCCTTTTCGGTAAAAATTGCACTGTGCGTCGTCGCATAAAGCCTTATGTACCTTTGGGTACATGCGGCTTTCCGCTTCTAGCCTAGCACAATTTTTACTCGCAAATTCGGCACAAGCGAATTACCGAACACACCCTAGAAAATGTCATATTTTGCTTTACGCTGTTTTACCATTTCCGTAATAAAAAAGCAAGCGAAATTGTATTAGGGTGTGTTTTCGTTAATTTTGTGTGTTTCGTAGTTGATGTTTCTTTTCACTTGGAGTTTGCCGTAGCCTATGGTATCATATCTACATTAGGAGTGATTTCCATGACCATTGGCATAATATACGCCATTATAATTTTTCTTGCCTGCGTTTTAGGTGCTATAGTTGGGCTTGGCGGCGGTGTTTTTATTCGCCCAATTTTTGAAGCAATTGGGGAACATAGTAACACCAACATAGCTTTTTTTTCCAGTACAGCAATATTAACAATGGCTATTGTCTCTACCGCAAAAAAAATGAAGGACGGCTTTGGCATCAAGGTTAAAATGGCCGCTCTAATTTCTATAGGGGCTGTTGTTGGTGGTGTGTTGGGTGATATTTTGCGACAGCAGCTGTTAACCGCTTTATACAATGAATCCAGCCTGCAGCTTGTACAAAATGTTTTAACAGTTGTGATACTTGCAGTATCCATCTTTGCCACATTAAAAAGAGATTTTAAATATGAACTAAAATCCCAAATAATACTGCCAATAATTGGTGTAGGGCTTGGAACAGTTGCATCTTTTTTAGCAATTGGCGGCGGGCCTATTAATGTACCGGTTCTTATGATATTTTTCGCGCTGCCAATTAAAACAGCAACTTTTTATTCAATTATAATAATATTTTTCTCCCACGCATCAAGGCTAATAACTATGGGTTTTACCACAGGTTATAGCTATTTCGACTTGCGGCTTTTACCTTTTGTAATTATTGCGGCAATGCTTGGCGGGTTTTTGGGTGCAAACCTTAGCCGTATTTTTTCCGAAGCAGTTGTAAAAAAATTATTTATCGCGGCGTTAGTAGTGGTTATTGTTTTAAATTTATATAATGGTGCAATGGTTGTTTGGGGTTAAATTATGGACAGATATAAACATTTCGAGAATTTATCAGTCACATCCGGGCTTGGGATAACAATATTGGATACAGGGGGGCAAACATTGTTTGAATCCTCTGTTCATACTGCCGCGGCAGATTTCCTTCGCATGTTGTATGCAAAATTAGAATGTGAGGAAAGCTGCCGCATTGCTTTTTTGTATGGCTGTTATCAATCCCGCCGCTTTGGTGGACGATATGTTTTTTTCGCGCCTTCTGGTTTGGTTTACTGCGCCGCGCCGCTTTTAGATAGTAAGGGCAAAATGTTATCTGGAGTGCTTGCGGGGCCGTTTATTCTTACAGATTATGACGATTTTATTAACTTCGACATGCCTGAAAAGGTTCTTCTTTCCCCTGCGGATGTGGAAAAATTACTGGAAGAAGTGCAATCTGTACCATGTATTACACCAAAACGTGCCCATGCGGTAGGCGAGCATTTGTATTATGTAGTATCCACATACTTGACGCGGACAGAGTTATCAAATGCCGTGCCTGTGCAAACAGACATGCTAACATCCGCATATCCAATCGAAAAAGAGGACGAGCTGTACGATGCAATTCGCAAAGGGGATATTCATACGGCAAACACTGTGTTGGATGATATTTTGAAGCAAATGTTATTACATGACGGCCGCAACATAGAAGTTTTGCGCTCCCGCGTGGTTGAGTTAATTGTACTGCTATCCCGGGCGGCTTTAAAAGGCGGGGCGGATATCAATGCTATCCTAGGCTTAAACTATGGCTATTTGCGAGAAATCGACAGCTTTTCTTCAATAGAAGATATTGTTTTGTGGTTGCACATGGTAATAAGAAGGTTCACAGAGCATGTGTTTGAATTTTCGGGCAGTAAGCACATGGATATTATTTACAAGGCGATTGATTATATTAAACGGAATTACGCATCTAAGTTGTCGCTACAAGAAATTGCCGACCATTTATACATTAGTCAGCAATATTTTTGTCGTATATTTAAATCTGAAACCGGACAAACTCCAGGCGGTTATATCACCTTTGTTCGCATAGAAGAAAGCAAAAAACTTTTGCGCAATCCGCAAATAAATATCGTCGATATCCCCGAGCAAGTGGGTTTTGAAAGCCAAAGCTATTTTACAAAAATATTTAAAAAAGAGACTGGCAGCACCCCTGGGCAGTATCGGAAAGAGAATACTCAAAGTCATATGTACAGGATGTAACGTTTGTATTCACATTTGTTATCTCATACTAATTCCAATCTAAAATGCTCGCTTGTTTTGCAATTTTACTTTGCAACTCCGTCGTCAGCTCCGCCTAGCGTGCCTTTGGGCACGCGTCGTTGTCGCTTTCTAGGATTTGCTTCGTAAAATCACAAAACACTCAATCATTTCAGACGGGAATCAGTATCAGTTGAAAGTGATATAATTGCACGATATGCCATTTCCCAGGAAACAGGGATTGACATGTCTGAAATTAGTTTTTATAAAAACAAACATGCAAGCCTTTTGTAATGAACGCCCTGGGCGGCGCAAATGTACGTTGGGATGGTGGCAATCTTGCGATATATGTCTACATTTATTAATAATATAAAGAAACTGTCTCCGATTTTTGAAAGCGACCGCAACTTTTACATCGTTGTATTTGTCGCGCTTCTTGTCGCAAATTTTCCTTTTGGCTTTCAATATTTTAGATTTTCGGACGATTATAATCTGTACGGTGTGTTCTCACTATTTCGTCAAAACATATGGCAATATGTAATGGTGGACTACGCGTTGTATGGAATGCGCCCCCTTGCCGGGTTTACAGATGCTTATATTATCGCATGGTTTTGGGACAGTTTACATTTTGTTTTGCTGGCTATTGTTGTTTTACGATTTTTTACAATTGTACTGCTTGATAAAATTTTTGCCCGTAGCGGAATTACATGGGGACGTGTTGCCGCTATATTTTTCGGATTTTTCCCCGCATCCACGGAATCTGCTTATTGGATAAGCGCGGCGTCTAGGATTGTAACGTCTGGCTTTTTAAGTGCCCTTGCCGCATATGCGATACTAAAATTTGTCTACAAAGAAAAAGGCAGATGGATATGGTTTTCTGTTGCAATGGTTAGTGGCCTGTTGGCACAAGGATATTATGAACAGGGTGTAATCTTCTCCTTTGTTGTGACTTTGGGCGTTTTGATAATTCATAGGAAAGCTGTCACGAATAAAATCCTCTACTTGTGGCCTTTTATTAATTTGGCTATTATCGGGGCACATTATTACATTTTCCGAAACATAGGACATTTAGCGCACCGTACCGAAGTAGCGGAACATAGTTTTTTTCGTCAAATTTATATTGTGCTTGAAAAAATTTATCTCGCATATATCTGGGAACAGGCACCAACCATCGTAAACACAATCACGTGGGGTTTTGCAGAAATGCTTCGAGAGAACACTCTTTTGACTATTTCCGTACTTATCCTTGCTATATTATTAACCTTGTTTGTTGTGTTTGACAAAGACAAACCTGCTCAAAAGCCTGTATTTTCGCTGTTATCGACGGTGATATTATTTTCGTGCACCTTCGGCGTGTTTTTCATAATTGCGCAATCCTTTGTATGGGTGCGCAATTTGTATTTTTCGTTAATTGGCCTTGCTATTGCGGCGGAAATTATAATGCGTGCTGTGCCGTTTAATAAACATGTTTTTGGGCGGGTAGGCAAGGCTGGTATAGCATTTTGTGTCACCCTTGTGTTTATATCGGGTTTTGTTATGGAAGTTGAAAGTTTACGGCGTTTAGAACGTGACGACAGTCTTATTATTCAAAATTTGTCTGCCGCAATGATTGAGCACAATGTTGACGAAAACGATACGGTATGGCTTTTAGGCCTGTGGTATGCATATGACTATAAAATAAGCCCGCGCATAGCCAGCCAAGTAAGATTTGACTGGGCATTACTTGGGCACTGGCAAGTATATAACCGAACTACTGCACATCGCAGAATTAATCCTATTATGCGTAGGGTGGAAGTATGTCCGAGTTATGATGACATTTTGTTTGGGATAGACGATTACTTGAATGTACGCCTATTATTTCATTACGGAAGATATTTATTTTTTGCCGATACTGGCGAACGGTTTTACCGCAATTATAGGATAATTGAGTAGGAAGGTGATTTTGTGCCAACATTTTCTGTTGTAATTCCCGCATACAACGAAGAAGAAGCCATAGCGGAAACTTATCGCCGCGTAACAGAAGTTATGCAGAACATGGGCGAGACATACGAACTTGTTTTTGTAAACGACGGCAGCCGCGATAGGACGGCATTTGTAATCGCTGGTTTTTGTAAAAACGATAGGAATGTGCGTCTGGTTAATTTGAGTCGCAACTTTGGGCATATGCCGGCTATTTCCGCCGGGATGGCCACCGCACGCGGCGATGGAATTTTTATAATAGATGCTGACTTGCAAGACCCGCCCGAAATATTCCCCCAAATGGCAGAAAAATGGCGGGAAGGATATCATGTTGTGTATGGAAAGCGGCGTAACAGAGCCGGTGAGTCTTGGTTTAAGAAATTGTCTGCAAGGCTTTTTTATCGTACCATCAATGCCCTAACCACAGTGGATTTGCCCCTTGACACAGGCGAATTCAGACTTATTGATCGCAAAGTATGCGATGCCGTTAATAAATTGCCTGAGAAAAACAGGTATATTCGTGGGCTGGTTAGCTGGGTTGGTTTCAAGCAAATAGCAGTGGAATACGACAGACAGGAACGTTTTGCGGGTACCACAAAATACCCACTGCGCAAAATGCTCGCTTTTGCGGCAGATGCCATAGTTTCTTTTTCATACAAGCCTTTGAAGATAGCAACCAGTTTAGGCTTTTTTATTTCGCTGGTTAGCTTTGGATATTTGCTGGTGGTGCTGTTCCAACATTTTTTTACCGACAGGACAATAACCGGCTGGGCATCCACAATGGCTATTATCCTTTTGACTCAGGGTATTGTTATTATGATTTTAGGGGTTTTGGGCGAATATGTAGGGCGCGTGTATGAAGAAATTAAAGGACGTCCGGTCTATATTATTCAAGAGATTGTTGAGGGGGAAAGTGGCACAGAAAAGCCTCTTTTCTGAATTTTGGCAACAAAAAAAGGGGCTGTCTGAAACGAGACAGCCCCTTTGCTATTCTAGAAGCTATACGCATGGATTTGCAACACCGTCTTGGCGGTCGTTTTCTCGCTACTTTCCGTTTCTTCTTCCTCGCGTGCCTTTGGGCACGCAGCGTCATCAGTAACGAAAACTATCGAAAAAACGCCTTGCCA
>Ga0123355_10009338_pt1 | contig 14896 bp, 5 predicted proteins | sample TergutEmb28metaG_3_FD_89872 | JGI IMG/M metagenome (GOLD analysis project Ga0123355, IMG submission 89872) | Embiratermes neotenicus P1 segment gut microbial communities from Petit-Saut dam, French Guiana - Emb289 P1 | ecosystem: Host-associated > Arthropoda: Insects > Digestive system > Gut ...
TTTTAAACGAAGTCTTATGTTTTAAATTATTTTATGTAAATAAATATTTTAATAACATAAAACAGTGCAAGTAGTTGGACCATATTTACAATCATAAACTACTGCACGGAACAAAAATGAAAAAAATAGATAGTTACCACTTGTGTGGAGCTGATATGTCACAACTGTACACTCCGATTTCGGTCTATCGGTCCTTACGTAATGCCATACGTGATAACCTTGCTTTATTACAAGTCCGATCAATCTTCCAAACCACAATGAGTAACGCCCTGCACCACACGTCACAGAAGGACACAGTAATATCCAAGAACAATCTACACAGTTACTGTTCAAGTTCCTATTCTTCCACGAGGAGCACAGACAAATCTGTTTGCATAAGAGCGCGTGTGTGTGTCTAGTTCCTGGCAGCGAAACACATCTACCAGCCGACCAGAAGACTTACAAACATAGCCCTCGATTAATATGAATTAAAAGAAACACTTGCCCGCTAGAAGACACACACTCTCAACCCCTCCAGAGATACGGCAGGCACGTCATCCTCAGGCTGAATTCAGGAGTGACCAAACGTTCCCGCACTACGGGATACACAGGAAGATGACAAGTGTCTTGGTACGTAAGTAGAACCTATCTGAAAAGGAAAGTGGACATAACGGAAACCTGTCTTTAGCGTACAGATTCCACGGCCCCGAGGATGAGTACCTGCATTAAACGGAAACTGCATACAATGGGGGGGGGACTCCCGCGTCTGCTTACAGGCAGGTTTCATTGTATAATGTGCAGTCTATGTACACTGCGATCGTCTGCTTTTCTTACGATACTGTTTCTCTCTTTACTCGTATCCATTCCTTCCTTCATTTAATACTTATCATCTCAGACACAGGGGTAAGAGCAGAACATTTTCAATTCAAAGAAACATGAAGGATTTGCAACCCGAAACAGTTGTACAATTCAGGCGACAAGCGCCACTCTAAGCAGGTTTCACTACTACAATTTAATTATGCTCCTATTGCCACTGAAACCAATACACTTCTCAATATCTGGAGTTCTCAAATACTAGTATGGTCGTGGATAACGATAAATGGAAAAGATTATTATCGACGGCGTCGTGTCCTAACATTGCAACACTTCTCTGAAGGCAGCGAGGAAACCCACGGAATATCTTATTCAGGATGGCGGGTATACCGGCTGTGATTCGAACAGCGCGCCTCCCTAACCGACGCATGAAACGTTACTCCTTGGGACAATTTGCTAGGTATAATGGCGCAGTACAACGTCCTTATTTTATACGACAACTATGGTTTTTCACGTCCCTCCGTTATGCCAATGCGCGTGTGGGCGGTCGGTAGAGTGGGCTACGCCAGCGATCCAACAGCAGGCAACAAACAATATTTGCCAGGTAAAAGACAATGGCCAGATATTAAATGTTAAATACTAATATTACACGGCAGGAAGCATGGGTTCGTTTTGAGATGATCAACGTGAGTGCTTCACTGTATCTGACTGCGCCTTTGGAGCGTATTTCGAACCTGGTAGCTTGGTTCGGCCACATGTGACATCCTGACAAAACCTGGTGCTTGTCGTACTGCTGTGTCGGTGTGGTCACAAAACACCACGCACACTGTACAGGCGCTCTTCATGTTTGTACCGTGCATCAACGACGATTAAAACACTTTATTATCCAACAGATGCACAAATATATAATTCGTAGAGACAATTAGATTTATTATAAAATATTTAAAATATTTAAAATTGCTCCAACATGTTTCGGATCACAAGGGATCCATCATCAGGAAGCTCCGTACAGTGTTTGGTTAAAATTACAGTAATGGTTCTATCATGTTACGGCAGCATATTTGCCCGTGGCGCGTGTGTGTACTGCACAGTGTAGAGAGGCACTGTGTGTGTACTGCACAGTGTAGAGAGGCACTGTGTATGTACTGCACAGTGTAGAGAGGCACTGTGTGTACTGCACAGTCTAGAGAGGCACCGTGTGTGTACTGCACAGTGTAGTGAGGCACTGTGTGTACACACACAGTGCCTCTCTAGACTGTACAGTATACACACAGTGCCTCTCTAGATTGTGCAGTACACACACGTACCACGGGCAAATATGCTGCCGTAACACCGACTACGTCCATATCAACGGACACGATAGAACCATTACTGTAATTTTAGCCAAGCACTGTATAGGGCTCCCTGATGATAGATCCCATGTGATCCGAAACATGTTGGAGCAATTTTAAATATTTTATAATAATTCTAATTGTATTTACGAATTATATATTTGTGTATCTGTTGGATAATAACGTGTTTTAATTTTGTACAGGCAATGTTTTATCACCCCTGTCATACGACTCACTGACAGACCAGAGAGCATTTCAATGTGATCGCGACCTTAAGATATAGCGCAGATGTTATGAAGACCCAAGATGATCAGTGTTCAGCGCAAAAGTCTATTAAATCTCACATATCGCCTTTCGTATTCAGAAGGGCACTGTTATTGGAAGAACTAGTGGAATCAAGGACCAGAAACAATACCCTGTTTTTCAACAATTTACAGTTCACTAATCATAAATAACACATACTACACACCTATTGGGGACCGCGGTAGCTCAGTGGTTAAGGTGCTGTATTATAAATTGGAAGGTCGCTGGTTCGATCCAAGATGGTGTCACTGGAATTTTTCATTGACATAAAATTCTTCAGATCGCACTATGGCCCTGGTGTCGACTCAGCCTCTAACAGAAATGAGTACCAGGAGCATTTCCTGGGGGTAAAGGCGGCCGGTGCGTAAGGCTGGCAACCTTACTACCATCCTGTGCCGTTGTCATGTAATCTGGGAACCTTAACTTCCTGGAACCCTCTGGGCCACTCCAGGCCTGTAACGGGACTGCTTTACCTTTTACTACACGTCTATTTTCGACAGATTCGGAAGAACTGAACTTCCATCCAAGTGTTTTTATGGTTGCGCGGGTTACTAAACGGCGTTGTGTCAAACGAACATGCTATTTTAGTGCGAATATGGAGAAGCGTACGTGACGTGAAACGCAGAGGGCCTGTAACAGCTGTCGCAATGTATTGCGGTGTGTACTCCCTTCTGTCTCTCGAACAGTGGGATCATGCGTTTAAACTCAACTCGAGGCATGGATGTTCTTTGCGTCTGTGTTGTTAGGGGTTCGCAGACGACTTGCGCCAGAGTCATGCCAAATGTTTACAAACAAATACATCACCCGACCATAAATAATTTTTGCCGACGATACAGCAATCTTTATACAACACTGAAAGGGTAGAGGTAGAATTCTTCTTATGCACATCATGGAGGCAAACCGAGCAATGGAGGTACAACTCCGCTCATTTTCAACTGCGGGACTAGATGAACGTGATCGGCCAAGTCCAGGACCCAGCGGCTTTATCCGCAGCAAAGATCCTCCGGAGCTGACTGACTGAATACGAGGCTCGGCGGGCCCCAAGAAATGTCTGATATCTTTGGCCAAGGGATATCTCTTGCCCATGTCGGGAATCGAAACATGATTCCAGCTGTCCAACTCATAGCCCCGTCGCTGCAATAAACTATGGAACCACTAATACTGAAACATGACGTCTTAAGTTCGTAGCAGGCCTGCATTTTGACCATTCATTTTTGTTTATTTAATAAGATAACCAACATATTAAACAAATACATAAAATGCATAAAACAACACATTTATTTAGCCCTGCAATGTTTTCCATGATAACAACAAAAACGGCTAACATATGTTGGGGTAAATAAGCAGTATTGTTTTATGCATGTTATGTATTTCTGTACTGTGCTGTTTATTTATTAAACCAACATCAATTTTTTACCTTCCTTCCACAGAAGCTATGTAACAGATGTCACTTTACAAATGTTCTCTCTGCGCTGTGCTGAAATCGAACTGTCGCCCTTGACCGCGTCAACTTTGCCCTGACACATAAATACAATATATGATTATCCACGATCACAAAAGGACACGTACAGTCCAGTCAAGGCTTAATACCCAGACCCAGTAACCCGGCACATCGCACACCGTGAATGCAAAAGTAATTACACACACTCAGGCTGGTCAACTTAACCAGGCTTATAAGGTTGTAAGCGAAGACATGGCTGACTGTTCAGTTCTTACATAACATCAAATGAGATGGAAATATCACAAATGGTGGAAAGGAAGCCTTCATTACCTCTTTCAAGACATACACGAAGCATCTTCAAGGTCACAAGGACAAACCACAAGCACCTTCAACCGTGATAGCCGGAATTCTGGTCAAGTTTCGAACAGGGTATCCACGGAATACAGGTTCAGAACACAGCCTAAGTAAAATTATGAGTTTTTACGTCGGAAAGATTCATACTGTGGTGTTCTGGGTTACGACGATAAGAAATTTTATACACTCCGAGTTTTATAGCTGACGCTATAAATCTAAACGTTACGAATCGGCTAGACTCACGTCGAGCTTGGGATTCCACTGCCAGGGTGAGCACTCACCTACCTCCCACTGCAAATCACTACAGAAAACAACAGCTATCATATCTAATTAGGAGGGCATTTGTAAAATACAATCATCATTCATCGTATACGGGGCTGCAGCCGTATTGCACGGTCTACCGTTACTGTACTGAATCTACTGGACTACTGTCACTCAACAGGCATAGCAGCAGAACAGGTTGGGCCCAACTCAGGGAATTATTTTGGGATCTGAGGCAAGTTTTCATAATTTTGTTGGCAGAAATTAGCTTATGTTAGCGCCATAACACTGTTTCCGATACTTCTCCTTCCACTTCATACGGTAACGAGAAAATAAGACAAGAAATAAACATACACAGTTTAAACACAATTAATAAAATTAAAGGCAGGCTCGAGAATTGATCTCCGGACCTAATTTGGCCACAGGGACACGATTATCGTTCTTTAATAGGACACAGTCCAGGGTTGTCATTAGTCTTCTTACTGGACACTACACCCTGAGGCAACATTTACATGTAATGGGGCGGAGCAATAACCCCATTAAAGGTAGTGTCGTACTGAGGAGGGAATCTCAGTTCGTGTTTTGTGTGCGTGTGGGGCCCTGGCTTCACTCAGACACTCATATCTAAGCTTCTTCTTTTTGGACCCTGAGGATATTAGGAAACTAAATGTAGGGCCCATCTGGAAATTTGCTAAAGGAACAGGGGTCCTCTAATTTAATAATAGAACATGGGGCACTAAAGGCCTATCCTAAGGCCTAGGTGCATCGGGCCCGGTAGGGCTCGAACCCAAATACCATTCATTCATTCATAAAATTATGGTGAATTATGGACGCAAGTGGACACAAAATTTATTAGATACGGATTGAGAATACATACACTCCGAAGTTAGTGTATGAGAAAACACAGTCGACTGAGGAGAGGCCGGAGAGATTAACTGAAGACTGAAAAAGCCTGGAATGTTTCACACGCTGTTACTGCTATGACGACATCAGCTCATAAATATGAACGAATTTTACATACGTACTAAAGAAAGTGAATGCAATCCAGACAGTTTCTCCTGTGTTACAGACGCATATCAACTACATTTATCACATTATACCTTTCAAATGAAAGTCTCTCATGTGTGGTAAGAACCTTCACCTTCATCTCATCGTTACGGCTTTTACCAGAGCTGTTCTTTTCTACCGTAACGAGATCACGCAGTCTGTGCCAGGTAACTCGCAAACACGTCGGTCGTTACAGAGGTCGCGATTCACTGACCAGTCTGGCTTTCAAACCAATTAACTACACGTACCTCCATGGCGCAGGGTCATTGAAAAGTTAATAGGTCCTCTGTTAGTCGAGAACTTACCAGCATTTTAGGACCCCCGAAGGTCCATTACGGTCTTCACAAAGGTCTGTTACTTGTCCCTGTCTTGGGCCAGATCAATCCAGTTCACGCTGTGTCAACCTGTTTACGGTCTATTTTAAGCTTTTGGCGCCGGAATTATTTGTGTTAATTTTAGCACATCCTGTATATAAAATGTGAATAAAACAGGAACCAAATATGTTAGAATTATGAAACAAACTGCATTTTGAAGAGAAATAAACGGAGAGTGTATACCGTGTTTAAAATATTCAGTACCTGTATTTGTTGAATAAATATATAAAATGCAACGTTTAGAGGTTAGCGTTGCGGTACGACCACTATAGGTGTCGTTAGGCTTCAAAGGGTTAATATCATCGTCTCGCCTTCGCCTAGGACTTGTAAGTGGTCTATCTCCCTCACGTTTCCTCACCAAAACCCTGTAACTGTTCACTCGCAACTTGAGGGTGCGCCCTGTTGTGATAACAGGCACCCACCTACGATGGTCTGGATTTCAAATACAAGAATAAATATTTAAAAAAAAAAACTTAAGTAATACTCATTTATCGAGGAGTGTTGCGACATGCAACATTTCATAACAATTTTGTAATGTTAAAATACTTTTTCACTTAAATGCAGCTAAAACGTTGACCCCGTCCAGGGCCTGGTTTTAAACGCAGATCAAAAACCAACCGCACGTCGCAAATGAAAATTACATATTAATGAAAAACTGAGTACCATTTTCAGCCCCCAAAAGTCAAAGTAAATTAATGGATGAAAATACGAGCGGAGAGTAGATATAATTTGGAAACTATGGATTCAATGCCAAAGTTGAATAACATCCGGAACCATCAAGTGGAAGGCAGAAAGGAGGAAATACTAATTTTCGAATGCAGAAGCAGTTAAAGATATAAACGAAGAATAGTAGATCGAATTTAACGTCAACAAACATCCTGCAATTTGTTCATATAAAAATACACCAAACTGCCTACACAAAGCATGACCTACAAACAGGACGAAGGAAACATAAAATTCTCCTCCGTCTAGGCTGGATCCTAGTCTAGACAGTTAAGTGATTTTCTCATAAAAGATTTATAGAACTCACTGGGGCTCCAATCCCTCCTGGGTTGTAGTCACAGCACAAAGCTGTAAAGACCTCTTAAGCACCAAGTGGGCAGGCAGTTGATGTGTGCCATATGCTGTACAGATTGAGCAGTCCCGCAACAGACCTTCAGACACAGATCTGTGGGAATTTGCATAAAGTTTGTAATCGATGCTTGTTACAAGAAAGGAGACATTCTACAGAACGTGGGAATCAAGCGACTCGACTTTGTTTCCATCCCAAAAGCTGAAATGAGTCTTTAAAGACATTTTGTTTATACATGCATCAAAAGCTTTATTACATAACAATAAACCAACACTTCTAACTTATCTGATTTCAAAAAGATTTAAAATTTCTCTTTCGGAAACTTGCATAGATCCGCAGACGTCTGTTTGTCTTTGCGTGAATGTGAACAAGTTAGAAAATACACAAACCGTAACAATTTTGTTGCGTTCGTTTCATTTTGTTCAATTGTGCATTTCAAAAATTGTTTGACTAACGGAATCATTGTACTAGGTGCAGGAAGTTTGTTTCGTTTTCCTTTATAAATCGAGTTATGAGCGACTTCAAGTTCTAAATGGGGGCAGGAATGTGTGCAGGTCCTGTGGTGTCCAGTATTGCAATACATTTTCAAAAATAAACTGGACTGAATCAACAAATGCTGCACTAAGCAGTATAAAACTTCATTATAATTCGTGGTTTCAGACTTCTGCCGCGACGTAGATGAGAAGTGCGCTCTTCTGCGTTATTACGCAGCCAGCAGTGGTAATTTCTTGCTGACGTTTCGGGACAACCAATCGGTCCCATCTTGTCCCGAAAATCTGGTATGGAATTACCACTACTCGCTGCTTAATAATCCAGAAAAGCGTAGTTTTATTACAGTTCCTCCAACCGATCTCGGATCTTTTCATGAGCACGGACAGACCAGCCTTGACGTCGTCACTGTACCTGAATAAGGTACGCCATCATGAACAGCAGAGATTAGCTCCACGAATTCGCAACTTGGACACTAGATCCTAGTCAACTCTTCGCTTCACTTCCCAGTCTATTTACCCCCCGTGAATACAGCCCGCAGTACACATAGGGTAGGAGGCTGGTTAGAAGACAAGCGTCGATATGGACGCCTGGATAATGACAAAAATACCTATCTGCACTTCGATCAAATCTGAATCACTGATTGCTGTAAATGTGTGTTCTGGACACGAGGCTTTGATATCTGAGGGTCTGATCTTCGCAAGGTCATGTAAACTGTTCTACTAGGCCAATCAGCTCATCAGGAATGACGGTGCTGAATTCAGTTCGTAATTCCTTCGTTAATAACAGCACTTGGCAGCACGTAATCTCACTACTCCTTCCATTGCTACGTGTCTGCTTCAAAGAACAGGACCTATTTTATAAATCCCGGACACTTTCATTCAGTAACTAAAGAAAACCACTTAACACAAGACAGTGGTTGTACTAGTCAGGACTTGAACCACGAACATCTCGAATACAAGTCAGAAGCATCACCGCTTGAGACAAATATATATGAAATTTTGAGAGTGATCGAGTACACTCAAATCGCGTTTTGGGGCACTGCAAACAAAGAAGAGCAAGAACGCCTTACGTGGAAATAATATGTCCGCCTCTGACGTAGTAATAATCAGCCCCTAACAGATTATGACTGTGCCAGAAGATTAAACTTGTTCCAGGATCTATCCTAGCCGCACCAATAGACCTAAAATTAAAAAAAAAAAAAAAAACTGAACTATGACACCCAATGAACTGAAGACGGATGTAGGCAAAGCTCTCAAAACGTCATGTCGTCTATATCAGTGTTTCTCAACCGCCGGGCCGCGGCCCGGTACCGGGCCCTGGCATCAATTATACAGGGCCGCGAGAGGTTCTCCTGGAATTTGTCATTTTAGTTTTCTAAGCAATTTTCACGAAAAAATGTTTTCTAGTGGAAATATTCTGAGGAGAAAAATATTCGTGAATGTGTCGAAAAACTTAGACCCAGATGTTGGCCTGAGGAAACTACAATATGCTACAAGACTGCATTAGCCCAGTGTTTGATAACTAATTTAAATGTAACTTTATATTCGTCAACATGCCACAACGTATACATAAGTGTACTAATACTTTTTATGGTTATGCCATAATTAATTATTAATACTTATGTTAGTTTAATGTATGAACTTAAAAAAATGGAAAGGTAATTACGAGTAAATTTGTTGGGACCGGGCCCTCGTCTTATGAAAAATGAATTTACCGGGCCGCGGTCTCACAAAGGTTGAGAAACACTGGCCTGTACCAACAACGTATCAATGGAAAATTTCAAACTTAAACGTGTACACAAAGAAGTCTATTTTGAGGCGTAATGACCTACAGCTTATGAAACTTACGGCGGACAATTACATTTAGCAACTTGCATTACCAAACATGGAACGAAAATACCAACCATACTTAATATGAATGTAATATATACTGCATGTACTGTCAACGAAATGGACTTTCAGCGCTTTCGTTTACTGTGTTTTTTACAGGCATCTTGCACGTGCCGCACACGTGACGTGCGCAAGCAGCATGCGGCTCGCCAGCCGGGCTGTAGTCAACCCCGTTATAAACATACCAAATTACAATCAGTAACAGACTTACGCATCTGTGGACACCTTTCCGTTTCAAACTGTAATTATTCATCAGTTTTAATTCTGTACCAAAATTCACACGACAAACTTCACAACTTCGGCCTCTGCGGTTCCCACCTACCATTGTGGTCATGTGTCATTCGAGAGATCCCGGTTAAAACCCGGACGCCGGCTATCGTGGCTTAGATTTAAAGTAGTTTTCCTCGGTCCCTCCGGTTAATTCCGCTACAGTAATTGAAACTGGATTATAAACGCTTCCTTTCACATCGCTTCTTGTTCACTACTCACTAATTATACTACTATTTGTTCCCATATAGCCCGAGCCACTAAAAGCCTCATTAAACATACAAATAATAGTAGAATTTTAAAAACAATCACACTGTTCCTAATGATTAGCACATCTGTCTAACTGACCTCTCACATCAAACGCAAGTATGATTGGCACTAACTGACCTCTCACATCAAACGCAAGTATGATTGGCACTAACTGACCTCTCACATCAAAAGCAAATATGATTAGCACATCAACATAGTGAACTCTTACACTGCACGCAAATATTATTAGCAGTTATGTCTCACCTCTCGCATCAAACACAAATATTGTTAGCACCTGTGTCTAACTGACCTCGTACATTAAACACAAACACGAATAACCCATCTGTCTTACAGACCTCTTCCCACTGAACGTCAACCCATATTTAATCATACCTGCATCAAATACATTATGATGATCCTCCTGGAAAGACTCCAATTAGACGTATCTGGAGCAGCAGAAATTCCATTTCTTCCAAGAAGTAACTGGGCTCATTTCAAGTTCGAACTGCACCATCCTTCCCTTCCACATCCTTGTACCGTCGCCAAGGTGCGTTTCATAAGGGACTTTTTTCTTCAGTCACGATCTATTCTTAAAACAACTTGTACCGAGTGTTTGGGGCGCATGTGTAACCAAATGCTATCAACTCACACAGGCGCTACACGCGTAGCAAAGACACTGTAAACGTAGCACAAGATGTTTCACATCCAGGGCGAGGCCAAGAAAGTACAATACACCACTGACGAATCGGCACTTGGCCAGAACGTAAGGGCACTTGTAATTAAGCGTTCCCGTCTTCTTGATACAACTACGAAGCACGCGGTGCGCTGAAGTTTAAAAACATCACAGGTCCTATTTGATCACAGATGAGTTACATTTTATATTAAAACACTCTTCTTACACTATGACAACAAACTGACTTCTACACGATCGCACTTACTGTACAGTAATAGATCCTCGTCCCAAACAAGAAAGAAACATAGGCGTAGTAAATGTCACTGAACGCGTTTATCCTTGTAATCGAATTTCACGTAGTATGAAGCATACAAAGCCAGACAAGTCGTTCGATTTTTACAGAGTTTGCTTGCTGATGTGTCTTAAAATGGTTATCGTTTTTATATACAATAACACTTTAATTAAACTGGTTGTTGAATCGCATTCACATGCCCTCTGCACATATTGACAGACAACCTACAACTTTACCTACGCCCGTAACTTTACTTCTTTAACAAGTTTTTTTTTTATTTTTTTGCAGTTCGCAATGTCTATTTTATTTCTCTCTCACACAATTCCAAGCTCATACGCAACCTTGAAGCTGTAACAATGTCTCCTGTAATTACAATTCTTGGCTTCGCTGTGAGGGCGTTGGAAACCTACTGCACTGCCGTCCCAAACTATCTGCAACTTCGGCTGTAAACTTGTGTCTCGTCTTTACTCACACTGACCCACTTCCTGTTCGTCGTCAGAGGGTGTGCGCGTGTTAATGGCTCCAGCGTGCCCAACACCTGGCCCACGACGTTCCTTTCACATATGAATGACTAAGGCGTGACGTTTAACCAAGTTATTAATCCACACAATTGGGCACGTTTTTGTTCCTGTGGAAAAATAAACGCAACAAACTGAACAGTGCACTTTTTGACGAAATGTTTGCCAAATGATAAAACACTGGTATCACGGCTCGTTAAAATGTGTCAAAACACACCTTAAATGTGTGGTAACCCTGTGTACCTAATGCTTTCGTATCACATATTATACTACGAAATCTTCATATTAAGATACTAAAACTTTCAATTCCGCAAGCGCACTGCAAAGTTGCAAAAGCAAACCAATGCTTTTAACAAGCATACTGCTTATCTCTTCATATTCATTCTATCTACGAGCGTTCTATCGTCAGTCTTACGACACATGGGAGTTGACTGTATTTACTTGTTATTCCAGCAGGAAAAAAAAAAGTATTTATTCTCGTCGCACATAGATAAGTGCACTGCAAGTGGAACACTGAAACACGAATGATACGTTATCTCTATTTTAAGTGCGTTCCTTAATCTTGAGGCATCCTCACAGACACCACGAACCGAAATACACACACACACAAAACGTAGTTACTTATTACAAATGACGCACACGTTAAGTTTGAACTGTCAACGCAGCTGACTTGGTGGCCTCTGTAACTGGCGTGGCTAAAATTATGAGTACAAACTGGGGCAACTTCAAGAACAGGTTTCTAACGCAACGTAAAGGGGAAAAAAATACGAGTCCTACAGTCCGCGGAAATCCATGGCATACCGGATACAAACACGAATTCAGGTTACAAACCACACGCACACTTTGAAATGCCCTAGAGCGGGGAAAGGTACGCACAGGGCTTCGAGACACTCAAACACAGTTTCTCTCGCAAATAATTTCACTTCTCGGTGTGTCTGTCTACACAATACATGCGGTTTGACGTCAAACCAACCGACCGCACTTGCCGGGCGCCGTACTGCTACTGCTGTGCGCGGCAAGCTTGTCAACCGACCACTCATCCTCTCCCAGTACGACCGGCTCACATATGCACCACAGGCCTTGCCCGACTGCCTTCATAATCCCCAAAACCCAGCTCCTTCAAAGCATACGTGGAATTAATATGTAATGTACAGAAACTCACTCTTTCTATTGGACGTGACAAACATTAATTACGATACAGCCTCCTATGGCTTTCCTGTGAACGGAATGCAAGTTTTTCTAGCTTTGCGGCGACAAAATTCTATAAAATCTTCTCGAGCTGACAGCCGCGTCAGGATATTCGAATACACCAGCGTTTCTGTGATCAACTCTGCTTCCATCGTTAAGGTCCTTATACGAAATGAGACCCCGGCTGTCCGCAAAAAGGGCCTATAGCAGCACCGCAGTGGCCCTTTCACAGGCAGCGGTGTAGTACTGCTATACATCCCGCACAGCCGGGTGTCGAGTCACTTCAGCGCTCTGATGATGGAGACATAGCCGGTATCCGAAACATGGTGTATCTGAACACACGTGGCTGTCAGCTGAAGATTATGACAAGAGCTAAGGGTAACGGTCGAAGGCTGGAAACGGGCGATCAGTAACGTCACAGGTACCACCACTACCGTCTTCATCACCATCATCATCGTAACTGTCGATATAAATAGGGCCTTCCGGAACTGCAATGACACACTCACTTTCTGCTAAGATGTCAATGATTATCTTGTACTCAGCCCAAACATGTACCGTCCGTATTCGGACGGTACTCGACCCGATTCTGGAACCCACCGCCCTAAAAGTCCCTGTGGTCTTTCTCAGGTTATCCACGAAGATATAAAACTTTCAGATACCTTATATTTAAATTTTCGTAACTCCTATAAGTTCAAAAATCCTGTTGCTTTGAAGCGCACTAGGAGACGTATAAGGCTCTAAATTATTTACAGGCAACAGCTTTCTATTGGGACCTCTAAACTAGAAGGTCTAGTAAGTGTCTTTCATTTTAACGGTATTATGTTCGATACTGTAAGTTATTAGCGATAACTGTTTTATTAAAAACACAATTCTTAACATACCTATTTATTTTATTATTTCTTCCTGGTATGATGCTCCAGTGGTGTGAATAAAAAGTGTCGGGCTCAACGAACCATAAACTTTTCCTAAAATGTGGCGTGAAAAATAAAAACATTGTTAATATAAACCTTACTGATGTATACGAAGTATTTCTTCTACTAAAATACATTTCTATAATTTAATACGGCCTTTTGGGGTTAAAATTATTATAGCATCTCTGTTATCATTTTCCCGCAAAATATTCATGGTTACAATTTTTGGGCACCCAAAAGAATAAGCTCAAGCTAAAGGTAAACTTTTCCCGTAACAATCTCAATGCAGTTCGTCCCGTCACATCGTGACATTTCATTTCGTTATTACTAAACATGTTACCGTCGGAGCAATAAAGAAGTTACTTTCGGCGGCAACACGTTTAGTAATACTGAAATTCCCCGTAACAAGTCACGAAGACCCGGAGAGGAGATGGAATAGTTGAAGAATAAGAGACCAACTCGATGTCACTGGTTATTAAGTTTTATTTCACTTCTTCTATGCTCAACATGTTTCGGACATTAACCCTTTGATGCCTAACGACGACTATAGTGGTCGTACCGCACCGCTAAACTCTAAACGTTGCATTTTATATATTTATTCAACAAATAAAGGTACTGAATATTTTAAACATGGTATATACTCCCCCTTTTTTTCCTCTTCAAAATGCAGTTTGTTTCATAAATCTAACGTATTTGGTTCCTGTATTTTTCACATTTTATAAACAGGGTGTGCTAAAATTTAAAAAAATAATTCCGGCGCCAAAAGGTTAATACATCCATCATCAGGAGCCTGCGACTTTTATATTGTATCACCACATTGGTCGTGTGTTGGATTTTCAGTGTGGCTAGGTTGGGGTGGTATCCGTGTAGCAGGCTGAAGCTTCAGCCTGCTAGACGGATACCACCCCAACCCAGCCACACCGAAACTCCAACACACACCGAAACTCCAACACACGACCAATGTGGTGATACAATAGAAACGTCGCAGGCTCCTGATGATGGATGTATTAATGTCCGAAACATGTTGAGCGTAGAAGAACTTAATAACCAGTGACATCAAGTTGGTCTCTTATTCTTCAACTATCACAATGATGCACGGTCCAATATGCATAAGGAGATGAAATGTTGAGTTTCCATCCTTATTGTGACATTCGGCACCACTAGGACAGCAGAGTGGTTAGCTCTACGCGCCGGCCGTACTTTACCCTCAGGCAAATTCCTTGGTACTCATTTCTGCTAAACTACGAGTAGACCCTAGGGCCACTGAATGCGGACAGAAGGAGTAAATCACTTGAAAATTTCCACGAACCCTACCGGGAATTTAAGCTGGAACCTCCCGCCGTGTGGCGCAGTGACTGAACCAAATGCGCCCCGCCCGTGATAACCCCCCTCCACGCGAACCCAGATCAACATACTGCCGCTTCAGAATAGAAAATGGAAAA
>Ga0123355_10009339_pt1 | contig 14896 bp, 15 predicted proteins | sample TergutEmb28metaG_3_FD_89872 | JGI IMG/M metagenome (GOLD analysis project Ga0123355, IMG submission 89872) | Embiratermes neotenicus P1 segment gut microbial communities from Petit-Saut dam, French Guiana - Emb289 P1 | ecosystem: Host-associated > Arthropoda: Insects > Digestive system > Gut ...
GAACGAGGAGAAATTCCGCTACCTGTTTACCGAATCACCGCTCGGCATCGCGATGGGAGATCTGCAGGGCATCATTAGGTTTGTAAATCCGGCCCTGTGTTCGATGTTGGGTTATACCGAGCAGGAAATGACCGCGAAGAATGGCTCCGAGTTCCTCGTCAGAGACGACCCGCAAAAGGTTGAATCCTCCGAATTTGGCGCCTTGCAGGAAGGGACGATCCGGAATTACCAGCGGGAGGCGCAAATCCGACGGAAGGACGGAAGCTCCATGTGGGGGCGGTTCAACGTTTCCAAGTTGACTTCTTCCGGACAGAAGACACTCGTTCTCGTTACCATCGAAGACATCACGGAAAAACGAGCGATAGTCGAAGACCTGAAGCGCGCTCACAGAGAATTGCAGCAGCTGGCGCCCCAGTTGATTTCGGCCCAGGAACAAGAGAGGCGGAGGATTTCTCGCGAACTGCACGACGACGTCGGACAACGGCTGGCCTTGCTGAGGATTGAGATGGATATCCTGAGCCAAAAGCTAGCCGCACACGAATCTGAGCACGAAGAGTTTCGGAGGTTGTTGGGAGAGCTCGACGAGTTGGTGGTTGATGTCCACAACATGTCGCACCAGTTGCACTCGTCGAAGCTGGAGTTACTCGGCCTCGGTGAAGCATTGACTGAGATTTGCCGGCAGTTCGCCAATCAGCGGCACATCGCCATCAACGTGAACGCCCAACCGCTAGCGCAACGTTTGCCGCAGGAAGTATCACTGTGTTTCTACCGTGTCGCCCAGGAGGCGCTGTCGAACGCAGTGAAGCATAGCAACTCTTCGCGAGTCGATCTCACAGTTGCCTCGGACGGAGGTATATTGCGCATGCGGATCAGAGATTTTGGAGTCGGATTCGACCCGGGAGCTCGAGGAACCGGCTTGGGGTTGGTCACGATGCAGGAGCGTCTCAGAATGATCGGCGGGGTGCTCCGCGTACGTTCGGTCCCCGGGGAGGGAACTGAGATAGAGGCCGAAGCGGACCTCGGCGATGTCGGCCCGTCCGCCAAGACAGCATGATGTTTCTTATCGGATTTGAGATCTTGTCGGTCAGACCCGGTCAGACCAATCCATCGGCAGGACCGCCCCCATATATTTGATACAGTTCCCCCTTTCTCCTGTTAAGAGTTACAGTTGTGGTCGCTGATAGCCTCATTCACTTTGTGAGATGAGGAACTCCTTAAACATTGGAGACAATGTCTTGCGCCTTGAGGACGCGAGAATCCCATGGCCGGCAATGAGGTCCCGGACCGCTCTTAATATTTCCTGAAGCTTCTTAGGCCCCACCCTTTTCGATCTGGCGCGGAGATTCGTGGCGAGACTCGCGCCTCATGAGCCCGGGAGAGGTAAGGCGACTGCCAGTTCGGAAGAAAGCGATGGGTACAGCCGCGAGAAATCCGGAACGTCCTTACCGGCCCTCCCGACGCAGAGACCCCTCCGTTCATCCCTGGTCCGGACGAACGTGAGGGTGCAAAGTCCGCAGTAAGCACTTGGGATGAGAGGACGTGTTCAAAGAGCTTGCAGGTTACATTGCCCTGGGAGTAGAAGCGGCGGCGGCACTGATTATTGGCTACGGTGCGGCCGAAGCCATTTGGGGATCGTTTCTCGCGATCGTTGGAAAACGGCCCAGACACCAGCAGCGCAAAGAGGTCTGGCTGGGTTTTGCCATGTGGCTCCTGCTCGGGCTTGAGTTTGAACTCGCTGCCGACATCGTCCGGACAGCGATCGCTCCCACATGGACCGATATCGGGCAACTCGGGGCCATCGGCGTCATCCGCACATTTTTGAACTACTTCCTGGAAAAGGATCTGGCGAAGTACGAATCGCAACACCCTGATACAGAACCGGGCAAAGCGATAACGATTGCAGCTTAAAATCAGAGCGAGGATCGACCCACGCCCCTACATGCCGGACGGCAGGCTGCAGAAGATGCCGGTTGGTGCGGCGCCCGGCGCAGGAAACAGGAAAAAAGAGACGCCCGGTGGATTGCAGGGCAAGATTGCAGACAACAAATCCGGAGAGACAAAGGATTGCAAGGATTGGCTGAAGAACCCGCGCAGCCAGAGCAAAAGCAATTCCGACCACACGCGCACCGGTCAGTGAGTATGGGGCTAGGCGACCTTTTTGGCTCCAAGTGACGCTCTCTTGACCGCAGGGGGATTCCACTCTCCCTCAAGGATTTGGCGCTTGGGCCAATACAAGGGCATTAAGAGAGCAAACTCGTCCGCAGGCGCGGGCAGCCAGTTCGATTCTCGAGCAGGACCCGGCGATTCGTGCTGGATGAACAGAGTGAGCGAACCGTCCTCATTGAAAGCGAGATTGTCACGATCGCCTATGGCAAAGCGGTTGATGGGATTTTTTACGAAAAATTGGCTCGAGTTGTGCATGGTGACCGACCAGAATGCACCAACCGGGGGAAGTTGTCCCTTGGCGAAGTGGATCTCGTAGTTGTTCGAGCCGACCAGAGGCTGGCCTTCGGAATCAGTCCTGATGCGAGGATAGATCGCGTCTTCCGGCAGATTTGCACCCAGGCTCACCAGCGCAACCACCGCTCTCCACAGATAGTCGGTGCCGTAGTGTCCCGTGTTATCCATGAATTCCCAGCCATTTAGATTCTTGCCATGGGGTTTCCTGGATTCGGCAAGAACTTTTTCGCAGCCGGCGCGAAAGCCCTCCTCGATGCCACGGGCGGCCTGAGGATCAAAGGCGTTGAGGTCGAAGGGCTTTCCCGGTATGACGCCGATGGCCGCGAAACTCTTCAGAGCAGGGGCGTCTGCATTGGCCGGCGGATTGTCCTTCATCAACGTATTCAGCCGGGCGAAGAAGGTGTGAGCGTCAAAATTGTCCACCCGCTGGACGGGCGGAGTCACCATGTCGATGGTCTGGTCAACCGGAACTCTTTCGGGCGGATTGTAGGCCTTGCCCCACGAACTCAGAGGTGTCAGCTTGTATTGATCCTGGACGGCGTGGACTGCAGCATAATCCTCCTTGCCGTTGGTCTGCGTGCGTCCGATGATCCAAGCGAGACTCGTAGGCGATCGAATCACGCTCACGCCATCCGGCAGGATCCCTGTGCGGCGCGGCCCGATGATGGCAAAATGAGCTTTCCGGCTACCGGTCGTGCGAGTGCCCGGACAGGCGAATACATTGGTCCACGCATCCAGCATCTGCATGAGGTAGTAGCGGCGGCCCATATCGGGGACGCTGAGAACCATGGGTTCCTTGGAAAGGTCGAGGAACGCGAACGTGGAGAGGGTATCGGCACTGGGGCTCACGACTTTTGTCATGGTCTCGTCGGGGAAAGAGCGCATATTTCCCAATTGATTGACCGGCGCCGTGGATTCTCCTGCCTTGGGAACGTTGGTCATGGCTTGGCGTGTCACGTCCATCAACACCAACGGATATCCGAAGATGTAGGCCTCGCGAGCAAGATCATGAGCCCGAGCCTCAGAAGGACTGGAGCGCTGCAATGACTGTTCTTTCATTGTGTCCCTGCCTTTTGCCGAAACAGGTTGGGTACGGACGCCCCGGGCAGAGACCTGGTGTCCCCCCCATTTGCCACGAAATCGAGGCGTCAACGCCGGAGTTGCCCAACGGGAAAACGCTGCAAGTGGCACCACACCAGCGTACGGCCCGGTCGGTCTCCTTTTATTGTCAAAAGTCTAGTGATTGGTCTAAGCTGCTGAAACTGTTATTTATGATAGTGCCGGACCCCTGTGCCCTCTGCACGATCTCTGCCCTGGATTTAGCAATCGCCGGCTGCGACGACACCTCCCGGGGCAGGTACGTTCCGCAGTTCGCGACGCACGGTGCTAGCGTCATGCGTGGAAGCCATCCGGTGTGGATCAGCGATGGGTGACAGAGTTGGGGTCAGAGCGAGAAATGCCGCGCGGGGATCCTCATATGGAACTCAGTGTGACGATTTTTGATCTGTAAGTAGTCCCAGATCCTGTTTTAACGGATGTCGCCTGGCGCTGGCCTTGAGTGGCGCAACGTTCGCCGAAGTTGTTCGGGAGCAGTGTGCCGTTAGCGGAACTTGACACTTTGCAGAGGCGATGGCCCAGACGATAACAATGATCAGTACGACCACCGCATCCCATCTGGCGCCGTGAAGTATTCTCATTTGCATGGGGCCCTCTTTTGCTTAGAGTGGCGAGGGCGCTGGCTGCTGCGGAGCGTGTGAAGAATTGCGTTTGCGCATCCGGTTCTGCACTCCCAGATTCTCCTGGTCATGTTCGACCAACCTTCTCCAGGTCACCGGGCTTCCATGTTTGGTCGTAGAACGCCTGCGTCGGGCCATAGAGTCGGAGGATCACGAAGAAACCCACACCGGGCACGGTGGCCAGCCAATTTCTGTTCGGGCCAGGCGATTTAGGTCCGAAGTAGATATCGATGGAGCCATCGCTGTTGGTCACCGGTTTGTCCATGGCGTTGATGGAAGGGAACAGTTGACCGTTGTCGAGTCCCGATGCGGTTTCGGCTTCGTAGATGGCGACCGACCAGAACAGTTTGACGGGGATGCCCGCGGGTAGATGCATGCTGTAGGAGCGATCGCCGATCAGGTACTCTCCATCGCCGTCCTGGAATGCGCACGGATACTTTGCTCCAGCGTCAGGCAAATTGATCGCCAGCGCCGGACTGGCAGAAAAAGCCTCCGTGAAGAATCCGCTTCGCGTGTCGAGGTGTGTGTAGGTTGGCGAAAGAGCCGGCGCCGCGAACTCAGGCGTGATTCCCGGGGGGAATCCGTTGATGTATTGGCGATCCTTGTAATATTTCCCCCCCGGCATGTTGGCGGTGACTTCGAGCGGAATGTAGCGGCCTATTCTTCCCGCGCACCTCGCAGCTCGATCCAGGATCATGCGCGTACGCATGTCCGGCGCGAATCGCTGTCCTTTAATAATCCCGGTAGCGGCGAGCATGCCACGCATGTCCATATCGGCGGGATCGACGTATTCGGAGTCAATGAAGCGGGCGAGCATGTCAAATGCGCTGCTGTCGCGCGGGAAGAGCATATTGACGGGAATTCCCGAAGCATCGGGAAAATACATGTTCTTGGCCGTGGCTTCCTTGCCAAGAGGATAGATCCGTGTTTGCTCCATGACTTTCACGGGAGCATCGAGTTGTTTGGGATCCTGAAAGAATCCATGCCAGACAACAAAGACGCCATAGGTACGCGAGCGGAGCGTGAACTGTCCTTTGGGCGGCTCTTGGTCGAAATCCGGTGGAAGCACCAGATACTTTCCGCCGTGTCCCCTGTCGGGTCCGAGCAGACCGACATCGCCCGACCATGGCTGGCCATCGATCTCGCCCTCCGAACGGAGGGGGCGCTGAAAAAAATCGTTGAGGATGCCTTGTACGCCGGGCGGCGCTTCAATGACGATCGGCCCGTCCTTTCCAAGATCCAAATAACCCATGGCGTAGATGACGTCGAAATTGGGCGTAGTGACCAGCGTCTTGGCGTTAAGGCGTCTTTTCCAGACCGGAAGTACGTTGTGTCCGCTGCCGAATGCGCGCTCCGAGCCTTCTTTCATGGCGTACATGTTGAGAGCGGGCAGCGCCCACAAATACGACTGGACGCTGCGTTGAAAGAGCATCTCCTCTCCAAGCGCCGCAACACTTTCCTTTGTTGGATACCCGCCCACAAACGGTGCGTTCGCCAGTTCGTCATAGCGGGAGATTCTTGCGCTGATCGAAGTGAGTGGTTTTCTCTTGGCTTCGGAGATCGGGATGGTTGCCATGATGGTCTCCTTCGTGCACACACTGAACCGGCCGGGCTCGCAGGGACACAGCCGGCGAACTCGCTTCACCAGCGAAACTTCCACGCAACCCGAGATTTTGGAGCTGGCAAGAAACGTGGCGCCTTTCAGCTGCCTGAATGGAAACCTACTAAGGACAGAAACCCGCCTCTACTGACATAACTGACAGAGAAACGATTCTCCGCTCCCTCTACCAAAGGCAGATCACATATGTGGGCCTCAGGTTCGGCGGAAAGAAAGTTACGCACAAGCATCGATCACATTGCAATCAAGAAAAGAAACTGCATGCTGAGTGGAATGGCGGAACCGGGCATTCTGCCAATTATCCGTAAGCGCAGCGACTGGTCGGTCGTGTTCGGCTCCCCTGTGCACGAGCCAGGCGAACGCCGCTCAACAGCAAAGATTCTGCCGGGCCGGCGCATGGGAAGTGCCAAAAGTGCCGGCACAAGCCACGCCAACTGGCGGGCCGCTTCGTCTCGCTGGCACTAGTGACAGTTCACTACCATATCGCGGGACAGTTATAACCACCATCGGCGACTAGCGGTGGACTCGGCGAGTGTCCGGGCGCCTGTTCCGGCCGCACGCCGCTCTGTCGTGTCCAGACTCTGAGTGTTGTTGCCTCTAGGCAAACGCCACGCGCAATGTACCGCTACACGCAGGCCGTTAAGGATTTTCCGCCACGTCAAAGGGCCGCCTCATTCGCCATCGACCAGGCGAATGGAAAAATCGCAGCCGTGGGAACGGGCGGCGGGACAGCGGGCACCCAAGACGCCCGACACCATCTCTCCGGAAGCCGCGGTGCGGGAAGCTTCGCACCGCGGCATTTTTCCTGAAGTGCCTGGAGAGTTTTACGACCAGCCGATTCCACGCCGGACCCGCGAAAGACTATCCACTCACTTTATGCGTACCAAGGTTGCGAGCAACTCGGCTGGATTTCGCCGCCTGGACACGTATGGTCGTGCGCGTGCCACGATAGCAGCCTTGACGAACTGCGGTTCCTTTAAATTTTAAAGTGCTGACCATTTGATATTTCTGTCGAGCCCGCGAATTTGTGAGGCAGCTCAAGCCCATGTTTTTGCCGCGCCACCAATACGATGGGGAGCGAAATGGAAGTTCGTTGCGGGTGCGCCTGAAGAGAACCAGAAATTGTGTTGTGGAAAACGAGCAAGCCTAGTCGGTGATGAGTTTTTCCGGCACTTTGATGAATACCCGGCCGCGGAGTTTTCCAATCGCTCCGGAGCGCTCCCACTTGTTCAGAATGCGGCTGACGGTAAACAACCCTACATCGGAAAGGCTGCCGAGTTGTTCATTCGTGATATCAACCTCGGCTCCGCCGGGGTAGTGGTGGCCGGCACGGTTGCCCAGGCCCAGCAGGCAGCGAGCGACTCGCTGTTCAGCGCTTCGGTTGAGCAGGGAGGAGTGGCGTTCAGCAAATGCGGAAAGATAAGCGAGCGAGATTCGCAATGCATTTTCACCGAGCTGCGGGTACATTTTCACCAGCTTGCGGACATCGGGGTGGGCCCAGCGGTAAGCCTCGCACTCCTCGAGTGTCTGGGCACTGCCCATGTAGTCGGGAGGATGTTTGAGCAGCGTGCCGAGGCCGAAAACGTCCCCCGGAACGAGCCAACGAAGCAACAGTTCCTGTCCCTGACTGGTTACACGGTAGTACTTGGCCGTTCCAGAATGAAGAAGAAAGAGGTTGGTCGCCTTCTCGCCGCCGCGGATGAGTACTTCCTTTGGGGGCACTCTTCTGTATTCAGCTACCGCAAGAATCTGCTCGCGAGTCTCGTCGCTGACACCGCTGAGCAACGTGGGTGCTAAAGTTTCACCCGGAATGGCTGATGTTGGCATCGCCACGACAATCGTCTCCTGGCCGAAAAGTGTGAGGCTCTAACAGTATCGTGAAGTCTCTTGTGGACTTTGCCACTGTCAGAGTTGACAGGCAGCGGCGGGGCGCGGGTCTGATAGATAAAAACGGTTGCTGTTTCTGTAAAAATGATGGAGTTTCGCTGGTTGCGCCTCTATACTCGCTGACCAGAAGAATCTTTTCTTCTTAGGACAACAAAGAGCCCGGTTTATACCGGGTTCACCCAGATTCCTGGAATCGACTCACGCTTCGGCTATTGCGACATGAAATCGACGAGAGCTATAGCATCAGGTGGGCTTCGGGGTGTGCGTCGAGTAAAATCGACTCCTCCGCTGACGACGAATCAACTGACAGTGGTCTCGCTCGAGGCCGACCAGGAAAAAATCCTGCAAAAACTCCGGACTGCCGGCAAAGGAGGCCTTCGGCGACGCAGTTTGGCCGAACGGTTCGGTTGGGCGGAGCAGCATGTCGCCGATATGCTTGAGAATCTCACGTTACGGGGGTTGGTACGGGAGCGCCCCGGCACGGACCACTTCGTGAAGATCACGGCTGCGGGCGAGGACGTTTTGGAATCCGCCGGACAAATCCCGCCATCGATTGCCGAATCTCTCGCAAAACGCCACGCACTCGGAAAGATTGCTTCCGAGTTCTCGGCGGAGGTGGCCTCGAGCGGTCCTGGCCAGATCGACGAAGTCATCAAAGCCAAAATGCGAAAGGTTCTTGCGGTGACGGGAGTGGACCGGGTTTGCTGGTATGGAGGGCTTGACGGTGGCGAGTCTCTGGAAAAAATATATTCAGTGACCCAGCCCGGAGTGCCGGTTTCTCCACAACTGATCAATCTGGCGGAAATCCCCTACACGAGGGGCCGACTCACGCAGGGAGAACCCCTGATTCTGCGCTGGGGGAAGCAGCCGTTGTCGGGAGAGCGGGATGAGAAGTTCTTTCGTGAGAAGCGGGTCGACAGTGCGGTTTTGATCCCGTCCATCTCTGGGTCCGAGGCAAAAGGCATCCTCGGGCTTGCGCCTGTCTTCCAGTCAAACTGGTGGACGCGGGATCTTCTTGATCAGCTCGCAGTGCTAAGCAATCTGATCGCAACCGCCGTGGAGCGAAAAATCGCCCGTCACAAGCTTCTCGAAAGTGAACAGCGCTTTCGCCATGTCTTTGAAGAGGCCCCGATCGGAATTGCACTCGAAGATGGCAGCGGCGGAATCCTGTACTCGAATCCCTCACTGTGCTCCATGCTGGGGTATTCGCCTGATGAACTGCGCGGCCGGCGCTTTGCGGAACTGACCGAACCGGAGGCTGTGAAAAAAAAGGCGGCCCTTTTTCAGCAGCTCATGGACGAATCCGTTGAGCACTACACCATGGACGAGCGTTTCGTGCGCAAGGACGGAAGCCGCGTTTGGGGTCGCGTTAACCTTGCGCTCTTGAAAAACGTCACCGGCAGTCCGCCGTTGGTCATCGGAATGGTGGAAGACATTACGGAAAGGAAAAAGGCAGCGCAGGAGCTCGAGGCGGCTCAAGCGGAGCTGCAGCGACTCACGCATCGTTTGATCGAGGTGCAGGACAACGAAAGGCGGCTTATCAGCCGCGAGTTGCACGATGATATTGGACAGCGCCTCGCGCTTTTCGGTGTGGACCTGGATGCGCTGAAGCGCTCCCTGGCAAAATTGGGTCACGATCGTGAGGAACGGCAAGTGGCAAGGCTGCTCGAGCAAACGCAGGAGTTGACCTCCGACGTGCAAGAGCTTTCCCACCAGTTACATTCCAGCAAGTTGCAGCATCTGGGATTGCGGGCCACATTGGTGGAATTGTGTAACAGCGTATCGAAAGTGCACCGGGTGACCAAGTCGATTGCTGACGAACGCTTTCCCGCGGAAGTGGAGTTATGTTTCTACCGGGTCGCGCAGGAAGCGCTGAACAATGTGATGAAGCACAGCCGGGCGGATCGTGTAAGCGTCAGCTTAAGCAGCGAGCGCGGCATTGCCCGGCTGGAGATCAAGGATACGGGAGTGGGTTTCGATCCCGCTCGTTTTTCAAAGGGGATCGGTTTGGCGAGTATGCGGGAAAGGCTTCTGATGATCGGCGGCAACGTTTCCGTAATTTCAGCACCCGGCAGGGGCACCGAAATCAAAGCAGAGGTTCGCTTAAAGTCGTTGAGCATTTCATCGAAACCGGCGGCCTGAGTCTGTTTCGGCTGGCAACGCCGTACATCCGACCGGGACAAGTCAGTGCTGGTTTAGGGTTGGCCTTTCTGCTGGAATGTTTGGGCGTCATCTCTATTCGCAGACAAACTACAAGGGGAGTAGCCGACAGCATTCATGTCCGACTGCGACATTAGCAAGTCCGCGGTCCGAGTCCTCGTGGCCGATGACTTCGAGTTGTGGAGACGCCACGTCGTTCGGCAACTGAAGAGCCGAACCGATCTTCTAGTTGTGGGTGAGGCGTCGGATGGACCTGAGGCGTTGCGTAAGGTCGAGGAGCTGGCGCCAGAGTTGATCTTGCTCGATGTGGGTCTTCCTGGTATGGACGGCATTGCAGTAGCTTCTGCAATCGTCCGGGCATGGCCGAGGTTGAACATTCTGATCATGTCGGCTTACAACAGTGGGGCGATCGTCCGCGCGGCGTTGCAGGCAGGGGCGCGAGGCTATCTATCGAAGTCTGACGCGGGAAGGGAACTTATCCCCGCAATTGCGGCGGTTCTTAGAGGTGATTTGTTCGTGAGCGGCGGGATTGCATCGGACAACACGCCCGGTGAGCATGCTGCGCAGTTTTATGCCGACGACCGATCCCTGGCCGCATCCTGCTGTGATCTTGTCGTCGGTGCCCTGCGCAACCGCCATCCGATTATCGTGGTCGCGACCAAGATCCATCGGGACAGGCTCAATGAACAGCTCGCTGCTCGCGGAGTGGAAATCAGCGGCTACATAGACCGCGGATACTTCATTGTCCGGGACGCGGCTGAGACGCTATCTGGTCTTATGACCAACAATCTGCCAGACCCGGCTGCCTTTTTTGCGCAGATGGGCAGCTTGCTCGGGCAGGCGGAAGCAGCATGCAACGGGGCTGGAAGAAACGTAGTTGTCTTTGGAGAGATGATTGACCTTCTGATGGCTCAGAGAAATCCCGAGGCTGCGATCGAGTTAGAGCGCTTGTGGAATGCCTTGGCTGGCCGACATGCTCTTTGTCTTCGCTGTGCATTTTGCTCACGTGGCTTCCCTTCCGAATCGCAGAGTTCATTCCCGTCTTCAATCTTTCGAGAACACTCGATCGTTGTTGGTACCTGAGTCCCGACGCTGGCGGTCGCGGGCCCGTGTTCGGCCACATCCCCGCGAACTTCCGACGACTGACTCGCAATCGATCCCTCCACTGGCCATCCCAGGCCGCCATACGCATTCGACTGTCAGTCATGACAGTGGTTCCCCATACTCTGGAAGAAGATAAGTAAAGGACTGGCGCAATTCAAACAGACCCGGAGGTGAGGTCTATGACGATGCCCCCAGAGACAGATCTTTCCTGGCTACTGACAAAAGCTCTGCTCATTGTGGTTTCCGGACTCGTAGTTGTTCTCGGCGTGGCCTGGGCGGGTGCAAATCGTCTGTTTCCGAAGTGAACTTCTGACGGCCTCGATCGTGATTCACCAAGCGGAGTCGCCAGAAAATACAAGCGCGCTATCCTCGAAAGAGATCCCGCTCAACCAGAGTGCTGCATTCAACAGGCCCACCGATGCCCTGATCCGTGCGAAGGAGCGATTAACAGCGAATCTCGAGAGAGACGCATGTGATCGATCAGGCTGTGCGGGCTACACCGGGAGTCCGCTGTAGGGAACATTCCTGACCGAAGTGCATACGTCGCTTCCAGTCAACGGCCGCTGTGAGCTTTTGCCGCAGCTTTGCGGCTTCCTGGCATGGCAAGCCATCGTGGACAATCCTTTTTTCGTCTTTGCGGCGTCTTTTTTAGGCCTGCTGTTCGCTGCCAAGGCGGGAGCTGCGCTCAGCACAAGGCTGCGAAGCATGGCCGGGGAACGGCAAGATGTGAATGTAGTCCTGACAGCAACCGTGACCTTTCTCGCCTTGATCATTGGGTTTAGTTTCTCGATGGCAGTGAGTCATTACGACCAACGGAAGCAGTACGAAGAGGGGGAAGCCTCTGCCATCGGGACAGAATACTCGCGCGCGAGTCTCTTGCCGGCCGCAGATGCGGCCCAAATTCGCGAAACACTGTTGCTCTACCTGGATGAGCGAATACGCTTTTATGAAACGCGCGATGCACTCCAACTGCAGCAGATCGCTGCCTCTACTTCGCGACTCGAGTCGGAGCTTTGGTCGGCAGCCAGCGGTGCCGGCGAGAAGTCCTCGTCGCCGGTGACTGCCCTGTCGGTTTCGGGTATGAACGATGTGGTGACATCGGAAGGACACACACGGGCAGCGTGGTCGAATCGTCTGCCGCTGGTGGCATGGGCCTTGATGGCTGTAATTGCCCTCTATAGCAACTTCCTGTTTGGCTTAGGCTCCCACCATTCGCGGCTTTTTGTGTTCGTGCTGTTGCCCTTCGCCGTGTCGATCGCGTTCTTTCTGATTGCCGACATTGACAATCCGCGGCGGGGCCTGATTCGCGTACCTCCGCAGAACCTATTGAGTCTCTCGGAGTCTTTGCGGTCACAATAGTCTCATTCCAGGCGGGAGGACGCGTCGCAGTCGCCAAAGTTTCTAGCGATGCGGCCCCAAGCCGGGCTCTGTTGTCGCCATGGACTGGGGAACATCGAAGATACGGTCCCCATTTTTTTCAGGAAATTCGGGCCGGATGAGAATCTCCGGTATTCAGCTGTTCGCCGTCGGGCCTATGTAAGCCTCGGTGAACTGGGTTGGACTGTGGGGCGAGCTCGATTGCGGGGACCCAGCACCTGACTACTCGGGGAACTGTTGCGAGATTCAGTTGCGCGAACAGATCCTGGCGTCGCGCGGTCAAGTCACAATCACTGCTGCGGCTGCGGCTGACCGGTGTTTTCAGGGGAAGGGCTGGAGGCAGGAACCGCATCAGTTGGTTGCTGCTTCAAGGTTAGCGCGTGTGTCATCTGAAAACTGGCGGCAGATTCCGCCGGCAACGTGATGTCACGATTGCCCGTGAGCCCGGCACCGGCTGTTCCTGCGCCTGCGCCGAGCAACGCGCCGATTGCCGCTCCCCTGCCGCCTCCGGCGAGTCCGCCGACCAGAGCCCCCGCACCGCCTCCTCCCCCAACCATGGCCGCGGTGCGCTTGCCTTTGCCCTTCGAAGTCTGGGACATCGTCATGGTCTGAATGCGATAGCGTACGCCGCGAACGTTGACGTGGTCCAAGACGATGTCAAGTGACGCGCCTCCCTTGAAGCGGCCGCCCGCGTGAGCCTCTGTAACGGTCCCGGAAGCGGTGGCTCCAGCGGGAATGATTGTCTTACCTTTCACCACTACGGGCTCGGCAACAGTGGCGGAGAAGCGATCACCCGGCTGGCTTGTTTTTGATCCCAAAGATTGCTGTAAGCGAACAGTCAGCACCGTACCGCGGGGAATCACGACCGGTGGCGGCGGAGGCGGCGATGGTGGAGGAGTTTGTGCGACCTCAGGCGGCGGCGCTGCAGGAGCGGGGGCGGGAGCCGGAGCCGGGGTGGGAGCCGGAGCCGGTGCCGGAGCGGGAGCCGGTGCCGCGGCGGAATCGGGAGGCGGTGCCGGAGCTGGTGCTGGCGCCGGAGCCGGTGCAGGGGCCCCGCTGTTCGCAGCATTCGTGCCTGACGGCGTGGTTTCGGGGCCGGGACTCGGGGAAGCCGACGATTTGTTTTTCGTGCAAGCCGCCAGGAAAATGATTCCGACCAGAACAACAGACAGAGTAATGCGTGCCTTGGTACAACGGATCACGACAGCCAGACTACAAACGCCCCCACTTTCGTGAAACTGTTACATCTGCCAGACTGCAGGTTGCGCACGGCCAGCGCTTCCGGAGAAAGTGTGGATCCATCAGCTCGGCTGGGTCACCGAGCGACGGGAACAGCCACGCCCAAAAAAGGAGAGACGAACAGTCGTCCCGCGAGTGTTTCATGGAGTGCAATCCGCAGATCGGTATGCATCCGCCGTTTCAGAACATAGCTGGCGCCGAGCGCGAGCGCGACGTGCATACAATCGCTGTCTTCGCCCACGGTGAGGAAAACAATCTTTGTTGGGAGTCCCAGGCGCTTCACCTCGCGCCCCGCAGATAAACCGTCAACCAATGGCATCGATATGTCGAGTATCACAGCGTCAGGCTTTAGCATCGCAACGGTTTCGGCAACCCGGCCTCCATCGTTCAGCGTCGCCACAACATCGAAATCGTCGGACACTACCTCAATGACTTTACTAAGAATAAAGTCGTGGTCATCAGCAATAACAAGCTTGCCTTTTGCATCAGCTGGCATCTTCCCGTCCTTATATTTACCCGCAATTTGTCTTTCGGCTGCAACCCGGCAGCGCGTCCTGGCAACAGCCCATACTTCCCCAATGGCCCTGAGGCAAACCGTTTCGATTGGCGAATTTTTTTCGGCCGGGACGACATGGCCGCTGACTGAATCGTAGGGTCTGGGCTCCTCGAGGCGGTGAATGCAGCTAGTATTGCTCTTCAGCCTCTCCTTTTCAATGGCTATGATGTGCCAGTCTGATTCTTGGGAAAAATTCCTGTGCAAACCGCCACCAAAACGCCTGTCATGGTCAATTTTCAGGCAATCGGAAACGTGGCCATGCCGCAGCAAGATTTTGTCTTTCAGGGAGATAGAGATTAAGACTGGTGGGAGAGTGGATTGCAGGAACCTCTTCCCGGACAGCAAAGTTTTGTTCCTGCCTGAGAATGCGCACACATACCCGTCCGCCCCCCCGCTGGCGGTAGACCGCAGCTCCTCAGCGGCAAGGCGTCGGAGGCAGCATTACCGTCTCGCCTCTCGAGACATCAGGGCACGATTCGCCCTGTGATGCACATGTCCGCCCGTTTCGGCAGCCGGTGACCAGCGCCACGGATCAAGAATGCAGTTTTTTACGAATCAAAATCTCCTTGACTGAGATCCTTGTGACTTACGATCATCGCATCCGCCGAAAAAGTTACCCTTGGCCGGCACCAGCAATCTGCGCCTTCCGTATGCGTGGGAAAGCTTGCAAGGCTGATGCCATCCGGAATTGCACTTACGATCGCCAGCATCTCTGAAAGATCCTCATAAACGAGCCACGGGGTGCAAGCCTTCGACGGC
>Ga0123355_10009340_pt1 | contig 14895 bp, 7 predicted proteins | sample TergutEmb28metaG_3_FD_89872 | JGI IMG/M metagenome (GOLD analysis project Ga0123355, IMG submission 89872) | Embiratermes neotenicus P1 segment gut microbial communities from Petit-Saut dam, French Guiana - Emb289 P1 | ecosystem: Host-associated > Arthropoda: Insects > Digestive system > Gut ...
AGGCGTAAGGCAGTGAAGCGACTGAGGACATAGAAACAATCGCGCCCAGTTTATGGCGCCCGGGCACGGGATTCGCGCCGGGCGCAAACCCCCCCCCCCCCCGATCCACGCGCCGTCATCAGCACTGGGAGCGCCAAGCACTGGACCGCAACGCAGGTTAACAGCCGTCTGTCTGAAGCCTCACCCACAACAAAAATCCCGTTACCCTGTTACTGCTCTTCTGGTTACCGCCATAACGACAAAACCACTTACTTAATAAACAGCACATCAGCCTGCACTTCAGAATTTTAGTTTACTATTGGTTCTGTTACGCGAGTGTGTGAAATTAACTGAAACTGGAACACTAAAAAAAAAAATCATACCTACACAACGCTGGTGTACAGCCCAAAGCGCGGAGTTTTTTTTTTTTTCGCCTCTTTCTCCCCGCCACTACGATTGCATTCGCAAGGTGTCAGCCTCGCATAGCTCAAAAAGTCTTATAATATTTAAGAAGTTAAATTAGGAATTAATATTTCGATGTATTTAGGGGACCGCGGTGGCACAGTGGTTAAGGTGCTGTACTACAAATCGGAAGGTCGCTGGTTCGATCATTGGAATTTTTCATCGACATAAATTCCTTCCGATAGCACTATGGCCCTGGGGTCGACCTAGCCTATAAAAGAAATGAGTACCAGGAGTATTTCCTGGGGTAAAAGCGGCCGGTGCGTAAGGCCGACAACCTTACCACCATCCTGTGCCGTTGTCATGAAATCTCGGAACCTTAATTTCCTGGAACCCTCTGGGCCACTGCAGGTCTGTAACGGGACTGCTTTACCTTTACCTCTTTATTTTGATGTATTATGATTACGAATTAATGCATTCACCTTAATTCTTTGTTTCTTATTCTGACCTCCCTCTACCTACTCACTGTAGGTGCAGAGAGTCACTGTCGCACCTGATCACACTCAGTGACACACACACACACTCGGTAGGACTACTCTGGACGAGACAGCGGCCCGTCGTATAGAGCTCTACCTGACAAAACACAACATTCACAAAAAAAAACAAAAAAATAACATGTTCCCGGCGGGATTCGAACTCCCAATCCTAGCAAGCGACCGGCCGCAGACCCACGCTTGAGACGGCGCGGCCACAGGACCGTCCACCTTATTTCGCGCGTCCATTAAATTCACCAGGTACCCTGAGCAGTGCCTTGCTCTTGTGCTCTCGGTGCATGACACCGCAGTAAGCGCAGCGTGCGACGCTGATGTCTGCCACCCTTTGCTATTCCCGTACGTTATTCGATACCATACACAAACAGTTCCGAACACCAAACTAATGACACACAACAGCCAGTTCAAGCATCGCGGTAACTAAATGTTCCGCCTCCTGAAACATAAGTAAACTGTTCATACTGATCATCGAATGAATTCCTGAGTTTCAGACGACTCACACGCTTAAACCGATTATTTCCTTAAACAGCACTGCCCGGTTGGTCTCCGTGAAGGAGATGGATTACGTTCTCTTCGCGGAAAAATCCAAATTTATATTATTTACTCGAATTTGTAGCTTTTAAAGAGTTAAGTCACGTTTTAAGGTGATGATTCATTCATTCATTAGTATTCAGCCTTGAAGGCCGGGCTTGCATTAACCAGAGCCCAGTCATGTGACTGATATGGCTCTGGCACACTGCATCCTGGGCAAGTTCTTGGGGTAGTTTGCCATTGCTTTCCCCCGTCTTTAGACGCTCCCACTTTAGACGCCAGGTGCCTCCGTCCGCAACGACGCGAGAGATCCTAGCAGCGAAAGGTGGAACTGTGGGCAAGAAAGAAGTCCGGTAGAAATTTTGCCTAAATTCCGACTTCCACGTAAATTTAGGGATTTTTACATGCCGCAAATCTACGGCATGGGACCGACGGCTTTACTTCCCCTCCGAAGGAAGGCGTGCTGAGGATTTTTTCCCCCTAAAAATCCGACGGCTTCGGCCGGGTTTGAACCCGCAAACTTGGGTACTAAAGGCCAGCACGCAAGGTGATGATACAGGAAGAACTTCATTGTTAAAGTTCTCTTCTCAGACCTCCCCTTGAAGATGAAGGCACTGTGTTCCTTCGAAACGTCGGGAACCGACTGCACAGTGACGTGGCGTCGCATCCCTGAAGAATTGAACAGTTTCGCTCAAATTCTTCGTTTTGTGACAAAAGTGTGTTGCCATAACAGACCTGTTGATGTGCAGTATGCACAGTACATGACTAGCTAACACTGTCTTGCAACATCACTGTTGATACGTAATGTGTCGTCACGGTAAATGTTGTTATCAGCTGTTACGTAAACAAGAGTTGCGCTGGCAATCGCTACCAACAGCAGTGAATTTCTTTTGTGGCTGAGGACCAAGAACGATACCTTCTTCTGACCAAATCCTCCCTACTATTATTCATTTGTTAGTCTCTTACGACAGGTCCAAAGCCTCTCCCAAAGCGAGCTCTCCACATAGTGCGATCTAGAGCTTCCTCCTCCAAATGAGAGTATCCTCTCCTTTCCTTAAGGTCATCCAGTAGCCTCCTACGTCTTCTTTCTCGCCTTCCTGTCACTTCTATCTATGACTGTTAGTCATTACTAAAAAGGAGGTCCTATACCATCAAGTTCACCTACGAATTTCATGGTAAGGGCCTCGCTCTGCAGGACAAGGGTGGTAAGATATGTTAACTATGAATATTAGTCTTCTCGGATTTGATACCTTGCAGTCTCGTAAGGTACCTTTAAAGTGGTTTTGTACCCTGAAGATTGAGGCACCATATTACTCCATAAAGTTATCTATCACAGAAAACACCCGGCTTCACATCCCGGAACCGGAATACCGCAATCCTCACTTTCACAGCTCCGTGAGAATTTAATCTCTCATCTGTTAAACAAAACAGAAACAGTCTGCGAAAAGCTGGCGCTTGAACGATCATTTATTCCTTATGTTCATCCCTCCGCCTCCTTATTTCTATCATTTATCCGTCGCGTATCTTTCTCTCGAATCCTTTCTCCTTCATTCCCTTTAACCATCCCTCTATTTGTCCACCCATCGATATTCGCCTCACACTTCGTTCTTCTTTCCCTCTTATTAACGTTAACATGCCATTAGCAGTGCCGTCGAGAGGGGAGGTAAAGCCCGTACAAATTACCGGGTCCCGGCGGTATGTGGCATATGTTTTTGTTTTTCTCGGTATTACCATTATTTTTCGATTGTACAAATTAACCCCTTCAAACCAAGCCCATGTCACTCTGCAACTGTGACTCACTCTTTCAGATTCAGTGTAAAGATGTTTGGCCGATCCGCCCTTGCTGGGGCGCCCGATAAACTTTTTCAATGGGACTTGAACCCGCTCTCGGCAGCCCTAGCCATAAGCAAATATAGCTCAAAGACATCTGATATAACACTGATGTGCAGGTGCGTACTAAATACAGCAAATGCTCTGTCGTATCACTCTTTCATCACCTTTGCGTCGAAACGACATGACGACGGCGAACATTACTGTTATTAATTAGGCGTACGTCTAATCTACCTCACGACTTATTACCCATATATCTTTACATTCTACCGCTTTCTCTTTTGCATCACATTCGCTTACCGTCTTGTGCCCTACACCCTCGTCCAGTTCCTTCCAAGCCAACAGGCATTCATCTACCTCGTAATGCCACTACTGATAACGGCAGATCGCAATATCCAACACCAGCACACACAGACACACATCATCCAATTACAGCATTAAACTCTCAAGCGTCACGTAGCATCGCAATACCAGGAGGTGTTCGTGGCCTGTCTTCGCAGCTGTACTGTCGAAGAACCCAATATTCCGGTGAAATGGGAGGACAACCCAGTACTAATTTCGTATACACTCGCCCAACAGTTTCGGGGGTGAAAATGCGAACAGACACAACGTCCCCATCTGCGATTATTTTGTGGGGAGGGGGCAACTTAAGTTCTTAGACGATGATATTTTTCCTGCAGTGACCTGCGGACTAGCTGAGTCGGCAACAGTATACCGTACACAGGGGTCAAATACCTTCCAAGCACTGCCTGGCACTCCGTGTTATGGAAACGCTGCAACTTGGCGAGAGCAATTCCTGGATTATTTAATGACGCTGTCAGCAGCACAGCCCATGTAGTGGATGACAAGCGAATAGAAAAACTCCAAAGGATGTATAAAGCAGCGGTCGTGACCAAATTCGTAAGCATAACTTGGAGGGGAGGCAAGAGGGGCATATGTCCCTCCAATACTTTTTTTTTACCTAAGAATATCTTTTGTTTGGTTACTTAGTTGAAGAGGGTGGCACAAATTTAAAAAAAAAAAATGGTGTGAGATTGGGGGAAAGGGGTGTACGTATATTAAGGACTGGTTCAAACCAATCTCCCCCTCTTTCTAACCTGACAATGTTATTAACCAAGTTACACATATGGCCTAATGGATGGTATACATATCCCATAATTGCCATGAGCCATCAAGTGCAAAGTCCGCATGCCACCCTTCTACCTCTGCAACGCGGCCCTCCATCTAATGTCACAAACACGATGCAAAATTGTACGGATTTCGGCACGAAATTATTGTGTTCAAATTCATACAGCAACCTAAGCAGTAAATTTCATAATACTACACTTCCTGGTCTCTATAAACTCTGTTTACTCCTTGCTAACTTCCCAGTGCCCAGTAGCCATGCACGCCAAATTATTAGGCTCCTGGTGAACATTTCTTTTCAAAGACGAATGCTGCTAAGAATCCACATATAAATCGACTCGACGGTAAAAGACTGGAGATCATGTTCCAGCTTCTCAAATGTCCCCAGACACTAACACTTTAGTGATTAATCAGGAGTGCTAATTTTCTCACTGACGTTTATTTTTAATGGCATCGGTTAAGAGTAAACAGAAAGATGCAAGAACAAGGATGCACGGAACACAAATAAAATTATGTGTGTTCAGTACATTTTACTAAGAATTTACCATAAAAGAGACAAGAGTAACGTAAGGACTTAGTAGGTAAGATTATTTTCAAAATTTGTAGGATTAATTCAAATTTTTAGTATTAACTTCAATCATTTTTACTGCCCCGGTATTGGTACTGCTGACGACAGGATATTACCCTTCATGATACTACGTAAGTAAAAAAGCACAGGTCCCCCCCCCCCCCCCCCCAAAGAAAGGAAAACTGTCAGGACAGCCGTTTTCCTGGGCCCCTCGAAAACGGCGCGGAAATTGCTGGCACTTCTCCGGGAGGTCGTGTTGCCTCAAGCAAATTTACGCGCTGTACAGCTGGTGTGAGCCAACCCGCTCCGGCAGGTGCTCGAGCAGGGATGACAAAAGCCAGCTCGCGCGCCTTAACCGACCCGAAAACTCTCTCAAAGCGGCACATACAGACTTCGAAATTTATAAAACGCTTTTTAATGTGAAATTGTTAACAGCACCAACTGGCCTTAACTGGAAGTTGAGGACCTACACTGTGCAGCAAGCGATGTGACAATTTAAAATTCTTACGCCCCACTTAAAAGATGTAAAAGGTACAGGTAAAGTGTTCCCGTTACAGATCCGGTGTGGCCCAGAGGGTTTGTAGAGGTATAGCTCTACTCTTCCATGACCGCGACACTAGAAGGGGGTGAGTGGTCAACAGCACGCCCCGGCCGCACTTTACCCCCGGGAAACCCCCGGTACCCATTGTACAGGAGGCTGGGTGGGGCCCAGAGCTGGTCTGGACGGGCGGAAAATTTTGTCCCCACCGCGATTCGATCCCGGACCGTCCAGCCTCTAGTCAGTCGCTATACCGACTGAGCTACCCGGCCCACACTTCATAGATGTGCATTTTAAAATTACAGTTTATTGCTGAAACAGTATGTCATGTACTGCAATTTGCATAAGGGAAGACACCTGATCTGAAGTGAAGAAGTAGCTAAATTAAACCGCCGAAGTACACAGACAGTCGACCGTCTTGCAGCGGTACTACCACCACCACCACCACCACCACCACCACCACCTCCTTTTTTGTTCATGATCCAACACCATCTTACTTGCTTTCTTAAAACATAAAGTAGTATATCGCGTGTGCGTGCACTTGTCCAATCTCAACTTCATAACTAAGTAACCTATTTTCAATTCATTCAGTATCTCAGATCAGCTACGTTGCTTAGGTTATACCTAAAACGCCACCGACATTGCAGGTTCTCACGGCGGTATTTACGTTATAATATTCCAAAATACGACACCGCGTAGTTTAGTGTGCATGTACATTCATTGCGGTGGAACCCACACACCCAAATACAGGCACTATACGGCGAACAAACCTAATGTTTTACTGATTCTCACACGGCTGTTTCATGGGTTGCCAGTTTCTGTCAATTTAAGCATTCACGCATAAGCTAACAGTTTCTCTCAACTCAAGTAATGACGTATGGGTTGGCAGGTTCCGTCAGCTGAGGTAATCACGTGTGGGTTGGCAGGTTCCGTCAGCTGAGGTAATCACATATGGGTTTGCAGGTTCGGTCAACTTAAGCATTCACGTACAAGCTGATAGTTTCAACTGACGTAATCACGCATGGGTCGGCAGGTTCTGTCAACTGAGGTAACCAAGTATAGGACAGTTGTTAGTTTTCTGGCTGGTGAAAAACCTGGAGTGTTTATTTTGTTACGTCCGTCAATCCGCTATGAATCTCGTTGGCAGCTTTCCGCCACAACACTTCCCCAGCCAAAACTGACAAATGACCTATACTACGTAGGTCCGTTACTCACCTCTCCTGAGGCTGGAGAAGCGCGATCTGGACGGAGTACTGAGTCTGTCCTTAGACCCGTGAGCACCCATCATACCACAGTTCCTGCTACCGTACGGTCAACATCACACGCCGGGATTCGGCCACTTTCAGTTCACCAGAAATTACGAATCGTTTCTGCCACCGCATAACCTACTAGTCTGCATTGTCACACGTCCACTTTCCTTCTGACAATTTATATTTTAAAAAATGATGCCACCATGTACAGGTTGCAATGCCGCCGACTTACGACCTTGATCTAAACAATACTTGAAAATTCAGTTCCAAATTTCCACAAAATTCGCTTCATCTGTATCACAAGGAATGGTTAGTAAACCGGTCGTTGTTTGTTTTAAGAATCAAACGAAACACAAATACACACACCGTGGGTAAAATAGTCTTTGATCGCTGAAGCGTGCGGTTCTGTACAATCAGACGTCTCACTGTAGTTAGACTGCACCGCCGCTCATCTGGACTGGTTCCAAACGTACTTCCATAGCGTGAACAAATTGTTTCGATGTACCGACAGCATTTATTTTTAACGCTTATTTTCACTGGTAGCTACAAACACGTCTGTGTGTATTACGACTGTGGATTTGTTATACACTACAAAATCGTCTCATTGCGGTTAATATGTAGTCTAGGAATTTTAACAACTCACTGCACATACGTTCTTCACTTTGTGATAGGAACTGGTAGAATGGAAGGACCACGTTCTGAACTTATTTCAGAGCAAGCAAGTGTAGGTGACACTGGTTTACAAGGCCACTGTTACTATAAAAGGCACGTTGTACGGCGCGGTTTCGTGCAGTTTGTACATTGCTGCTCAAGTCAGTACCTTCTTCCATTATTGAATTTACGTTTAGTTACTGCTGACTGCAACACCCAACTGGTCATTGCATAAGACCACAATCATGTCCAACATTGTCTGATGTGTTTGCGTGGAGACCACCTTCGTAACTCAGAGTGATATAGTGATGACGCCATACACAGGCTGTCGTGTCGTTTGCACACTTCCCAGTAACTTCAGACTTCACACTTTCAATACACACTCGAGAAACTCTTGCATAATTGACTGCTTGCCCACTGACACGAAGGCACAGTTCATGAACCGTTAAGAACAAACATCACAGTCTATGCCATTTTTCCCCCCCTAAATCCACACCATATTACCACCATTCAAACACGGTCTTGTTTCAGCACAGCCCACTTCTTCCTCCTACTCAGCAAAACAGCGATACTAACCGACATGTTTACCCACCCATTCATTCTCGCCTTTCACTCATTTGCGTGGACCGTCACCTTCCCATTTACTGTCCCTGAAACTCAACCAGCTGGTCCGCGTCCCATGTTCTAAGACACTGACGCGGACGGTTCAATACCGGCTCAGACTCCCTCCAGCCGCCACTCCATCTCTCGCCCCCTCCCTCTTTTCAACTCGACGCAGGGGGAAACACAAACTGAGAAATGACGTAACGAACAAGCTAGGCAAAGTACGCATCAACGTAACCTTGCGGAGCGTTCGCGTAATCTTTTTACCTCTTAGGTATCCTCACAGCCTTGTATCTCTTGACTCGAAAGGAGCGCTGTTAAGGCGATTTGATGTCGTCGGCGACGATAAACGTACTGAGGTCTTCATGTGAAGAGCCTGATATTGACGCCCCATTTTAACCAAATTTGGGACTTCTTGACAGATTTTCATACAAGTCCCCAATATCAAATTTCATGTTAATCCGTCCTGTGGGAGCTGCTCTGATACATGCGGACAGACGGACGGACTAAAAGCCTGATACAATTTCAGCACTTTTGTGGCGATTTGATACACCGGCACCAATAAAACGAACTTAAGTCTTCATGGGTCCGATGTGTTTGCCAGATTTTAACCAAATTTGGATCTTCTCGACAGATTTTCGTAGAACAATATCACATTTCAAGGAAATGCGGAAAGGACCTTCATTATGTCTGAAACCGGCAAGTTACCCGAATGACTCCACAAACAAATTCTGATAAAAAAAAAATGTGCAAACAATGACGAAGCAAGATTCGAAATTCTCACAGCGGTGTTACTGACGATTCAAACCTTCTGGGATGTGACGCCGTGTCGGTTGATTAAGCTACATCTTCTGGGTCCTTCGCAATATCGGTAGGTCTAAGTATGTACCAATCGATACAGTGTTTCGTCCCAGAACACTAGAATCTTCCACAGTACTGGTCACCGTACAAGAAGACACACGGCTCTCCGTGGGTAACTAGCACATTCGCAAAATATTTTTCAGAGAGAAAAATATTTGTAATGGCATCAACACAAATTTTAAGAAATTCGTAAATCAGTCATCCCGTTGTGTTACTTATAACATAAAAGAATAACATACCGTCAACACAACTAAAAGACATGTAAAGGTAAAGGTAAAGTGATCCCGTTACAGGCCCGGTGTGGCCCAGAGGGTGGGTAGAGTTATAGCTCTACTCTTCCATGACCGCGGCACTAGAAGGTGTTGAGTGGTCAGCAACACGCCCCGGCCGCACTTTACTCCCGGGAAAGACCCGGTACCCATTTTACAGGAAGCTGGGTGGGCCCCAGGGCCGGTCTAGACGGACCGAAAATCTCGTACCCACCGGGATTCGATCCCGGAAAGTCCAGCCCGTAATCAGTCGTTGTACCGACTGAGCTATCCGGCCCACCAAAAGACATGTATAGCCTCAGTATATATCGGTGCTCCCTGAAGTTGGCTATAAATGACTGCCAAAGCATGTAGTAGTAATTCTCTATTTTCATGGATAAGAACTGTTTGTTGGTGAAAATGCTTATTTATGTATATTAACTGCACGGAAGATGTTCAATAAAAAGGTGCCAAGTTCCTGGAAAATCCTGACTTACCAGAATAGCGCCCAACTGGATATTCTAATTTAGGTTTTCGACCTGTATCTAAAATAAGATTACTTTACGTGTGTTATTTATGATATGTCGTTACTGTTGCAGTGTTATGCCTGTCTATTTATTTCTAAAATTTTATGGGCCGACCTCGTGTATGCTCACTGCGGTCCGCACGCACCAGCGAGTTTGCCATGCCTGATTTAACCATTATACATGCATAGCAATCGGCATGATGGCGCGCCTGTTGGCTCATTCTTGTCGCAATGTAGCAGAATGAATGACGACAGAGAAGGGATTTTAGTTCGTTGGCCTGTAGAATCGCCGATCTGATTCAGCGGATCTTCTTTGTGCCATGTGGAGTGTGAATGACACAGCAACTTGAGAGATCTTGAAACAAATTACACAGGTTGCTCGACCACTTCTGTACAAGGATTCAGAATGTTCAGTACATATCAACACCGAACATTCCAAGAGGGTACAACGCCAGCTCCGTATGCGGAAGGTCCAAGGTCCAAATTAATATTCGTCCATGGACCAGCTGAGGACCGCGGTGGCACAGTGGTTAAGGTGCTGTGCTACAAACCGGAAGGTTGCTGGTTCGATCCCAGCTGGTGTCACTGGATTTTTCATTGACATAAAAATCCTTCCCATCGCACTATGGCCCTGGCGTCGACTCAGCCTCTAACAGAAATGAGTACCAGGGGCATTTCCTAGGGGTAAAGGTGGCCGATGCCTAAGGCTGACAATCTACTCCCATTCTGTGCCGTTCTCGCGAATTCTGGAAACCTTAACTTCCTGGAACCCTCTGGGCCACTCTGGGCCTGTAACGGGACTGCTTTACCATGGACCAGCTATTCCGAGTTTTCCCGTTGTACTCCGTTGCTCCAGGCATATGCCGGAATAGTGCCTTCGATTAGGACGACTGCTATATTTCACCTTTATTTCCAAGCATCGACTAGAAAAATTAATTACCCATTCCAGTTATTCGTCGCTGTTTCTTTTGAGTTACTGAAATCGTCGTTAAACGAACCGCAGGCCGAAATAAATTACGAACTACGAGGGTGTGGGCTGATTACCTGATGGTGTCCGTCCGTGACAATGGGTAAAACAGTCATGTTTGTTTGATACGAAACGAACACAAGTACCCCGTCCTCTCTGGGACTTGATTTGATTAGGGCTGTAAATTCGGGATTTTACTCCTGAGGTCACTTCCCATTGACAATGTTATACAAACATAGGTCCCATAGGCGTAACTTGGGAGGGGGTAAGGCGAGGCAAATGCCCCCCTTCAATATTCCTTCTACCTAAGAGAGTTTTTTGGATACTGATTTCAAGAGGGGCAAATAAAAAAATCGGGTGAGAGTGGGGGAAAGGGTTGTATGTATATTAAGGACTGGTTCAAACCAACCTTCCCACTCTTTCTAACTTGACTCCTACTAACCATGGTCGATTTTGCCCCTTCCCCCGCCCCAATATTATTAGCCACAAGTTATTCCTGTGACAGTTCCGATTCTCAGCGGTTAAGGACTCAGTACCATAGAAAGCTGCATGGGGGCTCCATTGCAACTTGATAAATGGGCCTCTTACAATTCTTAGTGAGGTAACATACATACATCAGAACAGGAACCCAGAGTACTGTCTTCTTTCAATATAATAATGTCCAGTCCGACAGAACCCACAACAAATTTATCATTCGTCATGATTGGAGGCTCCGCACCTCGGCATCGGTCAGGGGCTTTGTCTACGCCACTGAATGCCTACGGAACAAACACAAACAAGTACTGAAGGTTTCACCCACACACCAGTCAATGTGTTATTTGATGTGGACCAGGAGGACTAGGACTGGTTTCTCCCTCCGTCAGCGTCAATCAACCAACGCTCTAAAAACATACTTCATCCACCTATCACTTAACGCTATGGAATCTTAGCAACTGAGGGTCTCCCTTACACATCAATCAACTGCACAGGTGGATTAGTATTGCCAGCAATGATGAATTGTTTCAGATGCTACTGCAGCCTATTGTAACAGAGCTCCTACAAACCCAACACCCGCCAGAAAGTAGGCCTGCTGAAGAACCTCATGCAAATAGAAGAAATTGCAGAAGAGAATGGATCACTGGACCTCCTGATATATTGCATGTTTAATGTACAGTCACGACATTCATACTTGTCCAGAATACACAGGAATGCACTACTATCCAAAAGTATGTTTAGGCTTAACACTTTGAAATCAAATTAATCTCTTGAATATGTAAATATTCATTCTTTAATTTCACTGCCAGCCCATTCCAAAAATAATCAGTAAATGCTGTCTAGAGACCTTAAGTATGGTTTACTGTGAGAACACTGCAAATCTCACAAGTACGCTGTGCAAACAAAATGCAGAGATTTTTAATGTTAAAGAAGACAGTAGACAAAGTTACCACTGCCCTTAAAGGACTGGTTAATACAAATCTCAGCAACGCAGGACTTGATACATTGTCATTGTATACTGTCTTCATTTGTAAAAAGAGAAATTCAGGTTTCAGTTGGTTGAAAATGGAGGAAACAAGTATTCAACTGATAGAAATCTCTGAATATTTTGCAGCACAATCAACATGGTCGCCAGCTTCATTCAGACCTAGGTCAGTGTTACATAGCATGGGACAGGGCTGCAGGCTACATGTCTAATACAGTGCTGAGGTCACAAAATAACACATTCTGTACACTGAATAGCATATTGTTCGCCTGCCTGGGCCTGGATATAACTGTATGTTCTGTAAGAACAGGGGCAACTTACCCATTATTCAACTATAAACAGAGTGTTTTGTGCCAGAGGGATACTGAATACTACTTGTGAGTTTTTACACTCCTATTGTGTGCCATGTACTTCCAATGTCAAAGCTAATAGTTTTTGTCAGTCAGCTTCAGCAGGTTCTGAGACAGGACATGGGCTGTTTCCACCACACCAGGTTTAAAATTGTAATCATGACACTGAATATTCAGTGCTTAATGAGTCACTAGGTCTGTTTAATGACATGCACCAGATATGCAAAGGACCAAAAATTATATCACGTAAGTTGCAACATAATTGCTTAATTTCATCTCTTAATAAAATATTAGCCTTGGAAGAACACCATCCTGACTGTATGTGTATGTATGTACGTACGTATGTATGTATGTATGTATGTATGTATGTATGTATGTATGTATGTATGTGTATGTGTGTGTGTGTGTGTGTGTGTGTGTTCCCATTTGGAGTTTTGAACCCAGTAACCACTTTTCACAAAACTTGTATTAACATAGCCCATTTCAGATGACACTAAAATTATATTATTATTTTGCCACATCAGTACCAACAACATGGGGGAAGGGGAATACAAACAAAACTGGGCCAGTGATCACAACAACTGATTTGGAATGTTAAAATAATCCACGAAAGATGTTCGAAAAATATGGATATTCAGTTCAGGTAACTTTTCAAATGAATGTAAAGTACTAACAAGGTTGTACTGCAAGAAGTTCCTGTAATTTTTTGTTTGAAATAACTACAGGAGAATTGGAGTTAGATTTGTGAGATGTGGATAGACCATGAGCATTTACACACCAGTACACATTTTGTATTAAGTATTGTTTTTAAGTCAGCAGTAGCAAACATGACGACCATGAGAATCTCTGAAGTTATGTCCAAGTTTAACATAGAATATGTGTTTAAGCAGTAACAATTACAAAAAAATTTAACAATAATTATGTCAACATAACGTAGGCCGGGTAGCTCAGTCGGTATAGCGACAGACTACGGGCTGGATGGTCCGGGATCGAATCCCGGTGGGGACGAGATTTTCCACCCGTCCAGACCGGCCCTGGGGCCCACCCAGCCTCCTGTAAAAAGGGTACCGGGTCTTTCCCGGGGGTAAATTGCGGCCGGGGCGTGCTGCTGACCACTTACCCCCTTCTAGTGCCGCGGTCATGGAAGAGTAGAGCTATACCTCTACCCACCCTCTGGGCCACACCGGGCCTGTAACGGGATCACTTTACTTTACTTTTATGTCAACATAACAATAATAACAGTGATGATGATGATGATGATGATCACGATGACGATAAGGACGACGACGATGATGACAACAACGATGACAACAATGACAATGACAAAGACGATGATGACGACAACAACAATAATAACAACAACAACGTCTGTTCAGAACACCCTTTTCTTGTTTATATCACAAAACTACAAAATTTCCACAAATGGTTTTTTTTTTTTTTCTCTCCCCCCCCCACATTCGTACTGTGCGGGCATCTTGATATTATCAAAGTTTTATTTATTCATCAACTGATGCACCAGTGAGTTGTCTTAAAAAAAATACTAAAATTTACATCAAAACAGCTCCGACATGTTTCGGTGTTACAGTTACACCATCATCAGGGACCGTAGTAATTTGTGCTTACTAAAGTTACAGTAACTGTCAGAGCTGTTTTAATATAAATTTTAATGTAAATCTTAATACTGTTTTTAAGACAACTCACCAGTGCATCAGTTAGTGAATAAATAAAACTTTGATAATTCCACAAACCAGTTCACTGGAAATGAAGAATTTCCCACTTTTTTCCTTAGTATTGTCCTGACACAGTTAAACCTGAGTATTTTATGTGTCTTTTAATATAAGAACAGAACTGCCACTGCAATGTCTCTCTTTTAGCACTTTGGGAATTTGTAAAAGCAGCAGAGAAATTACTCACTGAGTGACGAGGATGACTTGGTGGGGGCCTTGCCTAGGGCATGACTCTGGGAGACACTCACGTCACTGATGGAACTGTGCAGGGAACTGTTGAGTGAAGTTGTGCAATTTCCTGGAGCCTCTTGTTGTTGGGCTGTGCGTGACCTGCAGCTAAAGAAAAGAGGCTCAATGCTAATCAGAACAAGGAACACTCTTTTGAGTAGTCAGAGAGAGCAACATTTTTGAGTAGACAGGAGAATCAACACTCGTGAATAAAGAGTGCAAATAACACTCTTGGGAACAGACAACAAGTGATGCTCATAAGCAGTTAGAATAAAATATTGTTACAGTCAGAACAAGTGATGGCTGTAGAGACACTAACACCTAGTCAGAACACTCAAGTCATATAGGTAGTGTGAACAAGTAGTGTTCACATGTACAGATAGTGTAAGAAGAGTGGTGGTGGTGGTGGTGGTGGCGGCAGTAGTGGTGGTGGCGGCAGTAGTGGTGGTGGTGATGGTGGTGGTGGTGGCGGTGGCAGCGGTGTTGGTGGTGGTGGTGGCG
>Ga0123355_10009341_pt1 | contig 14895 bp, 15 predicted proteins | sample TergutEmb28metaG_3_FD_89872 | JGI IMG/M metagenome (GOLD analysis project Ga0123355, IMG submission 89872) | Embiratermes neotenicus P1 segment gut microbial communities from Petit-Saut dam, French Guiana - Emb289 P1 | ecosystem: Host-associated > Arthropoda: Insects > Digestive system > Gut ...
CCTTGTATGACCTATTCCTACAGTACCGTTTAGAGGCTTTTTTTTTAGTGCCGACTCTAATTGAGATAATCTACCTCTTTTTTTAACTACACAAAAACCTCCGCAACCGTGAACTGCCACACCTGCCGAGTCGTACCCTCTGTATTCAAGTTTTCTAAGCCCCTCTACGATAATAGGGACTGCATCTTTATTGCCTATATAACCGATTATACCACACATGTTTTAATTCATAATGCACAATGCATAATGCTCAATTTATGCTTTTGTCTTGGTAAGTGTGCATAATAAAACTATGTGTGATTAAACGGTTAATAAATATGGTATTTCTCTCTGCCTACTACACTGCCTCAATCCCGTTAAATGCGTCGTCTAATAATTCTTTTAAATTTTCTATTCGGTTCTCTTGATACTCACATTCATCAAGTTTTGGTTTTATAACCGGTTTTTCGGGTGTAAAAACCGTACAGCAATCCTCAAACGGTTCTACCGAAATATTAAAGCTATCTATTTTTTTAGCAACTTCTATAATTTCTTGTTTATCTAACCCGATAAGCGGGCGAAGTATCGGAATATTCTCGACTACACTCTCTGTAGCAGTTATACTTTCTACAGTTTGCGAGGCAACTTGTCCTAAACTCTCACCGTTTATTATACACGACAATTTGCGGTTTTTAGCTACCCTTTCGGCAATTCGCATCATATTTCTGCGCAATAGTGTTATACCGTAACTCTCACTGCAATTATCTCTTATCGCTTGTTGTAATTTTGTAAAAGGTACAAGCAATAATTTTATCTCTGTACCAAAGCCCTCTAATATCTCTTTTAACCTTTCTACCTTTTTTTGCGCCTCGATGCTTGTATACGGATAAGAATGAAAATGAAGTGCGGTAAGTTCAAGCCCCCGCTTTAGCATATAATATCCTGCAACAGGGCTGTCAATACCGCCGGAAAGCAACAAAAGCCCTTCGCCGGCACTGCCTACCGGCATACCGCCAACAGCCGGTATTTTATCCTTAAATAAATATGTGCTGCCTTCTTCTCTAACATCTACAAATAAAGTAAAGCCGGGATTATGTAAATCTACTGTAAGATTTTTATTATGAGTTAAAATAACTCCGCCTAAATGCTGTGCTAGCTGCATTGAGTTTAACTCGAATTTCTTATCGCCTCGGTTTACCGTAACACGAAAACTACCGCTACTTGGCAGCAATTCTTTTGCAGCAGTTTCGATTTCTTGCATAACAGACGGCACTTTAATACCGATAGAAACAGAGCATATACCAAATATCTTTGACGTTTTTTCTATAATTTTTAAAGCATCGTTATCTAAAAAGTCTGTAATTATATAGCGGTTGCGTTCAGCTATCAATCTACACTTAAAATTACTAATAACCTTTAGTATGTTTTTCTTTAATAATTTTTCGAACAACCCGCGATTTTTCCCTTTAAGAAAAATTTCGCCTTCTCTAAGTATTATTACTTTTATTGATGTATTATCCATAATTTATCGATTTTCCAATAACTCCCCTGCTCTTAAAACTATTTTATTTGCCGCTTCTATAACTTCTTCCGCCTTTGTTTCTATTCCAAAACTTATTCTTATATTGCCCGCAATCTCTTTTACCGTTCTGCCTGACGCTTGCAGCACTCTATTGCCTTTTTTATTACTAGAGCATGCTGTGCCTAACCCAATAAAAATTTTATCTTTATCTGCCAATATTCTTTGCAATACTTCCGCTTGAATTCCGATAATTGACAAACTTAATATATTTGTCAACTGATTTTTTGTATTACTTGCATTATTTACTACGAAACTACATACTTTTACTTTTTCAGACTCTTCTTTTATTTTTTGCAAAAATATATCTCTTAAACTCTGAAAACAACTGCTCTTATTAAATCGCTTATATTCTTTAACTGCCTCACTAAACGCAACAATTCCGGCAATATTTTCCGTACCGCTCCTTATTCCTCTTTCTTGTCCTCCACCTAGAATTATCGGATTGATATGCACACCTTTTTTTATATATAATACCCCTACACCTTTTACTCCGCCAATCTTATGAGCACTTATAGAATATAAATCCACTCCTAACTCTTTAACATTAACGGGAATTTTAAGAAAGGCTTGTACTCCATCACTATGAGTTATAACTTTCGGATTATTATTTTTTATCCGACTAAAAAATTCACTTATATCATTAATCGTACCCGTTTCGTTACTGGCATGAATTAAACTGATAAACCCGCAATCTTTGCCCGCTAACTGCACTAATTTATCACTATAAACGCTTGTATCTCTTGTAAGCGGAGCAAATTTAACATTAAATCCCTTTCCTATCAAACTTTTAATCGACTCGTACACGCTAGGATGCTCGCCCTCGCTGCTTAAAACCAACTTTATTTTATTTTTAACACCTCCAAAAACGGCAAGATTATTCGCTTCCGTGCCGCCGCTGCAAAAATAAATTTCATCTGCTGTCGCCCCTATTTCTTTAGCTATAACCTCTTTTGCTTCCGTTAAAATCTCTCTCTCTTTAGTAGCATATAAACTAGAAGAATTAAAAAAAAACTCTTTAGAAACCTTCTCAAAAGTCTCTAACGCTTTAGGAAAAACTTTAGTTGTAGACGCATTATCTAAATATATCATGCCGGCTCCTTTTTACCTTTTCCTGTTTCGGCTACATCATCTACGACCAAAGCGTCTTTTGTTACTAAAAATTCTTGCTTTTTAATTTCATTAACCGTATCACTTTCGACGCCTTTAGACTGTTTCTGAAGTTCTTCTTTGTGTTTAGACGAATTAAAAATCGGTAATGTAAATATAAAGGAGCTGCCAACTCCGACAGCGCTCTCTACTCCAATCGTCTCTTTGTGGTCATCAATTATTTGTTTGGCAATAGAAAGCCCCAAACCCGTACCTTTAGTATTAGTCGGAGTATGCGCTATATCTGTCATGTAAAATCTATCCCAAATTAAAAGCTGATCATTTTTAGAAATCCCAAACCCTTTGTCTTTTACGGACACATATATCTTTTTACCGTGAATATGTGTTGTAACAAGTATTTTAGACCTATCGTGAGAATATTTAATCGCATTGTCTATAAGATTTATTAAAACCTGAACTATCTTTTCTTTATCGGCAAAAACATAGCTAAATTCTCTTGCAAAATCGACGCTTAGCTTTATTTCCTTTTTTATTAAATTGGGCTCAAACCTTTCTATTACTTGATTTACAACTGCGTTTATTTCAAAACGGCTTAAAATAAGCGGGTCTTTACCGGACTCTAATCTTGTTAAATCTAGCATAGAATTTATAAGCAAACTTAAACGTTTAGTTTCTGCAAAAACAATATTTAAATATTTATCCGTTTCTTCTTTTGGTATAGTCCCGTCTAAAATAGCTTGTAAAAAACCTTGTATAGAAGTCAGCGGAGAGCGAAGCTCGTGAGAAGCGTTAGATATAAAGTTTTTTCTCATTTGCTCCATATTTTCAAACTCGTAAGCTGTATTATTTAATGCCGAGGCTAAATTTTCTAGGTTAGAATCAAAGAGTTTTTTTTCTTTTAATACTTGCTCGCCTTTAGAAATCTTTCTAACAGCGTTTATAATGTTTTTAATCGGTAAAATAGAAATTTTATAATAAATTATTATGCAAGTTATAATAGCCGCTACAGAAAAACCAATAGATAATGAAATCGCCAGCGATTGAAATTCCGGTGCCAACCATAACACAAAAAACTGCGGCGATATCGCTACAGTCACTAATACTACGCAAAAAACTATAAACCTAACTGTTGGATTTTTAAAAAAACGCATATAAAAAGTAAAAGGTGAAAAGATACAAAATAAAAAGTAAAATGTATAAAGTAAAAAATTCGGATTTATTTTATCTGTTAAAAATACTATTCAAAAAGTTATTTTTTATCTCTCATAATTCAACACTTTTTACTTTATACATTTTACTTTAGAATACACTACTATAATTATTTTAATCGAAGATTATAAATTTATACCCTACACCCCAAACTGTTTCTATTTTCCATTTTTCGTGTTCGCCAATTTTTTCACGAATACGTTTTAGATGGACATCAACCGTACGGGTATTGGCTTTCTTTTCTTTTATTCCCTTTGGCCAAAGGTGATGGAATAATTGATCTCTGGAGTGTACTCTTTTAGGATTTGTAATAAGATGATGTAATATTTCTATCTCTTTAGGAGCCATATCTAACTTAATGCCGTCTCTAAGCACAACATATTCTCTAAGACTTACCATAAGAGGTCCTATTGTTATATCCGGCGCTTCCGCTTTACTCTCTAATCCTCTAGCTACAGGCTCGGCGCTTCTTCTAAGAATAGATTTCATTCTGGAAATCAACTCTTGCGGCTCGAACGGCTTAGTAACATAGTCGTCTGCCCCGATGTCTAAGCCGCTAATTTTATCCATAGGCTCACCTTTAGCAGACACCAAAATAACCGGAACTTTAGAACTCCTACGAAGTTCAGTTAACGTTTCTATGCCGTCCATTTCCGGCATCATAATATCAAGAAGTACAATATCAAACTTCTCCCGCTTTAGTGTATTTAAAGCATCTTTGCCGTTATGACAAATTTCAGTCGAAAAACCGTCTTTACTTAAATAAATATTTAAGAGCTGACAAATATTTATATCATCGTCTACTATTAAAACTCTGTGTGCCATAATATAATTACCTCATTTGCAAATATTCGAAAAGTTATTTTTTGAATATAATAAAATTATACTAATAAACTACAAAAAAAGCAAGCATTGTTTTTGGCTTTTTTTCTTTTTTATTTATCTAAAAAAATGCATAAAAGATAAGGTATGCGCTACATTATCCCTAATAAATGTGATATTTAATTGCGATAAAGTATTTAAGTTTATATTTGCATTTATAAAACTACTTTGATGCGCATACCCGGCAAGAGCAGTAAAAAGAGTTGTATAATTAGCGTTTACCAAATCTATACCGCCAATATTTGTTATTATATCACCTTCGTTTAACCATTCCCCTGTTGTAGCGCTTACTCTTGTACCGCCGTCTATAACAACTACTTCACCAAAAGCATTTATCCGCAGTCTTACACCGCCAAACGAGGATAAAAACAGCGTATTTATATTTTCCATATGAATGGCAAGTTTAGGAATATTTGTACCGGTATCTAATAAAATTGCACGGCGAATCAACGTAGAAGCAACAGGGGCGGCAATCGAAAAACTAACTCCTATAAGAGGAATACCTTGATTATCAAAAGGCTGTTGAAATCCTGAAATACCTACCAGCCTGCCGTGCATATCTAAAACGGGACCGCCGCTTGTGCCTGCATTTAAGTTTACGCTAATTTGCTGAAGCGGTCTAAATCTAAATTGTAAATCATACCCTACACCAAAATCTAAAATACGATTCGGATTACTCATAAGTCCGCCAAAAGCGGAAACACCGGCACCGTCTAAGTTTCCAAGTGCCAGTAGCGGTGTTGCGTGTGCTGTGTGATTAGAAATATTGTTTATAAGAGGTCTATAACCTATGGATGTATGGTTTATACCGCTAACCCTAAGCACAGCAATATCAAAATATTCTTCGTAGCCAACAACACTAACCGGCAAACCGTATAAAATGTTATAAGGGTCTGAAAAAAATCTAAGAATTATCGGAACGGAATTATTATCTAAATAATCCTCTAACACATGGTGGTTAGTAACAAAATAGATAGAGTTAGCTCCAATATAGTATAAAAATCCTGTACCTTTTTGTCCCGCCGCTTCTATAGTAACTACACTGGGAGCATACCTATTAAAAAGTTCCTCCTCGGTAGAAGGCAGTATTACATATAGGTTAGACTCAAGACAAGCACACGCCGTAAAAAATGGAACGAGTGCTAAAATACAAGCTAATATAATTATTTTAATTTTATTAAAATGGTTTTTGTTCATATTGTAAATAAAGCAACGCTACTCTCTATAAAAAAAACAAGCATCGCCAAATGAAAAAAATCTATACTCGTTCTTTACTGCATGACTATAAATATCTAAAGTTTCTTTTGTACCAAGCATTGCCGAAACCAACATAACTAGAGTGCTTTCAGGCAGATGAAAATTTGTAATAAGGCAATCTACCATTTTATATTGGTACGGCGGGTAAATATAAATATCCGTCTCGCCCGTGCCGGCATTTATAAAACCGTCATCAGCTACAACGCTTTCTAGCGTGCGTACAGAAGTTGTACCCACCGCTATAATTCTGCCGCCCGCCTTTTTACAAGAGTTTATCTCTAAAGCTGCTTTTTCTTCTACCTCGTAATACTCGGCATGCATTTTGTGCTTAGTAATGTCCGTTTCTGTAACCGGTCTAAAAGTACCTAACCCCACATGAAGCAAAATTTCTACAATTTTCACACCTTTAGCCCTAATTTTATCCATAAGCTCGGGAGTAAAATGCAATCCCGCAGTCGGAGCCGCCGCAGAACCGGCGTCGCTGGCGTACACAGTTTGGTATCTGGCTATATTTTCTAACTTTTCTTTAATGTAATGAGGAAGAGGAGTTTCGCCGATATCGTCTAAAATTTCCTCGAATACCCCCTCAAATTCAAACGCAATATCTCTAAGACCGCCCTCTTTTTCAGTAGTTATTCTACCCTTTAACCTATCGCAAAAGAAAAACTCATCACTAGCTTTTGCTCTTCTGGCCGGTCCTGCCAATACTTCCCAATGTGTATTATCCTGTCTTTTGTGCAGTAAAAACTCTACCTTAGCACCTTCCGCTTTGCCTGTTTCTTTACTGATTTTAGTTCCGTAAAGTCTGGCAGGCAACACTTTAGTTTTATTAACAACCATACAATCGCCCAGTTTTAGATAGTCTACAATATTATAAAAATGCTTGTCCTCTATTTTTTGCGTTACTTTATTGTAGCATAATAACCTAGCATGGTCTCTTGGTTCTATCGGCGTTTGCGCTATAAGCCTCTCGGGGAGGTCATAATAAAAATCTTCTTTTTTCATAATTCTTATTGTTGTTGGGCATATCAAAATATTATCTTAACAGTTCCAACTTTCTTGTTTGTTTTTTATATATTAACTTTTTTTATAAGGTGCGGGAGTTCAATAAACTCCCCTACAGTTTAACCTGTTATTAAAATCCACTCTATTTGTAGAGGCATCTCGCTAAATGCCAAGCCTTAAAAAATATATGTTTTTTATTATATACTAACGTTTACTGAACACCCATAATATTCGATATTTTTAAAATTATTTATCTTCTATTTATTTTTCTATTTCATCAATTCCGATTTGCTGATACGGCAGATTATTCGGGACACTAAACCCTAAGTGCTCGTATGCTTTCCTCGTTGCAATCCTTCCTCTTGGAGTTCTGGCTATAAAGCCTAATTGCAATAAATACGGCTCTACAGCGTCTTCTATAGTAACACTTTCTTCGCCTATGCTACTGGCTAAAGTTTCTAACCCCACAGGACCGCCGCCGTATTTATCTATTATTGCGCCCAATATCTTTTTATCCGTACTGTCTAAACCAATCTCGTCTATATCCATAGCCCTTAGCGCCTTATCCGCAATCGACTTATCTATTATGTCTTTATTTTCTACCGCTGCAAAGTCTCTAATACGTTTTAGTATCCTGTTAGCAATTCTTGGTGTTCCTCTGCTTCTTTTGGCAACCTCTAGCGATGCATCGGCGGCAATTTTTATTTTTAATATGTCACTGCTTCTACGCACTATTAAGCTAAGCTCTTCGGGTGTATACATTTCTAAACGCTCTATTATACCAAATCTATCTCTAAGCGGTCCCGTTAGTTGTCCTGCCCTTGTTGTCGCCCCAACCAGTGTAAAAGGTTTTAGCGGGATTCGCATTGTTCTGGCGCTGGGTCCTTTACCGATAATTATATCCACCACCAAATCCTCTAGCGCCGGATATAAAATCTCTTCTACTGCTCTGTTAAGTCTATGAATTTCGTCTATAAAAAGCACATCTCTATCGCCTAAATTAGTTAGTACCGCAACCAAATCCGCTGCACGCTCTATGGCAGGACCGCTTGTAACTCTAAAATTAACGCCTAGCTCTGTAGATAAAATATGGCTAAGAGTAGTTTTACCTAAGCCGGGCGGACCGTACAACAAAACATGGTCAAGTGCCTCGCCTCTTTTTTTAGCCGCCTTTATATAAACGCCAAGGTTTTTCTTTATCGGCTCTTGCCCGATATATTCCTCCAGCGTTTTAGGACGTAGACTGCCAGCCTCGTCGGTATCGCCCAATATTTTATTGGGTGTTGTGAATCGTTGTTCTTCTATCATAATTTTTATTAGATGCAGAGGTTCATTAAATTCCCCTACGATTTAACGGAGAATAATTATCGCTTTACTGTTTAATTTCTTAACGCTCTTACTATAATTTCCTCTACCGATAAACTGTTTAATTCTTTTATTTTACTAACCGAATTTGTCGCCTCTGATTTACTGTATCCTAATGCTACTAACGCTTCGATTGCTTGTCCTGCTATAGAGCCAATAACACTACCACCCTCTACAATTGAAGCATCTACTCCCGCTTTAATTAAAAAGTCGTCTACAAATTTGTCTTTTAATTCTAATACTATCCTTTCCGCCGTTTTTTTGCCAATGCCTTTTATGCCGGAAATAAGTGCTGTATCGCCGCTTGCAATAGCGCTAACCAATCTATTTATATTTAAACCTGAAAGCACACTCAAAGCAACTTTTGCACCGACTCCCGAAACATTTATAAGCCGTAAAAACATCGATTTTTCTTGCGGCTCTAAAAAACCGTAAAGTGATAGTCCGTCATCGCTTACCTTTAAATAAGTTAAAATTTTAGCATTTTGTCCTATGCTTAAATTACTAAGCGTTTGATTACTTACAAAACACTCATATCCAATCAAATTTGCTTCGATAATTATCGATTGCTCTGTTTTTTCTTGTATTATCCCGTTTATAAAATTTATCATAATTTATTGCGTCAATTTAATACCCTTTTTCTAAAATCTGTCGTTTGAGCATGACATATGGCTATAGCTAAAGCATCAGCGGCATCGTCGGGTTTCGGAGTTTCGCTTAAACCTAATAATGCCCTTACCATATATTGCATTTGATGTTTATCAGCTCTGCCGTTACCGGTTAGTGCCTGCTTTACTTGTAGCGGAGTATATTCGTATAGCTCTCCGCACTGCTTTATCGCGTTTAATAATATTACTCCTCTTGCTTGCGCAACCTTTATTGCGGTTGTTGTGTTAGTGTTAAAAAACAACTCCTCTACCGCTATAGCATTCGGCGAATATTTTTTTATTAAAAGAGATAACTTTTCATCAAGCATAGCAAGCCTTACCGGAATACTCTCCTCTTTAGGAGTTTCGATAACTCCGCATGCTATCGGTACAATATTACCCCTTACAACCTCTATAACCCCATACCCTACAATCGCATATCCTGGGTCGATACCAATCACTACCATACTTTTTCATCCTCTCTTTTTTCTATATCAAACGTAACCTTAGAATGTTTCATAGTATATGGCACATCTTTTGAACCACTGTAATCACTGTTTGCTCCGTCTTCTTTATTTTGCTCTCCTGTTAAAATCTCCAAACTCTTACGATAATTAAATCTATTACTCCTGGACTCCTTTACTAAATTAGTTTTAAAAACGCTGTCGGCAACCTCATACATCTTATCGAACTCTTTATTTGCAAAAAAGCTATAATAGCCTTCTTGCGAAATAATAATATGGTCTACCAGCACAACCTTAGCACAAAGCAGGCTAAAAAGTAACTGTTGCGTAACCTGTATATCTTCTATAGAAGGTTTTAACCCTCCGCTAGGATGATTGTGGCTAAGCAAAACCTTTGTAGCCTTATGTCTGCAAGCCGACTCTATAATTTTTTTAGTGTCGATAGATGAATAGTTGGTATCACCGGAACCAACCAAATCCATACTTATAACTCTATCATGATTATTAAGATTAGTCAAATAAACATATTCTACGCTGCGGTTAGTATAATACGGAGCAATAAAATCTACTGCCGAAAGAGTATCTTTTATAATAACATTACTGCTAAGTCTGGATTGCTCCGCTTTGCGGGAAGCCGAAATTATACTTGCCAGCATTCTTGCCGTTGACTCATTGATATGAGGAATCTGTTTAAGCTCCGCCACATGAGCATTAAGAACACCGTAGTAAGAACCAAATGTACGTATAAGAAGGTGTGCTATCTCGTTAGTATCAATACGGGGAATCGTATTATAAAGTAAATATTCAAGCATTTCAACCTCGCTAAATGTAGCAAAGTCAGGGTCGCTGTCCGCTGATTTTTTCTTGCGTTGTCTATGTCCTTCGTGAGGATTTTCACCATCGAACAAATCTATTTTAGGAGTACGTATTTCACCCAAACGATTAGAACTGTTATTATTGAGCGTTCGCACTTCATTACTTTTTATGGGCAACTTCAAAATTTGCGGTTGTTTTTTTATCTCTACCTTACCGCTATGCTCTAATTCGGCTTCTTTAGTTAGCCCTTCTATTTCCTTTTGAAATTCTTCCCTTTTTAACATCTTTTGTTTTAATGAAAATTTAATTTTAAAAAATAATTGATTTATTTATAAATAAATCCAATATTTTTCATTATTCATTTTTATTTTTTCATTACAATCTATTTCCCGTTATGATACACATTCTGCACATCGTCGTTATCCTCGAAAAAATCGAGCATTTTAGTAAATTTATCAGTATCTTTAACTTCGATTGTTGTTACCGGCACTTTTTCTATTGCACTAGAGAAGAATTGATAGCCTTTACTCTCTAAAGTTTCTCTAACGCTAGAAAATTTTTCGGTGTTACAACTAATTTCAAAAAAATCTTCTGTTCTAATAACATCGTCCGCTCCGGCCTCAAGTGCATCCATCATAACTGTATCCTCATCTCTTTTGCTATCCGCTTCTAATCTTAAAATGCCCTTGGTCTCGAATAAAAAACCAACGCACCCCGACACCCCAAGCCCGGCACCGTATTTATCAAAAATATGTCTGACATCTGATGCCGTACGGTTTTTATTATCGGTAAGGGTTTCTACTATAACCGCAACTCCGTCTACTCCGTATCCCTCGTAAACTATAGTTTCGTAATTTATACTGCCAAGTTCACCACTAGCCTTTTTTATACTTCTAGTGATATTTTCCATAGGCATATTACTGCTTCTGGCTTTAGCTATACAGTCCCTAAGTCTAGCGTTAGCGTTAGAGTCGCTCCCGCCAAGTTTTACCGCAACAGCAATTTCTCTGCCAAGTTTTGTGAAAATCTTAGCCCTTTGAGCATCAGTTTTACCCTTAGCTCTTTTAATTTGACTCCATTTACTATGTCCTGCCATCTTTTAATTACCTCTTAAACTGATACATGATTATCCCTGCACTAACGCCGGCATTTAACGACTCCACCCTACTGTTCATGGGGATACTAAGTGTATGAGTTGCCATCTTCTTTATTTTATTAGAAATTCCGTGTGCCTCGCTACCGATTGCAAGAACTATTTTATCGAAAGACTGCTTAAACTCAAATATATTTTGACCCTTTATATCGGCTATCAATATTGAATAACCGTTTTTCTTTAATTCGATTAATTCTTTTGCACTATCTGCTTCTAAAATATTAGCATGCAGTAATGCTCCCATTGTACTTCTAACAACTTTTGGGTTATAAACATCCACGCACTTATCTAATATTATATCGCTAAAACCGCTAGCAACACCCGTCCTAATTATTGTTCCGACATTACCCGGGTCGGAAATTCCATCTAAAAATAATACTCTATTACCAAATTCAAAATCTTTTTCCTTTTTTATCTTAGCTATTGCTATCGCTACTTGAGACTCTTTGGTTGTAGCTATTTTTTCTAACAAATTCTGAGGTACATAGAATAATTTATCCGATAACTCGCACTTGCTGCCGTCTATCCAATCTATCCTGCCTACCTCTTCTTCTAAAATAAAAATTGCTTCTATTGCATCTTTACAGTATTTAATAAGCTCGTTAATCCATCTGATGCCTTCTACTAAAAACTCGCCAGCCTCGTGGCGGTATTTTTTATCTTGCCCCAGCTTTTTAGCATGAACAATTTTTTGATTTGCAGTTGAGTTTATGTAATTCATTACTTTTTCTTTTTGCTTTTACTTCTTTAACTATAGTTATGATTTGTAAAAAATGTCTTGCCTCCGCTATGCGCTTTTAGCATGATAAGTTTAGCCGTAACATTTGTTAAAAATTCGCCTGCACTTATAGAATTATCAAAGTTAAGTACAGTACAATCTAATATGTCGTTAATTTTATACAATTGCTTTTTGCCGGCACTAACAATCGCTCGTTTTATCGCAATTTCTATATGCCTAGACGAAACACCAAAAAACTTTGATGCTAAAATGTAATAATCTTGACTTTTTAAAGGAAACGAAAACTCATTTGTTGCGGTTATAAGTATCCAATATAAATACTTTGTTCCTATATGCTGAAGACTAAATCCGCAAGTATTTATTATGCTGTAAAGTGTTTTTTCTACGTCACAACCATTAGATAAATCCAACGAAAGTTCTGATACAAATACTTCAAAACCAATTACACTATCCTCAAACACACTTGCAAGCGGATTAGATTTTATTTTTGATGCCAGCCAAGAACCGACAAAAATTTCATCGTTATGATTTTTCATAAGTTTATTTTCTATATATCTAAAGCACCTTTAACGGCATGTTTCTTAAAAAATCGCAAGAAGTCAAATAATACGGTATCCCGTCTACCACAGTAACAGCCTCTTGCTTATGATATTTACCGTGTATATGTCCGTACACCACCGTATCAACTTTAGCATTAGCTATCGCATCCGTTAAAATATTTGTTTTGTTATTAGTAAACGGCGGATAATGCATCATAACAATTAACTTATCTCCTTCGATACGTTTTTTATTAGCGTCTTCTAAAGATAACTTTAGCCTAATTACCTCTCTATCAAAAATAGTTTGATTTTCTTTATCGTTAGCATCCGGAAATACCCAACCTCTACTTCCCGCTACAATAACATTACCAATCCTGATACTATCGTTTTGAAGAGCATAAACTCCGTTTTTAAGCGAATTTCTTACGCCTGATATACTCTTCCACCAATAATCATGATTACCGCGCAAAATTATCTTTTTGCCCTTAAAATTAGCAATAAAATCTAAATCGGGTAAAGCCTCGGGTAATTGCATAGCCCAGCTAATATCGCCCGCTATAAGTAGTAAGCTATCATCGTGTAAAACGCTTTGTAGATTAGTCGTTAATTCGTCTATGTAATTCTCCCAGCTTCCTCCGAATATATCCATAGGTTTAGGAGAATTTATAGATAAATGCCAATCAGAAATGGCAAAAACTTCCATGCGATTATTATACTAGCACAGAAGTTTTTTGACAAGAGCTTTTTTTTAAAACAACAAAAAATAAAAGTAATTTATATTAAGATAAAATAAATCCGAACGTTTTACTTATTATCTTTTACTTTAATAACCTATTCTATCGGCGGGAAAATATCAATTCCTAATATTCTGTCGCAAACGGTATCCTCACCCTCATGAGTTTCAGGATAAACGCTTCTACCGTAAGTAGGCACAACAATATCGGTAGGACAAATAATTTTTGTTAGCATAACAACACAAGCAACCATATTAACTTGGGTACGTGATATAAAAGTACCTAACTCGCAAGCAAGCTTGACGGTATTTGTAATGCAATAAGGCACTAAGGCGCTATTAGGAGTATTTAATATAATATCTCTTACAATTGTAGCTTCTGTTTCGCTATTATGTAAAACATTATCACCGTCTCTAAAGCGTACAATAATCGGAATAATCAAGTCTCCCTGTATCCTTGTGCGAATTGTATCCAACCTTGTTGTAACAACATTTTCAAATCTTGGTGTACCTCTTGACTCACTCGATATAAAAGTATACGGCTCGGGCACGGTATCAGCTATATCTAAGGTTACAATAAACGTTTTAGAGCGATGCCTTGTTACGCTTCCGTCAAACACACGGTTAACCTCTATTACAATTCTCTCGCATAATCCCGTTAAGGGATTACCGCAAATCCTGCCTGCTTTTATGTGATTGTTTTCTGACATACTATATGTATATGTCTGATTTTTTTGTTTATACCTAACCGCAAACAAAGTAAAAAGGAAAATATAATAAGTAAAAAATTCGGATTTATTTTTTCTAATAAAAATATCTAATCTAAAAGTTATTTTTACTTCTAAATAAAACAACACTTTTTATTTTTTCTTTTTTTATTTATTATTTTATAAAACAATCATCCCCAACCTGTCTAAAACCTCTTGTTTACCGACTCCGCTTAATGTTGATGTTGTAATAATATTGCCTGAACCTATCGCTAACTCACTTGCCAACATTTGAATATGTTTGTGCTTTTGCGAATTAGCAACCTTATCCGCTTTTGTCGCAATTACCGAAAAGCCAATATTACGGCTTGCCAAATAACTAATCATTTGTTTATCTAACTCGCTTGGCGGATGTCTAATATCTACTAAACTAAGCACATGACCTATTTTTTTGCTTTCTCTAAAATATTCGTCTATTAGCGTAGCCCATCCTGCCTTTAGAGTTTTAGAGGCTTTAGCATAACCGTAGCCGGGCAAATCAATCAAAGCAAAAGGCACAAGTTTTACTTCCGTTTCTTCACCGCTAATTTTTAAACAAAAATCAAACACATTTATAAGCCGTGTTCTGCCGGGAGTTGAAGAAGTTTTTGCCAAATTTTTGCGACCGGCAATTAAATTTATAACAGAACTTTTACCGACATTACTACGCCC
>Ga0123355_10009342_pt1 | contig 14895 bp, 15 predicted proteins | sample TergutEmb28metaG_3_FD_89872 | JGI IMG/M metagenome (GOLD analysis project Ga0123355, IMG submission 89872) | Embiratermes neotenicus P1 segment gut microbial communities from Petit-Saut dam, French Guiana - Emb289 P1 | ecosystem: Host-associated > Arthropoda: Insects > Digestive system > Gut ...
CCGTGTTTTGAATAAGGAATACTTACGTCCACATCGCCCGATTGTGTTGAAAGTGAATGCCAATTGCGGAAAATTTATTTTTACTGAATTCGACAATATCGTAAAGCTTATCGCGCCGCTGAGCTTAAGCGAAATTAAAGAAATCATTGTATAAAAATAACCAAAAGCGGATATTTTCAATGAAATATCCGCTTTAATATACCTTGTTTTAAGTGCCTCTAACTTCCAAACGGCGTCATGCTCAGCTGCCATGTGATGCCGAATTTATCGGTCACCATGCCGTAAAACTCACTGAAAAACGTCTGACCAAGCGGCATATCCACTTCCCCGCCCTCTGCGAAAGCGTTGAAAATCCTTTCGATTTCAGATTTATCAGAACTCCCCAGAGTCAGCGCTATGTTTGATCCCTTGACATAGTCAGATCCGGCGGGGCAATCAGAAAACATGACATTGCTGCCAAAGATGGGTAAGCTGGCGTAAAGAACCCGGCCCTCATTACCTTCGCCGAACCCGCCTTGCTCATATGTCTGTATATTGTCCGGAACCGCAACCCGGAACACCTCGGCATAGAAGTCCAGCGCCTCACGGCAGTCCCCGTCGAAATTGAGAAAAACATCAAGCGTCATTGGTATCTCCTCCTTGCAATTATATCCGCACCCATCCGAAAGACCGGACAGGTGCGGATTTGTGATTAGTTTGTAATTTACAGGTCTTCCTTGGGGTCAAAATACTTCATAATATCAAAGTATCCCATCTTGCGGGCGTACGCGCCTGTTATATTCAGGCTCAAGCCATTGTGGCCAACGCCGTAGAAGAATCCACCGTCATGCATAATGCGCGGGTTGAAGCATATTATGCCCTGCATTCCGTTGCAATTTTCTTCAGTCCATTGCAGAATATATGCATCCGGGCGCAGTTTTATATAGAAGCCCGGGCTGCTCCATGTCGGCCCGCCGGAGTTGTCGTCCTGGAAAATCGTCCAGCTATAACTAACCGGAGAGCTATACACATGTATGCTGCTCATAACTTCCGAATACGCCCAGGCGTAGGAGTATCCGACAAGGTCATTTGAAAAATCATGCCGTCTGCTGAACGGCGCGGGAGCAATCCCCTCCCCTTTCGCGGTGCCGAACAGCACCGTCGCACCGACTTCCCATTCGCTTGTCCAGCTGCCGATACGACCATAAATACAAGTCGAAAGCCCCACGGAGAAGTCAACAGCGTGCATGACGCTGGCATAATCCGGGTCTCCGGTCAACATGTGCTGGAACATATAGATATCTTTGGCTGGTTCAAAGCAAATGTATTTTTCCTCATGCCATTGTCCGCCCGGCTCACGCCATTTCAGTGTCTCTTTACCTGCGAAATCGTACTCGAATTCTTTTGTCAGCTTCGGCGGAATATTTTTCGCCGACCATGCATACGGAGTCCTGACATGATCATAGCTGAGCGAGAATTGCTTTCCTACCAGGTCATATTGCTTGTCAAGCGTATAGCCGCTGGCCATGATATTCGGGCCGCTTGTGTCGAATATGCGCGTGCTGGCTTTCGTGGCTTCATCCACCTCTGCCCTTGTCATCGGGATGTCAACATCTTTAGGCCTGTAGGAGTATCTCGCGCCTTTCCCTCTGCCAACCAGCGCCGGCATCGGCGGCTCTTTATCGCCGATTACCGTGATTTTCTCCAAGTGCGCGGCGGTGCCTGTGATTGTCAGCTTTGCGCTGTGCATATGATAATTAAACTTGTCGTTCTCATCAAAGCCGAATTTCATTCCGGTTGCTTCCAAATCAAACAGGTTGATGACATACAGCCACATCTCCCCGGCGAATTCAATGCCCCATTTTGCGTAGATGAACAGCCTGTCGCTGATCTTCAAATAATCGGAAGGATAGGTAAATGTAATCGTATCCTGCGGCTCGTCAAGCAATACGTTTGTAGAGCATGTTACAGACGGGAAAAATGTCAGCATCTTGCCGCCGCAAACATACTCCCAGTACAGGCCGTACCCCTCAAGGCGGTTCGTTGTTGTATGAAGCTTCTCCGGCGCCTCTCCGCCGTTGTCTATGTAGCCAAAATGATACTGCCGCTGAACTTCACGCGGGATATCGCGGTTGTGCGTCGGCTCACGCGTTCCCATCAAATCCCCGCCTACCGGTACTGTGATACCGAACCAAGTCTCAAACGCTGTTATAAGCGAAGTTTTCAGATCCACTATACAATGCCAGCCGCGGGACGTGCCAGGAATCACATGTGTAAACATCACAACGTCCTCTGTCACGTTAAGCGCGTTATATGGTACGTTCTTGTACTCCGCGCCGTTCTCATTAACTGTCAGCGTAAAGTCGCCGCCAAAGACATAATCCAGCTGCTCTGGCGCGTATTCGCCGGTGAACTTCATCTTGAACGTCTTGTTTTTCAAGCTTTCACTCGGTGTAAGTCCGGTTCCCGCCTTTGGTGAAGCCGTGACTTTTGCCGTGACATCTTCGGTGGTCATTGGGTTAAAGTTTTTAAAGAACATTTTTTCAACTCCTTATTATTTTTCAAAATCCCCTGACAAACCATGTGCAAAAACTGTCGGGGGCTAAATTTACTTATGTCAGGCCTTTCGTCAATCCGGTCTTTTTAAACCGTTCACCCCATTTGCCGGCCGGGCAGTATGACAGGCACGCCCCGCAATGGTGCGAGTCTTGGTGTTGCAACCCGGCAGGGCTGATGGGCATTTTTGCAGACCCTTCCGCGAACTCTTCCGGCGTCGGGTCAATAGACGGGACATAATCCTCCCGTCCGCCTGTCTCTTTGCGCATCCCCATTGTGCCGATTGAGCATTTTGCAAAATCAGTTCTGGCATAATGTATATCCCTGCCGTCAATTGAGCAGCGATTCGACGGTTCTTCCCCGACTTTAGTAAGCGCGTTGGTCGGGCAAACCTTAACGCAGACTCCGCAAAATTCAGGCGTGCAGAGCGAGGGGCCATCGTACATGGGATCCTCTTCGATTTCAAGCGTGGTCAGTATCACACCAAACCGGTTGCGCGGACCGTATTCCGGAGAAAGCAAAAGCCCGCTCCATCCGAACACGCCCAGGCCTGCGACCACCGCCGCGTGGCGCAGACTGATCTGCACGCCGTTTGTCATCGGCCCTGTAGATAACGGCGTGGCTATGGCATCGGTATTAGTCTCAATATACTTGCCGATAGCGTAACAGGCATACGTCAGCGCAAAGTTCGGCAGCGTTGCGTATCCGTATGTACCATACAAGCCTTTCAGGTCACGCCGCCCCTCTTCAAACGCACGGAAATTCACCTGAACAATGCCGTCAAGCAAACTTGTACCTATCACTATGACAGACTTGCATCCCGGCAGTATTTCGTCCGGGTTCTTGCCCTCTGGCGACTCGGCAAATCTACCGACACCGGATATGCCGACCATCTCCATACCAAGGCTGTGCGCAAATTCTTTTATTTGCTCTTTCGTAATAATCAGAATCTACCCCCTTCAGATCACTAATCACAATACTTTCAGTTATTATATCAGTTGAATTTACTAATTACAATGCCGCCGTTAATAACGATAGTGACAAATATGCGTCTCTGAATTTAGCAAATATGCCTACTTGCCCTGCATCATCGGTTTGGATTCACACGGGATTCCCGACTGGCATTTCCCGCAGCCATATCGCGGCGCGAGGCCACCCGCGGCGATGACTTTGCCTATCTGCGCCCCGCAAAGCGCGTGATCTTTGCCGCTGTCTCCCGTATACGCATTCCCGAAGCATTTGCGATAACACGCTTTGCATCCGTTGCAGTATCCCAGCCAGTCGGAGTAATCTTTGACATCGGGCTCGCCGTCCCAATCGGTCACGATACTAATAAGCCGCCCGGCGCAGCCTGCTTTTGATATAAAGTTAGTTGACAGGCCAAACGTTCCAAGCCCTGTAACATATCCGACATGACGTTCCGACCAATTGCTTGAATAACCGGGGACGCCGTCTTCAAAATCCGGCCCCGCGTGCATTATGAACGCATCCTCCAGTTGCGGCGTGACAGCGCGGTACCCCGCCTCAATCAGCAAATCCCGTATGTATGCGCCGAAAGCAAGCAGATGCTGCTGACCGTCCACCCTTGTCATCACCCATTCAAGTGACGGAATCTCCGGGTCTTTTTTGTTCGATTCCAGAACGTGCGTTTCAAACGGCAGGAAAGCGGAAATCACTCTTTTCGCGCCCGGCAGCCAATCCTGCGGGCGTTTATGGTGTGGGCCAACCACGCCTTCCTTTTGGATTTCCAGAAATCCCGGTTCGTCGGCCAGTCCGATTGAGAGCAGCGGCTTCTGGAAAAACCGCATACCCGCGTAATCGCTGTCTTTCTCCGCACCAAGAAGCTCAAAATCAATCTGCCCGCCCGGCTGTTGCAGATTGTGCTTTGCATAACTTGCCGCCTGCGGCCTGTTTCTCAGCTCCTCCGCGTCTTGTCCTTTTATGCTTAAATAATTCGTCGGCGAATTGTCGCAAAATTTGTCCCCAAGCTTTTGCAATAGCGCTTTGTCCATCGTTGTTGCCCTCCCGTTTGTTTTATTTGTATAACACTATAACATTTACAGGCGTTTTATGTAAAGCCGTAATTTTCTGTGCCGCGGTAGCCTTGAAAAAGTGTAAAGACTATTATATAATTTGATTGTTACCTGCCATTTCACGTGTACTAACAAGGAGGCGTGGCGAACAATGGATAAACTAAAAGCAATATTCTTTGACGCAGACGGCACAATTGTAGATCATAAAGAATGCGAAAAACAAGCTTTAGTATATTTATTTGATAGCATAGGGATAGGCTATCAAGACGAGTATCAAGATATTTTCAGGCCCCTTGATCATATGTTGTGGGACAGCGGGTCTTGCGATGGCATTTCTGTTTCAGCAAAAGATATTCCTACTTACAGGTTCAAGCTGCTCTTTGAAAAATTAAATATCAGCTATGACAATTATGCAAAGGCGAATGATTTATTTAAGGTCGGTCTTGCTAATTCAGTCGCTTTGATAGAAAATGCGGATGAAATAATTGAATATCTGTATAATAAAGGCTACATGTTATGTGTGGTTACGAATGGATTAATTGAATTACAAAAGCCCAGAGTGGCAAACAGCAAAATCGGGAAATTCATTTCGCACATCATGGTTTCTGAAGAGGTGGGCGCACACAAACCGAATCCTTTGATTTTTAATACGCTGCTAAAAAGGATAGGCTTAAATCCGTGGGATGTGATAATGATTGGCGATAGTTTGAAAAATGACATACAGGGCGCAAAAAACGCAAAGATTAAAGCTGTTTGGTATAACCCCGAGCATTCCAAAAATGAGACGGACATATTGCCAGATTACGAGATCAATAATTTATTGCAATTAAAAGATATGTTCTGACGCAGTATAAGCATATTACGTGATTTGCCGGGTTTTGCTATCGGTCTTTTGAATATTGACTCTAACATCTGCCATGTGATATAATATTTGGCGCACTATGTGCGCTTTTTGCGTTGTATAGCAACATTTTACTATAGTCAAGGAGTTGTTCAAAATATGGCCTATAACGAAACTATCGCCGAGGTGCTGGCTGGGCAAAACACCAATACGACTTCCGGGTTAACCGCCGAAGAAGCACGGGTTAGACTTTCTAAATACGGGCCTAACGAGTTTCGTGAAGCCAAGAAGGATACGCTTTTACAGAAAATCCTTCACCACTTGCTGGAGATTACCGCTATCATCCTGCTTGTCGCCGCCGCAATCGCCGCTTATATGGCGATTACCTCCGGCGATGGCTGGGCAAAAGTCTGGGTAATTCTCGCAATCGTGGTGATTAATATTGTGCTGGGTGTTGTTCAGGAGAGCAAGGCCGAAGCCGCACTGGAAGCATTGAAGAAGATGAACAGCTTCTCCACCACAGTAGTCCGCGACGGAACGAAACAGAAGATCAGCTCCGGTGAAATCGTGCCTGGCGACATTATTGAACTCACCGCCGGGGATATCATCACAGCCGACGCCAGATTGATAAGCGTCTCCGGTCTGACTGTGGAGGAAGCCGCCCTCACGGGTGAGAGCATCCCGGTTGAGAAAGACCCGGACGCTGAGGTTGAGGACAACTCACCATTAGGCGATAGAGTGAACATGGTTTACTCCGGCTGTCTCGTTACTAATGGCAGAGGGCTTGCCGTGGTGGTTGAAACCGGCATGAACACTGAAATGGGCAAAATCGCCAACCTGCTTAACGGCGCCGTTAAGCTGAAAACTCCGTTGCAGGCACGGTTAACTCAGCTTTCAAAACGCCTTTGCATTGTGGCGTTATTGGCGGGCGCTGTCATATTTGCGATTGGCGTTGGTTTGCACGGCACGGATTTGCCAGAAATGCTGCTTGTCGCAGTATCCCTAGGCGTCGCCGCCGTGCCAGAAACTCTGCCGATTATCGTCACGATGACGCTTTCCCACGGCGTCCATAATATGGTTAAAAAAAATACAATCATACGCAGAATCCCCGCTGTGGAAACTGTCGGCAACACATCTGTCATATGCTCTGACAAGACTGGCACGCTGACACAGAATAAGATGACTATAACGAAGATCTGGTGTGCGGGCTGTCCCACTCCCACGGATGCAACTGATGAATTTAACTGGGATGAAACACATCTTCTTGAGCTGCTGGCCGCCTGCTCCAACGCCACAATTGATGGTGACAAAGTAGTCGGCGACCCCACGGAGCTCGCCATTATCCGGCTGCTGCATGATAAAGGCTTAACCCGCGAAAAAGTGGAAAAGGACTACCCGCGTATCCATGAGATACCATTCGACTCCACACGCAAACTTATGACCACAAAGCATGAGGCCTGGGAGAGACACGCATCCGCCATATACCACGGGGGCGAAGTAAGCGGAGATTATCTGGTTGTTACAAAAGGCGCGTTTGACCGTATCCCCGTGGAGTGGACTGGCGAAATGAGAGAAAGAGCCGCGCGGATTCACGATGAATTTGCGCAGGACGCCTTGCGTGTGATCGCCATAAGCGCCAAACCGTATGACCATGACCCCGAAAAAGATGAACTGACCCCGGAAAACTTGGAACAAGGCCAAGTCCTGCTCGGCCTTGTCGGTATGATTGACCCCCCACGCCCTGAAAGTGCGGAGGCTGTGCGCCTGGCGAAAGAAGCCGGCATAAAAACCGTAATGATTACAGGCGACCATGTTGAAACTGCAAAGGCCATAGCCAATCAAATCGGTATTTATGAAGACGGCGACAGGGCGCTGACAGGCGTGGATCTGACCAACATAGAAATCGGGGCCGACGGCAGGGATCCTCTTGTTGATATAGTCCGCGATGTATCTGTATACGCCCGTGTCAGTCCGGAGGATAAAATCCGCATTGTCCGCGCTTGGGAGAAACAGGGCGAGGTAATCACCATGACTGGGGACGGCGTGAACGACGCGCCGGCGCTTAAACAGGCAGATGTCGGCGCCGCGATGGGTATAACAGGCACGGAGGTAACGAAAAGCGCCGCCGACATGGTTATAACAGATGATAACTTTGCAACAATTGTAGAAGCCATCAAACAAGGCCGCACCGCGTTTGATAATATCCGCAAGACTATCTATTTCTTGCTCTCAGTGAACTTCTCACAGATATTCATAATGCTGACTGGCGTAATATTATGGCAAGCCCCGCCGCTGGTCGCCTTACAGATACTGCTTATCAACGTAATATCAGACGGTATACCGGGCTTCTTCCTCAGCTTTGAAAAGCCTGAAAAGGGTATTATGCAAAGGTCGCCGCTGCCAAAGAACTCCGGCATTTTCGCCGGTGGGCTCGGGACCAGGATAGCCATCCGCGCCATTACGTTTGCGGTACTGACACTTGCGGCGTTCGCAATTGGTTATTATTTAGATTTTTCGCCGCACATCGTGCCGGGCAGAGAAGTCGGAGTCTCTATGGCATTTGTCGTGCTATCTTGGGCGTCAGCTGTCAACATATTCAATATCCGCAGTGAAGGGTCTGTATTTAAATCTAAACCTTGGAAAAACAAGGGCATCATACTTTCTGTAATGTTTTCCATTGCAGTCACCATTTTTATCGCCTTGGCAGAGCCTGTCGCGAACCTCTTCCAGGTTGCGCCGCTCGGCAGAAATCACTGGCTTGCCTGTATCGGCCTTGTCGCGGCGCTGGTGCTTGTTGCTGAACTGCAAAAACTGATAGCCAGAAAAAGCGGCAAACATACTCCGCAGACTGATGTGTAAGACTTTATCCAAAATTCTACACGTTTCTTGCCATCGCGATTGACAACCACACCTGCGCTGATGTATACTGTTTTCAGAATTTCCGCAGTGTCATTTGATAGAGGGAGTATGCATATTCTAATTGTGTTCCGTCTATTAAATAAGAAAAACGATGAGGAGGTCTGTCATGGCAATTTTAGACAAACTTAACAAGGGTGCCGCCGTTGTCGCGGCAAATTCCAAAGCTATGCTGGAAAAGTCAAAAATCAACGCCGCGATCGGCAATCTGGAAAATGAGCGCAAACAGCTTGCCCAATTAGCAGGTGAAAAGTTATACAATGCATACAAGTCTGACGGTGAAATTTCCGTTGACGAGAGTGTTGCAAACTTGTTTACCGAAATCGACAGGCGTTTGGAGCTTATTGAACAGCAGAAAGATCAGCTTAAACGCGTCGAAGACGAATTGAGCCTTATAACAGGCGGCACAAAGTCGGCCTCACAGTCGGGCAACGTTGCGTGCTCATGCGGCCACGTGAGCCCTGAAGGGGTAAAATTCTGCACAAAATGCGGCAATCAACTATCGGCGGGATAATTTATAGACAGCGGGGTCGTTACGTCTCCCGCTGTCTTGCAATTTAATAAACATATAAAAACGAGAGGATAGGTATTGTAGGTATGAATAAAAAAGCAATAGACGCCAGATTTATCGTTATGGTATGCGCGGTTTTGCTAGTTATCGCATTTTTCGTGTTACCGGTGACCAGGGCTCTTGCAGATGTCAGAATGTTCGGGATCAGGGAAACTGAGGTGATGAGAGCCACGGGCTTGCAATATTCCATAGGTGCGGGTGAGTTTATGAGGGAGACTATGGAAGGCGCACGTCCTTTGGGGTTCTTCCTTTTGCTTATTCCCATTGTCATGGCTGTGCTGGCATGGCAAAAGAAATCGTATGCGATATTACGTAATGTCGCGATAGCCGGCGTATTGAGTAAGATTGTCTTTTTGATTTGGGCTATACCAGGCGATATCCGCCGTGAGCTTAGAACATATCTGGCATTTATGCGGGAAATGGGCGCAGATGTGCGCATGAGTATCTCACCCACTGTCTGGGTTTGGATCACGTTAGTGATATACCTCGCACTCGCGGCTTTCTTGCACTATTCCATAATGCAAGGCGACAAAGTTGTGCAGGACATTCCCGGCGGCGCGTCTGCATTTTGCCCGAACTGCGGTTCTTCCATGGCCACGGACAGCGACTTCTGCGGTAATTGCGGACATAAAACCTAAGCATTACAAATAAAAATTGAGAGGAGTTCTTAAATATGCATAAACAAAGATTAATTCTTGCAATTGTATCCGTGTTGGGTATACTGGCAACTTTTTTGCCGTGGGCTACTAACATTCCATTTCTTGGCTCGGTTAACGGTATAGCAGGGGATGCAAGCGACGGTTGGTTTACTCTTATTCTTTTTGCGGTGGCGTTGATAATCAGTTTGATAGGAAACAGAACTGAAGCGATGGTCTCCAAAATTAAGTTTGTAGCAGTAGGTGCCGGTTTGATTAACGCAATTATAGCTATCTGGAACATAAGTCAGGTCAACGACTTGCGGTCCGCCTTTGGTGGTTTCGGCATTTCAGTCGGATTTGGTTTATACTTACTTGTAATTGCAGGCATAGGCGTGGCGGTAATTCCTTTCTTTACTAAATTGTTCGACAAAGCTCCGCAAGGCAATCAAGGCGGCGGTGCGTCTGCATTTTGCCCGAACTGCGGTTCTTCCATGACTGCGGGCAGTGACTTCTGCGGAAATTGCGGACATAAAACCTAAAATCTAACATTTAAAACCGGCGCTAAAATTGACGAAATATCGTCAGTTTTAGCGCCGGTTTATTTTCGGGAATTGGTATCATTATGACCTCAAGTGTTGAGATTTTTGCGTCAATATGGTAAAATAACCACCAGACATTCGGGCCGCGCAATCCACACATGATAAACCGAAAGGATAACATATAATGCATACAGAAAAGAAAATATACATCGCGGATGATGAAGCAAATATAAGAAGCGCTATTAAGACATTTTTGGAAAATGCCGGATATGCGGTTGAGGATTTTGAAAACGGTGACCTTCTACTCGCGGCATTTGCAGATAGGCCTGCGGATTTGGTGGTCTTGGATGTGATGATGCCTGGTTCCAACGGATTTATTGTCTGCAAAGAACTGCGCCGTAAAAGCTCAGTTCCGATAATAATGCTAACAGCGCGGGACAGCGACCTGGACTATGCCACGGGCCTGGATATAGGCAGTGATGATTACCTGATAAAGCCGTTTTCGCCAATGGCGCTGGTCATGCGGATAAAGGCAATTTTCAGGCGCATAGAATTTGAGCGGCAAGCTCATGCCGAGGCCGCTGAAGCTAATGGAAAAGAAAGAAGTGAGTCCCATGAAAGCGAAGAAGACTAAAATACGCCGGAGAATCCTTGCGGCGTTTTCCGCCGTGCTATTTTTCTCATTTGCGCTGACTGCGGTTATTTTTAATATTGCGATAAGGCTGTTTGCTGTGGACAGGGCCGTTAATCATAATGGTTATGACGAGGCATCAAGAATTGTCGGCAGGGTAGGCATAATCCAGTTTGTCTTGATTGGCATTATGTTTGTAGTGGCTGTGATTGTTACCTCGTTTCTGTCCAATTCAATAACCCGGCCTATTGAGAAGCTGGGCAAGTTTGCCCAAAATATAGGCCCGGGCAATTTTACGCCCAACGATTTTGAGTTTTATGAGGAAGAGCTAGAGGAATTGAACGGGGCTTTAAACAACTCCGTGAAGCAATTGGCTGTTTATGACGGTGAGCAAAAGGCCTTTTTCCAAAATGCCTCGCATGAATTGCGGACTCCGCTGATGTCAATCAAATGCTACGCCGAGGGTATAGCATTCGATCTGATGGACCCTAAACAGGCAAGTGAGACTATACTGCATGAGACGGACAAGCTGTCCGATCTGGTGACAGATTTGCTCTATATATCCAAAATCGACAATATTACCACAGCTTACACCAACGAGGAAGCTGATCTGACAGAGATTATCCGCGACTGCGCCGCGCGGCAGCAGCCAATAGCAAATAAGCAAAATATCCGTTTCACTTTCGATTTCGGTGAAGAGACTGTTTTATACAGCTGCGTTGCCGAATTGATTTCACGGGCGGTTGATAATCTGATATCCAACGCGATACGCTATGCCAGTTCTGAGATTACGCTGTCATGTCACGGGGTACGGGATCATATTATAATCAGCGTGGCTGACGACGGCAGCGGTATTGAAGCGGAAACACTGCCGCATGTTTTTGAGCGTTTTTATAAAGGCAAAGATGGCAACCACGGAATAGGCCTGTCAATTGTAAAATCAATAGCCGCCCAGCACGGCGGCCATGTAAAAGCGGAAAATTCAAATCAAGGCGGCGCGGTGTTTACAATGACTTTGCCCGCATAACATAGTCCGGAGGTAATGAAGATGTCTGTACGATTTAGCGTTGAAGAATTCGCGAAGCTGAAGAAAATACTGCCCATCTATGAATGGGGCCTGAGAACGTTGCTGACAAAACTGAATATCATCCACGAAGACCTGAAAGATTTCCGGGATAACCACTCTATCGAGTACATAAGAAGCCGCATGAAAGCGCCCGAGAGCATAGCGCAAAAGCTCTATGATATGGGCTTAGACGTCACGGCGGATAACGCGAAGACGCATTTGAAAGATATCGCGGGCCTGCGTATCATCTGCCCTTTTGCCAGGGATATCTATTTTTTGTCTGACCTTCTTAAGTCCATGCCCGACGTGAATATATTGGAAGAGAAAGATTATGTCAGCAATCCGAAAGCCAGCGGGTACCGCAGTTATCATCTTATTCTGGAGCTTCCCGTCTTCTTTTCCAACAAAACGGAGCATATAGCTGTGGAAATCCAGATCCGCACAGAGGCAATGAATTTCTGGGCAACGCTGGAGCATAAGGCGCGCTATAAGTACAGGGAGCATGTTCCCAAACACCTGAGCGATGAACTTATTGTAATCGCCGAGCAAATCGCCGCACTGGATAACCGAATGTTCACGATACATGAGATTATTTCGCTGATCAATCAGGATGTTCAGGAGATTTGACGGTTTCATATCTTCTGTTATGCCAACTAAAATCGGACATCTCACATGTGGAGGTGTCCGATTTGCTTGTTTGCAGGTACTGCTTGTGCTATTCGCCTTTTGCAGCTTTATCACGCTCTGTAACATAGTGTCTATATTCAGGTGAAGTTACTTCGATTTTTGCTGCCGTCATTTCAATGGCGCCTAGTAACGAAATTATTTTATCTTCAATCATATAGTGCAAACATACAGGAAGGTGGGTGTTTTTAGTCCTGTGCAAAGCTACGCACCCTTTACATTTTCCGTGCCATTCACAAAGTATATCAGGACAAGTACACTTTGTAACTTCCGGGTCAGCCGCCAACGCCCTGTTTCTCAAAACCGATTCGTAAAACTGTTCTTTTGTTCTACCGTATGACATAATACCTTCCTCCGTTAAAATAAATTCTTTACGACTTTGTGCCATAACCGATTAACTCAGCGACAGCGGGGTTTTGCAGCTCACTATTGGAACAATTATAGCACATGTGCAGTTTTGGAATCAACATAATCCTTCCCCCCACCCTTCTTGTCTGTAAAAAAATTGGTCAAACTGCCAAAAATTATAAATCCCGCATTTTTGTATTGCTTCTTTGGACAGGCTGTATTAAACTGCTTTTACCACATCCGCGCGGTACAGTCATTATTTTGAGACTTGTCCCATATCTTTATAGATATGGGGTGATAACTTTGAACAAAAGAGTAATGATTGCGGAGCCAGAAGCCGGTTCTGACTATTTAGGGCTTATTGTCTGCGGGGCACTATTTATCTGCGGCGCCATCGTTGGCACCGCGGCGGCAGGGGTTGCTGGGGACGCCGGGCTTTCTGACTATATGGCAGGATATTTAACCCTGGGCGGAGACGTACGTATCGGCGGATTTTTTTCGGCACTGTTGGGCGCATGGACTTATCCATTGGCGGCGATTTTGTTGGGATTCTCGGTATTTGGCGTTTTTTTCGTGCCGGCGCTCGCGGCTGTCAGGGGATTTTTTCTCTGCTTTTCGATTTCTGCTATTGTTCGGTATTTCGGCGGGGACGGTGTTCTTTTGGCATTGGCGATTTTCGGGGTAAGCGCAGCTATTACTGTTCCGTGTTTTTTTATTCTGGCAGTACAATCGTTCTCGTCCTCGCTCTACGTCTTTAAAAGCGTGACGATGCGAGTGGGCGTGACTGCGCCTTATAGGGGCGGGTTTTTCAGGCGGATACTCGTCTGCGCGGCGGTTTTAATGGGATCGGCACTGATTGATACGCTGTTTGTACCAAGGCTGATAGGCTTCGCCGCCGGGCGGATTGCGTGAATTAAAAATTTTATAGATTTTATGGGGGAAGTATGGTCGGGTCTGAAACATATATAGAAAAGTTTAAAGAGCATTTGATTGACAGGCGCCAAGCGTCCGTGAACACGGTCGCTTCATATGCGCGCGATATCGCGCAGTTTCTGCGGTTCTGTGAAAAAGACGGGCTGGCGGATATTGTCGAGGGGGATGTCAGGGGATATTTATCATCGCTAAGCGAAAAGGGGCTCAAACCCGCGACAACGGCGAGGGTCACAGCCTCGTTAAAGGCGTTTTTCGGGTATCTGGCGGGAGATTCGATTATAGCGTCAAATCCGACTGAGGGCATTACAACCTCCGGATTCTCGCGTGAGCTGCCGCAGGTGTTGACAGACAAGGAAATCGCACTGCTTTTTGCAAAGCCGAATCTTTACACCCTGAAAGGCTTGCGGGATAAAGCCATGCTTGAAACGCTGTACGCCACGGGAATACGTGTCAGTGAACTGGTCGCGCTTGATGAGTCAGACGTTAATCTGGCGATGAACCTGATAACATGCCGGGGTAGCCGTGAGCGGACGATACCGCTCTATAAAGACGCCGTTGCCGTGCTTAGCGAATACATAGCTTCAGCCAGACCGCAGATGATAGCCTCTGAACAGGAGTCTGCCCTGTTCGTCAACAAAGACGGCGAACGGATGACGCGCCAGGGGTTCTGGAAACTTGTCAAGACTTATACCGAAAAGGCGGAGATAACAAAAGATATCACCCCGCAAACACTGCGGCATTCGTTCGCCGCGCACCTGCTTGAAAACGGCGCGGATATCAAGGTGCTTCAAGAAATGCTGGGCCATACGAATATCGCGTCCACGCAAGTCTATGCGAAAGTCGTGAAGAGACAGCTGAAAGACGAATATTTTCGGTCGCACCCGAGGTCAAGACCGAACAGATAATCCCTTATAGGGATGACGACAATCCCAAAACAGCGGGTGCACACTGTGCGCCCCTATCAAAACCACTAGTAAACTAGTGGTATGCACAAGCCCTAGAAGGGCATGCTGCTGGCCAGCGTCTTAAGACGCTCTGAAAAGTCTGCCAACCGCATTACTGTCACAGGCCGCCGCTAAAGCGGCCTGTTTCTATGCCTTTGTATTCTTACTACCCGTGAACGGGTCGAAAAACTCTTTGAATGATATCTGGTCTGATGC
>Ga0123355_10009343_pt1 | contig 14894 bp, 17 predicted proteins | sample TergutEmb28metaG_3_FD_89872 | JGI IMG/M metagenome (GOLD analysis project Ga0123355, IMG submission 89872) | Embiratermes neotenicus P1 segment gut microbial communities from Petit-Saut dam, French Guiana - Emb289 P1 | ecosystem: Host-associated > Arthropoda: Insects > Digestive system > Gut ...
ATTTGGTTTTATAACCATGAACGTGTACAATTAAAAACAAAACTGACACCGCTTGAAAAACGATGCCAGTTTGCTTAATTCTTTTTTACCTGCGTTAGGGGCGGTTCTTTACCGTCCGGTTTTTACGGTGCAGTACAACGACAGGCAGGGCTTTTGATATTCATATAACTTAGTTATATTTTTTCTTCTTGCTAACCAACACGTATGCTGCTCCAGAAAGGATTAGCGCGGCGAAAGCTACAAAAGCAATAGTGCCTGTTCTGCTGTTGCTGGTTTGTGGGTTTACGCGTGCGGCTGTGTCTTGTACATGAACAGACTCTTGTACAGTAGCAGGTATATAAACTGATGCAGGCACATAATAATCTGCGCCTACAACTGGTTCATCCACTGCCGGTTGTTGTGTTGCAACATCTGTCACAGGGTATTGCACATATAGATCGGGTTGTATAGGTGCGTCCGGTTGATATGATGCATCCGTTAATGGTTGGGTTGGTGCGTCCGATTCATGTTGAGATACCACGCGCGGAATTGTAGGCAGAAATGGCGCACTTGGAGTTGAAGGATAAGTTGTCTCGGTAGTAGGACCGCTGACAGGGACATCAGGTATAATAATGTCAGATGTAACTATCGCTGTACCGTTACCCTCACGTTCGTATTCGCCATGCATTACAACAAATCTATTTACAAGCACGTTGTTTGGCGCACCATGTCCTACTAAAAATGTCAATATAATTTGGTCGCCGTATCCAAAGTCTGCAGGTACATCGCCGAAGAAAAATCCGATATTAGTATAGAACACGTTGCCAGGCTGCGGTAAGAAGAATTCGAATGGCTGTCCCGCGTCTACGCCTGTGGCGTGGTTGCGCCATTCATTGCTGCCGTAAACGGTATAACGAATATCGAAGGTAATACCAGCACCATTGGTAAATGCCGGCAACCTACCCGAGACAAAGTTTTGCCCACGACCGGGGATATCCACAATGGTAAAGTCTGTAGCAGTTTCTCCCGTATAGTTATGGAAGCCTCGCAACGTCCAGTTAATGGCTTCGCCTATGCGCACAGCGGTTCTGTCAGGGGTTTTACGAAGATACTGTACAGTGCTTGACGGTCTTGCAAAGAAATCTTCTTCATATACGCCGCCAGGTACGGTTGTAACTGTGCGATTGTATCCGTCTGTCACAACATAACCCTCTGGAATAGTATCGACATCTATGCGCACTTCAAGGTCGCCAACAGGCACTTCGCCAAAGTCGAAGAAGCCGTTTTCGTCTGTTACTCTGTAGTCGATTTGATTGCCTTCATCATCATACAGATAAACACGCACACCCGGTATTGGGCGGCCAGTGTCTTCACACGTAACTGTACCTGTAAGGGTTGGAGGCTGGGTTGGATCTGTTAGGTTGTAAGGATCAACCATGAATAGATCGTCAAGTTCAAGCTCTACAACTTCTGGGGTTACAAGATTGGCAATATTCATCGGAGTATTAATGTTGCCGACGGATAACTCTATTGTCGTTGTTGACTGGGTGGGCGTCATGTCGTCGCATAGACCATTGATATGGAAGCTGCCCCCGCCTGTGTTTTGCAACGTTCCTGTTGCCCAAAATCTGTGTGTTGCCTGTAATATGCGATCTGGACATGTCCAGACTACAACTTCAATCATTATGCGTACATTAGGTTCATTTGCGGTAATTTGCCTTGGCAATCCGTTTGCATCGGTAAGCACCATTTGAGACCCAGGAGACATCGCCACATTTTGAGTGTTGCCAACATTAGCAGGATTGCTTGGGTTGCCCAAATTTGTTTGTACAGTTCCACCCTCAACCAATATCCTCGCTTCAATCATTAGCCATGGGTCAAGATAATCCCAATTAAAGAATATGCATGTATCACTACCGCCCCACTGTGCGGTTGGATTAAATACAAGGCGGCTTATTGATGTTGAATAAGCAGGACCGGGAAGCTCTGAAGCTGGCGGAGCAACCTGAAATGTGTACTCACAATTAATAGTAATGGTGTGTGATTGACCATCGAACTGGTTAAGTTCCGAAATCAACAAATTTAGTTGTTGTATATACGCATCTGCTTGGCCTTGTGCTTGTGCTTTGGTTGCAGTTGCGGCAACAAAAGCTTCTTGCGCGTCCACCAGCATTTCGGCTGCAACAAGTGCTGCTTCTATCGCGTCGCTGTATGCTGCTGCTGCTGCAGTACGAGTTTGTAACCTGTCTACAGCTAATGCAGCAAGGGTTCCGTCAGCAGCTTGTGCAAGATTGGCTTCTGCATCAAGCCATGCCTGCAATAATGCCGTTGCGGCTGCCTGCGCATCTTCTGCAAGCAAAATTGCGGCGTCAGCAGTTTGCGGAAGTGTATTTGCAACTTCTACTGCATCTTCTGCTAATGCATTTGCCGCATTTTGTGCTGTAGCATATGCGTTCCAAGCCGCTGCTACGGCGTTCTCTAGGTTAACTAGTGCAAGTGTAGCGTTGTAATTTTGTGGCGTAACCGCTGCAACAATTCCCTCAAACAGTGTGTTGAAGGCTGCTTCGTTCGCTTCTGCTGCTACCAATGCAGCTTGTGCATCTGCGGCGGCTAATACAACTGAGTCTGCAGCCGCACTTGCGTCTGCAGTAGCTTGATTTGCGATTACTACAGCACCTTCAGCTGCTGCAAGAATTTGGTTGATCTCACCTACAACTGCATTGACTGCAGAAACTGCGCTATCAATTGCCGCTTGCTTGTTGGGAATGCTTACTGTTGCGATGTTGTCTATCGCCTGTTGGGCACTTACCAGTGCTGCATCTACAGTACTTGGGGCATCCCCATTTGCAAGAGCCATACTCATTGGCACTACGCCAAGCGTAAGTAACATTAACAGCAACAAAGCCATAGCTTTGCCCACGTACCCTTTTGTTGCTTTTACAAGTTTGTTCAACTTCATTTTGAAACTCCTTCTTTGTTTTTTTATATCATCGCCACTCCATAAACTGTAGTAGCTCTAATATGTTATGTTAGGAAGCAAGCCTGCCTAGTGATACGACAAACCTGCTATTACCCCATGCGTGGGGTGTGCAAGGGAAAATCTTTGTAATAGGTTTAACTTCCTCGTTCAAGTCCGTTTTTTTTCGGAAGTCTTTCCAAATTAAGTTCCTGTGGCAGCCCTGTGTGACCTATTCCACGTGTATACAAAACCTACTGCCCTTGCACTTGTTAGTTTAGATAACAAATGGATGCAAGAGAGTGACAGGCCTGTATCCGATTATCTGCGCGTTCAGCAGTGCGCGCTTTGCTTCATCATTGGCTACAGTGCACAGAGCTCATTGTATGCCAGCACTCTCAAGAGTAGCACAGACTGGGTAAATAGTAAAGTCTTTTTTTAACATCAAGCACGCAAAAGGAGAGAGTAGAAAAAAATTGCTTTACACACGTGCCAAACCATGATAAACTTGTTTGAGTTGTGTAGTAACCGCACGACATTGGGCAAACAAGAGGTGCTTGCACCCGCCCTATTCGGCGTGTACTTCCTAGACTTCGTGCATAATAATTGTGCAAGGAGGCTAATAAAAATTATAGGAGGTGTAAAATGTTCGCAATTATCGAAACTGGCGGCAAGCAGTACAAAGTTCAACCCGGCGATGTTATTAGAGTAGAAAAACTAATCGTAGCCGAAGGCGAGTCTTACACATTTGACAAAGTGCTTAGTATCCTAAATGGTGATGAATCTGTTTTTGGCGCGCCAACCATTGCAGGCGCAAATGTGACAGCAACTGTTATTGGCGATGGCAAAGCTAAAAAGGTTATCGTCTACAAGTACAAGGCCAAAAAAGGTTTCCACAAGAAAAAAGGCCACAGACAGCCATTTACCGAGCTAAAAATTGAAGCGGTGAACGCGTAGTGATTGTCGCAACAATTTTGCATAACAAGGATGGTCTTTCTGTAGGTTTTACAGTAAAATGTCATGGTGTGCCAATAGTATGCGCGGCAGTGTCTATGCTTGCTATCAATACGATAAACAGTATGGATAAGTTACTGGGTCTTACAGAGCAGGATTATTACTGCAAATGGAATGATGAAGGCGGGTTTATCGGTTTTGCACTGAGGCGAGCCAGCCTGCGCACCACAGGGGCAGGACTTCTGCTGGACGCGCTGGTATTGGGGCTTTCTGACGTTAGCGAACGGTATCCACAAGACATCAGGTTTGAATGTAAACCAATATAATCGACACCATCACTTCCCGTAGCGAGGAAGCGAAAGCAGGCTTTGTCCGCTGTAGCGGCGATGCTTGGGGCAGGGGCTCATTAGTTATGAAAGGATTGAGATGTATGATTAAATTAAACCTATCATTCTTCGCCAGCAAAAAAGGCGTAGGTTCTTCCAAAAATGGTCGTGACTCAAACTCGAAACGTCTTGGCGCAAAGCGTGCAGATGGTCAGTTTGTACTTGCGGGCAATATTTTGTACACACAAAAAGGTACAAAGATCCACCCGGGCAACAATGTAGGACGCGGCTCCAACGACAATTTGTTTGCACTTGTGGACGGCGTTGTCCGTTTCGAGCGTAAAGGTCGCGACAAAAAGAAAGTTTCTGTCTATCCACGTGTGGCAGAGGCACAGTAATCAAATTACAATCTCGTGCCATTGTACATTTTGTACAGTGGCATTTTTCAAATATTGTCATATTAAGTTGAGAATAGTCGAATGAGACGACTCTCAACTTAATATGACAATATTAAACCGTAGGAGGTTGTCATGACAACACAAAAACTCATGGATGTGGCTCTTGAAATGGCCAATCTAAAGGAAATGCCCGGCGACTGCGACATAGTTGTACCCGGCGACAAGGTAACAAAGGTACTTATGGGAGTTGACATGGACACGCCAGAGCTGTTGCTTGCACGTGAGCTTGGATACGACTGTGTTGTAAGCCACCACCCCAAAAACACCAACCCCAATATGCTGGATGTAATGGATACCCACATTTTGCGGTTGGAGAAGCTGGGTATTCCCCGCAATCGTTCGCAAAAAGCATTATTCAAAAAAACTGAGCAATTGGGCTATACCAAACATGTTTCCAACTCGCGCCGCAGCGAGTCCGCTGCGAAGCTAATGAACATGCCCTATGTATCGCTGCACACGCCTGCGGATATCATTGGAGAGGCCATTGTGCAAAAACATCTGGACAAAAAATTTGGCAACAAGCCCGAAACCAGACTCGAGGACATTGTGGCTGCACTTGAAGAAATTGGTGAATACAAAAATTCTGCCCGCAAGCCTGTTATTCGCGTTGGCAAGAAAGATAGCTATGCAGGCAAAATTTATGTGCTGATGTCTGGCTATACAGGCCCTGGTGCACCTGTGCATAAGCTGTATTTTGAAGGTGGCGTAGGTACACTGGTTATGATGCATATACCGGAAAAAGATGTGGCCGAGTTAAAAGAGCATGAGTATGGCAATGTAATTATTGCGGGGCATATGTCTAGCGACTCTCTAGGTATGAATAAGATTGCCGACAAATGGCGCAAAATGGGTGTGGAAGTGACAATGATGAGCGGGGTTGTAGACGCGTAGTCCTACACCAGCGCGGCTTCCAGCTTGTCCAAATCACCAAGAGGGAACATGCGTAGCAGTTCTTTGTATTGTCCCTGTGTCAAATCTTCCGCGTCGATATATATTTTTATTTTTGTGTCTGTGTCCGCGTGGCGGAACTTTATTTTGAGTGTTTCAAATGTGTTTGTTTCCATTCCATTTATCCTTTCCGTTTCTTGTCTTGAAATGCATCAAGCGTGAAGTCCTTTCCGTTTCTCGTTTTGTGAAGCCTCCATTTGGAGAATCCTTTCCATATTTCGTATATCCCCATTACCAATAGGAAAAGGGCAAACCCCTTGCGCAGATACCTCGCATCAATTTTTACGGCTATAAGTGCGCCAGGTAATGCGCCTAGCAAGCCCCACAATATCAGTGGCAGCAATCCATCCTTTTGGATGTTGCCACTTTTTTTGTGTACACGTACTGCCAATAAAGCGGTAGGGATGAAGTAGAGTAAATTGATATGTTGTGCGTTTTGTTGCTGGAGTCCAAATAAAAACGTGAGTGCAGGGATTAATATAATACCGCCACCAATGCCCATCCCGCTTACTACCCCAGCGGCAAAGCCGACTAAGATAAGCCATATCATACAAATAACATCCTCACAGCCCCGGCAGCAAGGAACGCGCCGAATAGTATATTTAACCAAAAACCCGCAAGCCGTGCCAGCAGCTTTGCACCCACAATGCCGCCCACAACGCCACCTGCAGACACCCATAGCACAACCCACCAGTCCACATCAACACCCCAAATATATACCACAGCACTAAGCACAGATAGCGGCAGTATTACAGCAACAGTGGTGGCGTGCGCCATGTGTGTCTCAAACTTTGCAAACTTCTCGAGTGCGGGTACAAGCAGCGAGCCGCCGCCAGCACCAAATAACCCGTTAATAAAGCCCACCACTATTCCAATTAGCCAAGCCAGTTTGTTTTTCTTCACTCTTATCTAACAACCTCTTTTTATGACTTCTGCTCTCTTGCTAGTTTGCACAACTTGTGAGAAAATATGTGAAATTTTATAGTGGAAACATAGAGGAGGCATCAATGATTACCCTGCAACCAATAAACGAGAATAATATCTACGATGTACTGGAACTGAAAGCATCCGAAGACCTAGTTGCGCCAAACAGTATAAGCCTTGCAGAAGCATTCTGCACATTGGAAGAAGTGTTAGCACTTGGCAAGCCACACCTGAGGGATCGACCTTTTGCAATTTTGCATGGCGAAACCATTGTTGGTTTTACAATGGTAACTTTCGAAGACGGGCGGGATGTAAATGCCGGTGCTGATATTTTTTGGATGGGCAGGTTTATGATAGACGAAAACCATCAAGGTAAGGGTTACGGTACAGCTGCTGTAGCTGCGCTTATAGATATCATCAAGACTAAACCGGATGGCTGCGATGCTAAATACTTTTATACTGCATATGTACCTGGCAATATTGGCGCAGAAAAGGCATATGCCGCTAACGGCTTTGAGAAGACAGGACAAATATTTGAAGGCGAGGAAGTTGTGCGGCTGGTACTATAACCGCCAGCTGAACTGAGGAAAGGATTGGAATCAAATATGCTTACAACCGAAAGATTATTGCTGCGTCGCTTTACGCCAGAAGACGAACCCGCCTATGCAGATATCATCACCAACCCAAATGTCTATCGATATCTCGGTACGGGGCAGGGTATACAAAGAGAACAGGTTGGTCGAATGATTGATAACCTCGACGCATCTTGGGGGCATGGGCTTGGCACATATGCTGTGGTTGAGCTGTCAAGTGACAAGCTAATAGGCCACTGCGGTGTGCGTGGCTTGCCTTGCGGCAGGATAGAAATATTGTATGCCTATGCAGAGGATGCTTGGGGAAAAGGTTACGCAACAGAAGCGGCGCGTGCCGTACTAGATGCACACATTACCCGACCGCTTATAGCTGTGTCATATACCGAAAACACGGGTTCTATTGGTGTGATAAAAAAGCTTGGCTTCAGCCATGTTGGGCAGGAGAAAATGTTTGGCAGTATGCTGGAGTTATTTGTACTAGAGGGTTGATTAACATGTTTCCCCATCAAACACACCTACTATTTTATACCCGGCACCAAGCACAACAAACTTCTCAAACACACCCCGTGCAAGCAGTTTTGCCAGTGCGGGGTTTTGCTTTACGTCTGTAACACTTGTGCCATGGGCAGTACATAGTAGTTTTATGCCCGCGTTAAGCACGGCATCAACGGCGTTAGCGTCTGCCTCGCTGCCAAGCTCATCTACCGCAATAACATCCGGCGACATTGCGCGCAACAACATATACATGGCTATTGCCTTTGGGCATCCATCCAAAACATCGGTGCGGATACCTATATCGTTTTGCGGCAGTCCTTGAAAACAGCCCGCAACTTCCGACCGCTCGTCTGCAAGGCCAACGGTTATGCCACTATCAGAGATTTGGCGAATTATATCGCGTAGCAAAGTTGTCTTGCCGCAGCCGGGTGGGGAAATTATCATTGTGTGATATAGACCCATATCGCCAAGCAGGTGCGTGAGGACAGTATCCGCACAACCATGTACGCTATGTGCAACGCGGATATTTATACCGCTGATATATTTCCATGACTTTACTGCGCCATTTTCAAGCACCACTTGACCTGCAACGCCTACGCGGTGGCCACCAGGTAGGGTTATATAGCCCTGCGCCAGCTCGCTTTCAAATGCATAGAACGAATGGCGGCTGATACGCTCCATTGTTTCATAGATATTGTCAGGGGTGGGGCAGAATGGGGTTACTGTCTCGCATCCATGTTTCTTAATTAGCATTGGTTTGTTTGCACGCAGGCGAATTTCTGCTATATTTCCGAAATCGGATTCTTGCTCGATGTGGCGTATAACCTCCGTACTCAGGAAGTTGAGGATTGTGTCTTTGGTTGTCATTGGGTATGCTCCTTTCTCTACAAAATATATGACAAGCCTTACGCTACTATGCAAACGTTGGTTGAGTTTAGCCAAAAAAGAAAAGTGATATGCAAAAGCTGTTTTATTTACAGGCCGTATCCATTGCGGTAGGATACTCACATAAGCAAACACAAATCGGCGGCCGCCTGTGTTTGGCTATCTCAACTCATAGGAGGATGCATATGAACATGCAATCCATAGGAAGAAAAATTTCTGCCCTGCGCAAACAGCACGACATGACCCAAGTAGACCTAGCAGACAAGCTAGGCGTAACTTATCAGGCGGTATCCAGCTGGGAGCGTGGCAACTCAATGCCAGATATCGCCAAGTTACCGGATATTTCGCAAGTGCTTGCCGTATCCATAGATGAGCTATTGGACTCAGACAAAGCTGCTGCATTGGTGCAAAATGTGCTAACCGGCCAGGCCCCTGCCGAGGTCGCAGACATTGAGACATTGGAAGAAATTGCGCCAATACTCAGGCCAAGCCAGGTAGAAGGATTGGTAGAAAACTCCGTAAGAGCAAATAAAATCAATATCAATACTCTTGCCAGTATGGCACATCATCTAGAGAGTGAGACACTCAAGGACTTGATTCTGGAATGCGAGGGTATCGATAGTAACACAATAGAGAGCATCGCTTGTTACATGGAAAGTGAAGACCTGCGAGAGGTCGCGCTGCACTGTCCAGATATTACGTCGTTTACAATCGAAAGCATTGCTTGCTACATGGAAAGTGAGGACTTGCGCGAAATTGCACTGCACTGCCCAAGCATTACAAGTTCAACAATCGAAAGCATTGCCTGCCATATAGAAAGTGAGGACTTACGAGAAGTCGCACTGCACTGCCCAAGCATTACAAGTTCAACAATCGAAAGCATTGCCTGCTATATGGAAAGTGAGGACTTACGAGAAGTCGCACTGCACTGCCCAAGCATTACAAGTTCCACAATCGAGGTCATTGCCTGCTATATGGAAAGTCAAGATTTGAAGGAAGTCGCATTGCACTGCCCAAAAATTACTGCCGATACAATTTCAACTATCTCCGACTACATGGAAGGTGAAGATTTGAAGGAAATCTTGCTGCATGTGATGAAAAAATAGATTATGTACAAAGGGGCGCACACGGTGGCCATACCACCGCTCTGTTGCGCCCTTTCCAATATTTACTATTGCCCAAATGATAGTGTGACCCCACCGCTGTTTGTACGTGCGTCAATTGGGACATTACCAGTCCCACCACTTGTACTACGGCCACCATGCCTTGTGCCATTTATATCCATCCTGCCGCTGGTTACATTTACCCTATAATTGAAATCACTTGCGGGTGCAGCGGTGGTAAACTCTACACGGCCACTGGTCGCCCTCAGCTCAATATTACCTGTGCTGCGAGATGTGCTTCCATCAGTTATTCGTACCCTTCCACTGTTTGCACGGGCATAAATATCGCCTGTAAAAATAGCATCGCCAGATATTGAGCCGGATGTGGTGTTGAGCTGTGTGTTCCCATGTGTGCCGCCATCTACGGTAACAGAACCGCTGTTTGCTCGCATTTCAAGACTATCCGTGCTTGAGTTTAGCAAGCGCACCGAGCCGGATGTGGTGTTAAGTCGCGTTTCGCCAAAAGTGCCGCCATCTACGGTAACAGAACCGCTGTTTGCGCGTAGAGTTAGCCTGTTTGCACTAACATTTTCCGCACGTATACTGCCGCTGGCTGCGCGACCTTCAATAACTTGCATGCCAGCCGGTACATACACATACACTGCATTGGTGAAGTTGCTACGCCTAAACACGGATGGGCTAAAATTAAACTCCACAAACCTGTCATCGTTTACCCTGTTCCATGAGACGCCAAAGTTGCCAAAACTCATGACAGAACCCCTGCGCCAGTGTACACCGTTGAGTATTTGCATATTACCCGCAGGGTGTGCGTTTACATATAGGCGGTTACCTGATTCTCTTGTGGATAGCTGATTGCTATCCCTTGCGGTAACAACAACATTGTCCGTTGTTGATGGCACAAAACGGATTGGGCTGGAGGAGGTATTTACTACCACCTCGATAATATTTGTATCAAAACCCAGACCAACTTCCATCGGTTCGCGTTCTTCTGCAGAAAGGGTGGTGACACGCAGTCCTCCGTCAAAATACACACGCCCACCACGTGCGCCAGTTAGCCAACCTACCACAAATAGGACAACCCCCAGCGAAATTAACACACCTGCACATTTGCTCCACCAACTGCCGGATTTTCTCACTCTGCCACTTTCCCATTTATCATAAGTGGCGTTATTGCTATCGTCAAATTGCTGATTAAAATCGTTCATTATGCCACCCTCCTTGTTGATCTACGTATTCTACGGGCAATGGACGCTATACCCGCCACTGCCCACTTGGCTGTTGCAATAGTAAATTGTAAAAAATAAATTCCAAGCCCGATAAAAACAAGCCCAAAACCTGCGGCAAGCAGCCCAAATCCCGCATCTTGGAATAAGATTACAACAGAAAGACCAAGGCTTGCAGCCCCGGTTGCAATAAGCGAGATGCCGGCTACTGCAATGGCAAACACCACGCTCCACAGCCCGATAAATAGGCCAAACAACCCGCCGCCAATGCCAACTGTAACGCCAATTATGGCTGGGGCGGCAATTATGCCAAATACAATAAGCAGCCACCAATACCTCGAGCGTGTGCTGTGCGCTGCAAAACCAGGCGCAGGCGTAGCCTCATGCGTGGGAGGGGATTCTGTGAATGGCCTATTTGGAGCAGGTGCATGGCTTACTCGCTTTACATAGCTCGTTAGCACCTCGGAGGCTACTTCGCCAGGTGTGCCTAGCTTGGATATTGCCAAGGCTTCGCCATCTTCATCGGTTGCAGATGAGATAAAGCTGCTATAATACTCTAGTACGTTATTGCGGTCACCCTCGGGCAAGACTGCAAGTTTTTCTGATAGCTGAGAAAGAAAATCTGTCTTTGTCATGAGTTTCTCCTTTAAGATTTGATTTGCAAAAAAATATACGCAAAAAATTTTTAATATGTCTGACTTTTTTATGACAATGTTTATATCCTATGGTAAAGTGTACACAAAACATACGGGCGCGGCAAGTGATAAATGTCACATATTATGTTGCCCCAAAATTCTACTAAATAGGAGGAAAAAACAATGAAAAAAGCACTCATCTTTCAAGGCGGCTGGGATGGACACGAACCCATACTTGTGTCCAAGCGTTTTGCCAGCATTTTAGAAAAAGAAGGTTTTGAAGCACCCATTTATGACAACCTCGAATGCCTTGAGGACGTTGAGGCACTCAAACAGCTTGACCTTATTGTTGCCTGCTGGACTATGGGCCATATCGAGTGGAAATACACTGAAAATATCGCAAACGCAGTAGCAAGCGGCGTTGGGCTTGCGGGTTGCCATGGCGGCATGTGTGACTCTTTCCGTAACGACACACAGTGGCAGTTTATAACTGGCGGGCAGTGGGTTAGCCACCCAGGCGGTGATGGTGTAAACTATACTGTAAACATTACCGCAAACTCCAGCCCAATTACAGAAGGGCTTATGGACTTCCCTGTATGCAGCGAGCATTACTACCTGCATATAGACCCAGCTGTTGAAGTGTTGGCAACTACTCGCTTCCCACACCCGGACGTGCCTTATTTCCATATCTCAAACAAGCAAGTAGACATGCCTGTTGTATGGACAAAAATGTGGGGGCTTGGACGCGTATTCTACAATTCGCTCGGGCATCATGACGATGTGTTTGATAACTCGCCAAACGCGCAAGAGATAATGCGTCGTGGTATGCTTTGGGCGTCGGAAGGTAAGGCGTTTGCCAAAATAAATAATTTGACAGTAGATCGCTTTATTAATGACGCGAAAATGTATTAAGCAATAGTTATAAACAGCCTCAAGCATCGCTGGAGAACCCGTATGAAACTGGGGATTTTGGTCTTGCTCTATGACTGTTTTTAATAGACTTATCCGGAAACTGTCAGAAACGCATGAACAAGTTTCCGGATAAGTCCAATATAAATGACTTTAGGAGGAAAATACAAATGGCTAAAACAAAGATAGGAATTGTAGGTTGTGGAGCAATTTCTGGCATATACCTGACCAATTTAACCAACATGTTTACAAACACAGAAATTGCAGGCGTGTGTGACCTTATAGACAGCCGTGCAGAAAATGCTTCTCGCGAATACAACTTGAAGAAATACAAAGACATGCACGAAATGTTTGCAGATGACAGCATAGAGATTATCCTAAACCTAACTCGCCCATACGAGCATTTTGACGTAAACATGGCAGCTATTGCTGCAGGCAAGCATGTGTACGCCGAAAAACCCCTTGGCGCGACATTGGATGAGGGCATCAAAACCCGTGAAGCCGCAGAAAAAAAAGGTGTTCTGCTTGGTGGCGCGCCGGATACCTTTCTTGGAGCTGGTGTGCAAACTTGCCGCAAACTCATTGATGACGGCTATATTGGCCGTCCGGTTGCTGCAACTGCGTTTATGGTAGGGCGCGGGCATGAGACATGGCATCCAGACCCAGAGTTTTACTACAAGTTTGGCGGTGGCCCTATGATGGACATGGGTCCGTACTATATAACCGCACTTGTCAACCTGCTTGGCGCAGTGGACTCTGTAAGCGGTACGACTAAAAAGTCTTTCGAAACGAGACGCATTACCAGCCAGCCGCATTTTGGCACAATAGTGGATGTAGATGTAGACACGCATATCACTGGGCAAATGAGCTTTGCAAATGGTGCCGTGGGTACAATTATCCAGTCGTTTGACGTGTACGCACACAACTTGCCCATAATCGAAATATATGGCACAGAGGGCAGCATTTCTGTACCTGACCCTAACACATTTGGCGGGCCTGTGCGTCTGTACCGCCCAGAGCAAGGCGGATTCCTAGAGATGCCGCTTACCTTTGATTATCCGGAAAACAGCCGAGGGCTTGGTGTTGCAGATATGGCAAAAAGCCTTTCTACTAAAGAAAAACCACGAGCCGGTGTAGACTTGACCTTCCACGTGCTTGAGGTTATGACAGCGTTTACGCGCTCTAGTGAGGCACGCAGGTTTGTAGATATTGAAAGTAAGCCGGAAAGGCCTGTACCTATGCTTAATAGGCTGCTACCCGGGACAGTATAAGGGGTTGCTATAAGGTGGTATAAATGAGAAAAAATATATTCATGTTGTCCATACTAGTTCTTGTATTGACGGCTGGTATGACTGTTTTGGCAGAACCAATACGTGATTTTGGTTTCATTAATGAAAACAAAATCGTGGTGGAAATTGAAGGCAGAAGACACTTTATACCCGGAACACACGGCTGGGCATCAATTGTTACTAGGCAGATAATAAGATATCCAAACGGTCTATACAATCAAGGAAGGATACGCAACAGGGAAAAGAATTTACCTTGTTCAAAAAAAGACTTCCGAAAACCCTGTTTGAAATTCCTAATAGTGAGGGGGCAATGTTCAGCAAGTTAAACCCTCTCGCAATCCAAAAAATTAGGATAGGGGAGATTGTATGACTACAACCACCAACAACACCAAACAAACCATTTTGTACAGCCGTCTTTCAAAAGAAGATGAACGAGCCAATGAATCGTTAAGTATCGAAAATCAAAAGGCACTTTTAGAGGAATACGCCCACAGAAGCGGATTTACCAACATTGTCCACCTATTTGATGACGGTTGGAGTGGCACTCGCTGGGATAGACCCGCATTTTTGCAAATGTTAGATATGGTAGAGAGTGGCAATGTTGCTCAAATTCTTATTAAGGATATGTCAAGATTAGGGCGTGACCACTTGCGTGTAGGGCTATTTTTAGAGCAACTGCGGGATAACGGCATAAGGCTAATTGCTGTGGCTGAAAATATCGATACAGCCAAAGGCGAGGACGATTTTATGCCGTTTCGTAACCTCTTTGCAGAGTGGCACGCACGAGATACGAGCCGTAAAATTCGTGCCATCAATAAATCACGAACAGCCAACGGCAACCATGTAACAGGGGCTTTACCATACGGATATATCCACGACCCGCAAGACCGCCAAAAATGGATATTGGACGAAACAGCCGCACCCATTGTAAAACGTCTGTTTCTTGGCACAATAGCGGGAAAAAGCCCAACACAGCTATCACAGGAACTTGAAGCCGAGGGCGTACTTAACCCATCTTCCCATTGGGCAAGTATCGGTGCTGGTATGAGAAAACACGCCACCGTTAAGCCCACAAGCTGGGCAGTACAGACTATCACAGGCATACTTGGCAAAGAGGAATACATGGGCAGAAAAATCCTCAACAAGACCAGCAAAGAAAACTACAAATCCAAAAAACGCAACCCCAACCCAAACGG
>Ga0123355_10009345_pt1 | contig 14893 bp, 7 predicted proteins | sample TergutEmb28metaG_3_FD_89872 | JGI IMG/M metagenome (GOLD analysis project Ga0123355, IMG submission 89872) | Embiratermes neotenicus P1 segment gut microbial communities from Petit-Saut dam, French Guiana - Emb289 P1 | ecosystem: Host-associated > Arthropoda: Insects > Digestive system > Gut ...
AGGTCCAAATATTTTCCTCAACACCCTGTTCTCAAACACCCTCAGCTTCCTTTCCTCCCGCAGTGTCAACGACCAAGTTTCACACCCATACAAAACAACAGGCAAAATTACAGTTTTATATATATATATATATATATATACATACAGACATATAGCTACGGATTATTGGTATTGATTCAATAGACCGATATCGGCCTACTGTAATATATAAGAGGTGTGGTATTAGCGGGCATTGGTAACAGAATTTCCTTACGGTGTCAAATCTAATGTGCATTTCACAGCAGTCTCTCAGACACAGCGACACAACGTTTAGAACCCTATACAGCTCTGTGTCGCACCGTCTTACTTTGTTGCTGTTACAAAGGACAGAATATAAGGACATGCGGTCTTCAGTTACTAGAATTCTCATACCAAGGTAAAGGTAAAGGTTACAGTTGCAGCTGTCTCTGCGCTGCACGACGTCATGAAGACGCAAAGCGAAGTGAAAGCGAAGGTGCTCGCTTCCTCGGCACTACGTGGAGCTGACTGATGTTGGTATTACCGTTCATGTGAAGCTGTTGAATTCGCGAGCAATGTGGGCTGACAAAGTCATGATGTCGCCGTAAAGATTTGCTCTTTTCTGTTTTATGAAATGATTTTGAAAGCAAATGCATCGCTCAAATGCCGTGCGCTGTGGCGTCGCAAGATGGCCGGCGCCCGGCGCGGTGCCCAGCCTATCCTGGATGCCGGTGCATTGACCCAGGCTCGGAGAGGCGATCGAGCAGGTCGCATAGCATCTGCCGGCGAGGCCTGCATCACCGCACAAGACCCAGTTCGGGGGTGGGTCCACCAACACTGCAAAACTTGCGGTTTTCAAAATAATTTCCGCGCATTTCTGTGTTCAACGTAAATGTATCGCTGAAGATGTCCTACATCAGCTCCGACAGCCAGTGATTACTTCGCCCACAGGCAGGTGTAACCAAGCCAGCTATCCACCGGCTTCGACGACATCGGACTTCGAATGAAACGTCATAATCAGCAGCAGCACCATGGTTGAGCAGTGCCCACGCGGACATCAGGCCCGACATGCCGATCGATAGGAATGTGCTGGTGATTTGCAACTGGCATACGTCAGTGTCATTTTTAACTGTGATCATGCAATTATACCCATGTGATAACCTGACATCATTCGTTTGCTGGCATTCTATCTAAATACGTCATCTTTATCAAGTTAAATCCTTAATTATGAGACGAAATTCAGATTGCGTTTAGAATTCGTAATTAAAGCCGTTATCACCACGTTCAAAGAACTGCCAAGTGAAAGTGGAATAGACTCTTATCATTAGGAAGAGGGTGAAGGACAATTCATAACACAGCGCGTGTTATTAATCGTATTGATCAGGTTGTGTGCCACGAGAGGAGTTCAACCACCTGCAACCAGCCACTCACTTTCACACTCCACACAGGCCGAATCGATATCACAGAGTACGTGGCGGGCGGCTGCTAAAAGAATTTTCTTACACGAAGTGAGACGATAGAGTGAACGGACACGATAAGTGGGCCTGCTACTGTAGTAGCTGGGTACTTGGGCGTTTCATTCGCCATTTGTTTACAATTGCATTATCGCAATATAAAGCACCGAGTAAATATTAGTGACGATAAGGTGTGAACAGCCAATAGACTTGCACCTGGGGAGGGGATTATTCAAAGCATTCATGTGTCTGCAGATCATCGACCTCATTACCTTGAAATGAAACGATACAATTCGCTTTTACAAGCATCTTGGCCCATATGGAATATCTGCACAGGAAAGGGATTGCCAACATTAAAACATTAACACACGAGGCGTAGTCAGTGTGGAGTTCCTTCTGCGCAAGGCTTTCACAAGCGAATCGGCTGGAATGTACGGGTAGTACGAGGAAACACTCGTTACTATACACGCAGCATGCGTTAATAGACAGACAAATATGTAAACATACACATACACACACTAAAGATTACATTGTCAAATAAAAGAAGAACTCGTGGTTACGTATAAGATTTACTTGCGCATATTGCGATATTTCGGTACCAGCTTCTCGGATGTTACTAGCGTGAAGGCGAAAGAATACACCAGAAAGGTGAAACAGTCCGCGACGGAAGCGTTGGACGATTACGTCATAACAAATGTGTATTAAACGCCTGTCTTGAAACGTTATTGTGCAATTTTTTTTAGCTTGCTTGTGCAGTTGTGATTCTACACGTCTGACCCAAGGAGGTGAATACCACCTACTGTGCACGTGTTCGAAGGAACAGTAGGACAGTGGGTTGCGTAAGGGACGCAGGGCGGCAGGTTCGGTAGGAGTAACACGGTACCTGCAAACTAATCAGGTCATCGCAAGAGTTTCTTCTGACCGTGTGCGAATACATAGAAGCAAAGAGACGGCACCGCAACAGGTCTGTCTGTCTAGTCGTCTTCTCTCAGCAGTACCTCGCTTTATTTTTGCTTTTGGAGTCACACAAGTGAAAATTAACGTTGATGAGATACTAGCTGCTCGTTAGCAGACAACAACAGTAGGCTTGTTTCAAGAGTGCGGTATACGGAATATAAATATCTGTTTTTGAGACTACTTTTGAAGCCGTGTAGTGTGTCCGGCAAGTGTTTAAGAGTGTTTTGTACCTCTGCGAAGCCATCTTTCCAAGACGGGGTCTTCACCGCACGTTACCACGGGGGAACCTGCGGCACTCCTCCGAGGTGTGTATACATTACCGTGCTGTTTCAGCTGTGGTCAGTCATGATCATTTGCAGAAGGTTACGAAGACAGTACTCTTAAGTAGGCCTGTGTGTTATGTTTCGATAGCCATCAGAATATAGGGCAATATCACAACATAAACATAACTGTTCAGAACAAGCGACAAAGTTCAGGTATCTTGGAGCAACAGTAGGCCTCCCAGTTTCTGTTTATGGAGCGGTGGTCTCCCAGCTGAAGCCCTTACCCAGACACCGCGAAGGCGAACCAAAAACAAATTTCTCTGTTAATTTTGTTCCTAGCAGTCCACATTAATTTACGAAAACGCAATTTAATAAATGAGATTTATGTATATAGTATATCATGAAAGAAAATTAGTGACTATTTTTAGGGCAGTGAAGGGGTTCATTATTTTTAAATGGTTGTATTCGAGTTTAATTCTCTAATTTATGTCTTTATTGTTATGTTTATGTATTATTATCGTATGTTTATGTATTTTTATTGTTATGTGTGTGTGTTGTATTCTGTTTCATTGTGTTGTTTTGTGTATAGTTTGTGTGTAAATGTGTACTGACAACTGTCACCGGGTTTGAACCAAATTGCAGTTAACAGACTATATCAAAATGTATCAAGATAAAAGTCACTGGCAGTATTTTTTTTAAATGCTGAATCACAACATAAAACATTTTTATGGACTGGGGGCCTCAAACTGTTGCATTCACGTGAACAAAACCCCAGGCGAACGTAGTTTGGGAATCACATTTTTAAAAACAGGATGTAAAGATGCAAGCCAGATCTAATTGGTAAAGATAGGAGACTTTTGTGGACACGGTACTGAACCTTATAGTTGAATAAAAGTTTCTGACCACCTGGCCGACTGTTGAGCTTTTGCAGAAGGGCCATGCTCCTTAATTACTAGCAGTTCTGTTCATTTCGTTCTCTGCAGTACCTTAATAATGAAAGTGACTGTGAAATGCTAAGTAAAGGCCAGGATGACTAAGTTTCAGTTTTCCGCTTATCGAATGGAAGGATGTGGGTTTCTTTCGTCTTGTGGTATAATAAACAACATTACGAAGTTTGTGGTGTGCCGGGTAGCTCAGTCGGTATAGCGACTGACTACGGGCTGGACGATCCGAGATCGAATCCCGGTGGGGACGAGATTTTCCGCTCGTCCAGACCGGCCCTGGGGCCCACCCAGCCTTCTGTACAATGGGTACCGGTGCTTTCCAGGGGGTAGAGGCGGCCGGGGCATGGTGCTGAACCCCCCACCCCCATCTAGAGCGCCGAGGTCCTCGAAAGAGTAGAGCTATACTTCTACTCACCCTAAGGGCCTGCGTGGCCTATAAAAAGGGTGAAAGCTACCTACGAAGTTTGTGAGAAAGCTGCTATAAAGTTGTAGTTTTGTTGTGAGGTATTGCACAAAATGTGAATTCAAATACGGATGTTCTCGTCGATGTCTTTATTGCAACGATATGACAGATAAGAAATATTATGGGCACTGTAGAAGCAAACAGACCGTCTTAGACCTTCTTAGCTGGCCACTGGCTTCTAGAATTTTGCATGAAAGGTTGCCGGTTTGAATGAGAGAGGAGAGGGTCGATTACAAATGGCTGACACAACAGTTCGTAGTGATGCGATAAACTCCGGATGGTATACATTATACATCAAGGGAGGAACACGCTGTGCTTTCAACTTACGCTTTCAGAGGAAACCAGTACAGTACGTGACTCAAATTTTCGGCACTAGAAGCTGGGGCAATGAAATGTAAACACACAGCTCCAGACTTCAGTCCCGAACTCTGGTTATCTGTGCCTCTAGAACATAGGGATTGTGAGTTTGAACCTGCCCTTCGCTATAATACATGTGCGTGTTGTTCTGTTTTGTGTTGTTCTCTACAGATCGTTCCGTATTGCTCCGATTTTTGTCGGACGCAACGTGAACAGCATGCAGCACGTCCTGGTAGGATACTTTAAACTTCCTCTCGTAGTTACGATGTAGAACAACTCTACTGCCGATCATGGCTGCTGTAAGAAGTGAGGGCAACAATGCTGCCGATAATAATAGGTTCCTAACTTTTTGCTCGTTATATATCCGAGAATAGTCGGAGTTAAAAGCTATTTTTTTTTTGTTTTTGACGCAACAGCCCCCAGTGGGCCATGGCCTCCTCATTCACGAGGTTTCTACATCACACTTAACGACGCACCAAAGCCGGTAGGACTCCTTTGGACGAGTGATCAGCTCGTCGCAGAGACCTTTTCCTAACACACAACACTCACAAGAGACAGACACCCATGTCCTGGCGGGATTCGAACCCACAATCCCCGCAAGTGATCGACGCCTTTGACCGCGCGGCCACTGGGACCGGCTAAAAGTTTGTTAGCTGCAGGAAATAACAAAAAACAGAACGTTATACTGATGCGGCATTGTGCAATTTAATGTGTACTTGACAGACAGCACTTTCCGTAGTGCCTCATACCGTTCAAAACAATAATTTAAAAAGTTATCTTGTTATTTTAAGCGTTTCAGGTCAAATGAACAATGTCTTAGTTTCCATACAGACTGAGAAAGGTACGACCAAAGCCAAAAACTTGTACTGAAAATGACTTCATTAAACGTAAGGCAAGTGAAACCAATATTGTGTCATTAGTTGGTTGTATTGTTTATATCGCAACCGAATGAAACATATGAAGAAAAATGCATCTGTAGGTAACAAACAATGATAGAATGTTAATGACCGAAGTAATTTGTTGCTAAAACAAGGTCTAACTACAATCTACTACGAACAATTGCGAACAATAACCTATCTGAACGGGTTCTTCTTTCCGTGCATTCAACACTGGGCTTTAATTCGTAATACATTTTGTGACTAATTTGACGTTTAGTGCATCGTGAAAAATTCTTATAATAGAACCAACTAGATGCACTCATTTCTCAAATTTATTTTTGGAATAAAAATCTACATGTTTCGGACAGTTCCTCTGTCCATCATCAGGAGTTTTCACTGTACACGCAGAAATGGTATATGTCATACAGGTTTGCTGACAGCTTGTGAGCAGGATCAGGACGGTGCCATTGCTGTGTGTACAGTGAAAAAAACTCCTAATGATGGACAGAGGAACTGTCCGAAACATGTAGAATTTTATTCCAAAAATAAATTTGAGAAATTAGTGCATCTGGTTGGTTTTATTATAAGAATTTTGTGACTACTTGATTTGTTACAAATACTTTCCGCAGTACAAGCGATGCCACTAGCAATTCTTGTTCTTATTTGAGTTCTGTGCAAGGAAACCGACGTATGGGGAAGAGGAGTGTTGACCTCAGTACTCGATTGTGGTGGACGTATGTTTTACTGCAGCGGATACAACCTCTTATAAACGTGACGGATCCGATGGCCGGCACGGACGGCACTATGATCGAAAAAAAAAAAAAACCCTCCCCTTATTTCAAAATGAAATTCTTTCGTCCAGAGAAGTCATAACCCTGGGTTATTGTAGGTCCGTACGTATTGGAAGAAATAAAACAATGTTTGGCATCCGGATGGATGCGTGTTCCTCTGTCATATCGTTGGATATTAGCCTACGCCGAGCAGAGTCGGGATAGCGTAGGCAGTATAGGCCACGGAATGCAAGATCCGGGGTTCGAATCCCGGCAGAGAGGAAAAAAATATTTTTTCCATGCTTCCAGATGACTCCGAGGCCCCCCCCCCACCCCACCCCCAGCCTTCAGGCTTCCATTCAGTGGGCAGCGGGACTAAAGCGGCCGGGGCGTGAGGCTGACCACTAACCTACATATAACGCCGAGGTTATGAATGAGTGGAGCTGTACCTCCACTCGCCCTATATGTCTGCATAGCACAAAGTAGAGTAGGATCTGTATTGTGTTGCAATCAGCTTTCAGGCCGGTACCATCAAGTGTCTGTAGCTGTGAGGCAGATGGTCAGACAGACACGACATGTTAGTCATTGTGCAAACAAGGCATAACGTGGCTACATTAAACTAACCGAATGAAATAAAAACTTCCTTATTCCGAGTCGAACGAACTGCCGATTCAGAAGTGAAGCCGCAGTTGAAGGCAGGGCTTGTTGGTTGGTGGACCGAGGGAACATCTGCAGGGTGTTTTGTATGCGTGTGGAATAATCGTAGTGGTGAATGACAGGGACTGTACACAATATCAGGAGAGTCCATGGTAAGCCTGGTTCGATGTTTAGGAAGTAAAAAAGCAGAACGATCGTCAGTTTGGGGGACAACGACTGTATGTGAATGAGTGTCGGCAACTAAAGGGTTTGTCTGTATTTTATGAAATTTGGTACATGAGTTCCATACAAAAGTTCTCGTGTAAGCGTGAGTTTCGTGTAATTTGTCTCATTGACAATCACGCTTTGGGGGCACGCGGTGGCGCAGTTGATTGAGGCACTGCGCTATAAACCGGAAGGTCGCGGGTTCGATTCCTGGCGGTATCATTGGAATTTTCCCTTGACATAGTCCTTTCGGCCGCACATATGATCGTGGGGTTGACTCAGACTCTAACAGAAATGAGAACCAGGAATATTTCCTGGGGGTAAAGGCGGCCGGTGCGCAGGGCTGACAACCGTACCACCTTCATGTGCCGACTGTCTTGAAATCTGGGAGCCTCAACCTCCTGGAACACTCAGGGCCTGTCCAGGCCTCTAATGGGTTTGCTTTACCTTCACAGTCATGCTTTACGTACAGGCTTAAATGAGTTTTGTACCCGTGTTTCCCATACTTATCGACCGATTTGGGTGCAGCTGGGTGTAGAAGATCTACACTTACTTCCAGTAAGAAGTTACAACTTCAGTGAAAAGCGGTGGAGTGAAATTCATACTTAACTGAGGGCAGTAAATGAAATTTTGCTCGCGTTTTCCTAGTTTTTTTTTTTTTGTCAGACTTGGATGAAATCCCGCACGGGAGATGTTCACAACAGTTTGTAAAAAGGTAAAGCAATCCCGTTACAGGCCTGGACAGGCCCTGAGGGTACCAGGAGGCTGAGGCTCCCAGATTTCAAGACAATCGGCACATGAAGGTGGTAAGGCTGTCAGCCCTACGCAACGGCCGCCTGTACCCCCAGGAAATATTCCTGGTACTCATTTCTGTCAGAGGCTGAGTCAACTCCAGGGCCATAGTGCGGCCGGAAGAATTATGTCAATGAAAAATTCCAATGATACCGCCAGGAATCGAACCCGCGACCTTCCGGCTTGTAGCGCAGTGCCTCAAGCAGCTGCGCCACTGCGTACCCCTACTGCACTTACGGCCGTAAATGAATTTATATCTGTACTTTCCACGTTTGTTGATCTGTATACATAATGCTTTATCGGGATTCGTGAGTTTGTGAAAATCGCCACATTTCTTATGGTCGTTAATAATGTTGCATTTTCGCTTGTACCTTCCAACTGCGTGACATTTTGGAAGCATAGAACGCCTTGGGAAAGTCTGTGTGCAAGGTAACGGAGGAAAAACTTAGATTGAAATGCATTTTCTATAGTCGTTATGACAGATGTTGCGGGTTGTTTGCTAATTGTTCTGAAAATTCCATCCGTACGGCATCCAAGGGATGGTGGTGTTAACTTGACAGGAGGATTTCTTCGCAGAACTAATCGTGGTTCGTCGGATAGCCTCTCCCCCCCTTGCGATTTATACAATGAGGTATTGTTCAATACGTTTGTTAGAGTTGCAGTTACGAAACCTGTTCTTACTGAAAGGAATACTTTCTGACTGCGCCTTTGTGAATTTGTCGCTTCGTGCATGTTCGTGACGATACAACTGTAATGCTTCTTTTTCTTTCTTTCTTTCTTTCTCTTTCTTTATCTGTGAATTTGTCACTTGAAACCTGTTCCGTGACGACAAATCTGTAACTTTGTTTTTCCTTCTTCCTTTCTTTCTTAATCTCGCTGTGAATTTGTGGCATCGAGCCTGTTCCGTGACTACAAATATATTTTCTTTCTTTCTTTCTTTCTTTCTTTCTTTCTTTCTCAGTGTGAATTTGTCGCTTCAAGCTTGTTCCGTGTTTACAAATCTAAAATTTTTCCTTTTCCTTTCTTTCTTTATCCTCATCTTCTCATCTATTGTATTCCTGCTCTCACCGTTGCTTATGTTGCATGTCATGTTCGAAGAGTCGGTATTTTGCTCTTTGTCCAGCTGTCCAACCCACTTTCCTACGGAGTACATGCCACATACCATTTCCTTCAGGATAAAGAGCCCGACATCGTGTGTCTGCTTTGGGGAAGAACTGCTTTCCCCTCTGCCAAGCTACGTGCCCGGTCCTGTCTCTACAAACTTTACCTTGCATTGACGCTTATCAAATACATGATATAACAGTTTTGCAGTTTATAGTAAAACCATCCTATGTGGCACCTTAACAGAACTTATCAGTTCTTTCCCTGCCTTATTGAATATCGGACGAGAGACGAGACACGAAGGGGGCGCGGCGACCCATATCGTGGGTTTTGGGTCCTTTTGGGTCCTTTGGCCGTACTGTGCTAGTCTAATGCTGCGAATGTGTGGATATTTATTTCCACAACCCGTACAGCTAGGTATTCACGTTGCGATGTGTGAGCTTAGGAGCAAATTTAGAAGTAAATTCCCCATCCAGGGGCATCGTGTTCGGACAGTTCAGTGTGCGGCAGTAATAGTGGTGGTAACACAGGTCTGTTACTGAATATATTTGTTATGGGATCAGTTGCACCAGTTAGACATTTACACATGTTACGTGTTTTGAAATTTATCTTACACGGATACACGGTACCAACTACATTTCGAACAGTGTTACATGGCAGAAAGTTCAGCCGCGTTGTGATAATTATTATGACTATACTGAAAACATGTCTGTGTGCAAGTAATTTCGGACAGAACCCATAATACCTTTAAACTTCTGAAGAAGACCGGTCATTCAAACTTTGTGTTTTAACCTTTTAGAGCCTACTGGTTATGTAATGCACCATCCGGTTTAATATTAAAGAATTTTACATTCTGCCACGCTGTATTTGTGTGTTTATGTATTTATCTCAGAACAAATAGCGAGCTTTGCCCTATATAACGTAAAATGATTGGTTTTTATACCCGAAATGTGAAGTGTTTACTGCGCGGTACGAACTGGGCCTTTAAATAAAGCGGTCTGCGCTTCTGTAAAAGTTTAATGCCTCATTTAGAAAATACAGATCTAAAATCTAACAATGAAATGCAGTTTAGCTTATGGCCTATCGCGCTAAACTCATGCACACAGAAGGTCATAAGATCATTTTTACGTTCATAAGATCCTTTTATATTGGAGTCAAATTTCTGTGAGCTGCAGCCGTAAATGCATCACAGTTGATTTTTGTACTTCAATTCTGAACAGAGTTAACCACCTTCTACCGCCTCCGAAGCGTACAGACCCGATATGGAGCCTTAGTCAGCCTTATATTAAATCAGTAGTGGCAGTTTTTTCAACGGACTGTAGGACGAGGGTGGTTAAAGCGGCCAGGGCATGAAGCAAACCACTCTCCCAGGTTAATATTGGAATTATTCGTGTACCCCTCCCATACCTTCACGGCGTGCACACGCACAGATTTACGTGTATAATTTAATTCTACACTGGAAAATGTCTTTGTTAGCAATCTAAAGATTCGAAGCAGAGCTCTAATCTGTCTGCCAAGACTTCAGAAGCACTGTCATATTGTCTGCATAAATTTAGCTTGCTGCTGTGAGTTGCTGATGTGCTGTCATTCCACAGTTTACAGTAGGTTACTGTGCTGTCTCTAATAATAAGGTCTCTGGAATAAGTGAGTGTAAAATTATTATTGTGATTCACTGATATACTGTTGGTGGCTCCGTAAATATACAGTAGGGCAGTGGAATATCTAACAGGCGTTTCTCTGGAAGTGTGAGTTTAACTTTTCGTGATGGTGTGATCCACGTTGAGCCATGACAAGTTACTGTTTCTGCAGCTGTTACCACGTGCCCCATTACAGTATCACGTTTGGAAAGCCTGCAAGTCATACATCTTCGCATGGATAGTATATGAGGTAAAGAAGTCACGTGGACCGCGGCCCTTGCAAACGTGACGTGAATTTATGCACTTATTTTCTCAATCCATCCAGTTTTTTTTTCTTTGCAAGTGACTTGATTAATGAACTTCCGTAGTGATAGAGTTATGGTGAAATTAAACCCAACTTCTGAGATGGCGACACATTCACAACGTAATAAATGGAAACTATGCTTCTGAATCGGGAAACCTGAAAAGAAAACCACTTGAGAGACTTTGATATAGATGGTATTACAGTATGAAAATGAATCTTACAAGAAATAGTGTGTTGAAATGACGCAGCCAGGTCAGGGTATGGACCAATGGGGAACAATTGGCTGCAGTAATGAATTGGCTTTCATAAACGGTGAGGAATGTGTTGACCAATTGAACGAAAATAAAACTCTCATGAACGCCGCTACGTGAAATTTGCATTTGTGGTTCTAGTTTCTTAGAAAGAGGCAGGAAGCGTGAACCTCAAATGTACGTGTCGAACAGAAAAAGACGTGGTCATTAAAGCTAATACCTCATGCTGTAATTAACTCGGTACCAGTTACCATTTTTGAACGTGTTTACAAATCCTGTAAGGTGCATTGTGACACAGCAACAGTTGACGCCATTACGCTTTGTTATCATTACCAAGTTTCATTCAGGTGAAGACAAAATCATTGTATCTAGTAATATTAAAAAAAAGGTAAAGCAAACTCTCTACAAGCGTGAGGGTCCCAGGAGTTTGAGGTGGTAAAGTTGTCAGCTCTATGCACCGGCCGCCACACACACACACACACACACACACACACACACACACACACACACACAAAGCTAATTCGGCTCCCACCGGACGGATTTTCATTAAATTTGATATTTTAGTATTTTTCGAAAATCTGTCCGCAAAATTCAGGTTATTATATGTCAAGAATATCAAGTGCTTTACATGAAGACCAATATACATTTTTGATCATTTCTCGCCCAATTCTTCCTGGAATGAGAAATGTTTCAGACAAAAGTTGTAGAGAATATCAAAACACACATTTCGTGTTCAATAATTAAAAAAAAATAATCGTGCCGTCTATGAGATAATGTTGAAAAATATTGTACAGCCGGACAGGCCACAAATGACAATATGGCGCATGCGCCTTGCATGCTGGATACATAGGGCTACAAATACACACTCCGAATAGGCAATACTAATTGCTTTCCCACGGCAATAGTGGTTGCACGAACGTGCCTCAATATTATGTTATACGAATTACGTTACCAATCTTGTTTTTTGTTTTTTTCTGAGTTTCATTTAGAATACACATTAGGTACATTGCGTGTGGGCAGAACGTAGATTGTTGGGTAAATATGGTGGTACTACGTAATGCATCCACTAGGAGACTGATTTACAGGTACGTTACAAAATTCGCTGCTTAGAACATGTACTTCCGGTTTCCTCATGCTTTCCCTGTATAAACCGCACGTGCATGTTCCACAGAAGGCTCGCCGATGTAGCTGGTGGGTCGCGAGATAAATCTCACGGCTCACGTTCCCTTTCGTCGTGTGCGAACAATCAATAAGCGAAGCTCCACTCTCCCTGGCAAACCAAGTTCAAGGGCACCGAAATCCAGCCATTGCAAATCCACAGCACGCACTGTTGTGCCATACATTACAGTGTTGATGTTGGTAACACTGTGGTGAAGTATGTGATACTGAATGGTGCCCTGGAGAGTTTGAGGAAAAACATGAAAACTACCATGGCAGCCCAAAACACAGGCGTCGTTTAAACAGTGTACAAAAGACAAGCCTAATTTTGCAGCCTCACCATTTGGCTGGGTGCTGTGTGTAACGCTTCGCGCGGCGAATGCTTCTAGAGCGGGGAGGAGGAAGGCCACGCTGCACGTACTCTTGCACAGAAAGTTACCCGTCCCCTATTAATCTGGTCAGTGGCATAGATAGGCTTATTGGCCCCCGGGGCGAGTGATCACAATGCCCCCCCCCCCTACAGAAATACGAACTTAAAAAATCAGTCATAAGTTGAATTTGCTTTTACGTGGCTCAGTAATTTAAAATTTGTTGAGCGAAAACAATAAAGCTTGTATTTAAAATACTCATTTAGCCGCCCCTTTGACTCTGCCGCCCGGGGCGGCCGTATGACATATCTCCTCCCCCAGATACGCCTCTTACTCCATTAACCCCCTAGTAAGCATAATCCTTTGAAGACTAAAATTAATCCTCATCATACTTGTAAATAAGGGTTCATTTCGTTCCTCAAAGGACACGACGTGCTTTCAATAGAGAGACCAATCGGTAAATGCTGTAAACAGAAATCGTTATCGTCTTTTGTGGGAACAGTACGGAACACATACGTGCGAGCAAACTTCAGAGTCAACACTAAGCTTTGAAGGGTGAATGTGATGTGCCTACATTCTACCGTGCATTCTTCAGTTCCTGGCCTGCGTGTGGTTTTGAAAGCGATACAAACGGCATTTAATTTAGTTTTTGAGGTGGCTTCCTAAACTTGACAGCTTGTTTTTAAGGGTTAAAAGTAATGCCTGACACAACGTTATGCATGAATACACTAACAACAAAATGTACATCGTAAAAAGGATTGTAGTTTAGTGAAATATTTCACTGTCAAGAATATACCACAAATCTTCTTCCCGAGCGTGGGGACATACGAGCTCACTCGCGACAAGACGAGCCAGTGAAGCTCATAAGCGTCGGAACGTGAGACCGTTGCATTAAAAAAATAATTTTATCTTGAATCGACAGCCCCTAGTGGGTTAGAGTCTCCTCATTGTCGAGGCTTCACGATCACACTCAGACATCTCACTGGGTGATACTCCTCTCGACGAGTGATCAACCCGATGCAGAAATTCCTACTTGACAACACACAATTCTTACAAGAGATAAGCGTGGTGGGATCAGAACCCATAATCCCAGCAAGCGAGCGGCCTTAGACCCGCGCCTTAGACGGTAAGGCCACTGAGCCAGCAATAATAATAATAATAATAATAATAATAATTTATTGTAATGGAATTTGCATGCAGTATCCCTAAGCTCGCGGAACGCCATTTTGGAAGCACTGTTACTGCTCTTTGCCACAGTATTCAGTGGACTGCTCGCCTCTTCCTGAACATAAGCCCCCATTTTATCCGGAAGTCACCATAAACTGGTACTTTACGTCTTCTCGGTTGCTTTAATGATTTCACATTTCTCTAATGGCTTACTGACATTTGGTGACTGCATAACTTACAGGATATTAGGCCATCCCATCTCCTCCATCGCTGCAAGCTGTCTTAACTTTCCACCACTAATACTTACTGGGGTTGGAGGGTGAGGGGGCGGCCTTTCGGGAGCAGAGTTAACGGAAGGGTTCTACGGAAAACAAAACAGATAACACTTCAAATCGCCTTTGTCCTATCAGATCGCTGAGAATTCATAGCGACAGGGGGAATTAAAATCGCCTGCCTCCTCTTTGCATCAAATATTACTAAAATAATAGAAAGTGTATGGTGTCTAAAATCGTGTTTTTGTGCACAACCGACACAAATAAGAGACGAAATGCCTGATTTCAGGCTTCTGCCACGAAGTACCAGGGGTGCTGATAAGCCCTTAGCCCGACCAGGTAGGCAACAAGCTAATGTTTCTGTCAGAATGGCGTGATTTCCCTTCGGCGCCTTGCCTTGCAGGAAAAGAAACTTGAAGACAGCTCGCGTCTCGATTTTGTTGAAATCGCGCGCGTCCCTGACATGCTTCCGAGCTTCTTTCCTTCCTGGTCGGACTAAGGATTTATTAGCACCCCGGTGGCTGAGAACTGCGCTCCTCTGGGTTACTACGCAGCGAGTGGTGGTAATTTATTACCTATATTTTGGGACAACCTATCGCTCCCATCCTCAGGGTTCTGGGGCCGACACGTTGTCCCGTAACGTCGGTAAGAAATTACCGCAACTCGCTGCGTAGTAACCCAGAAGAGCGCAGTTCTATGGAATAAAATGTGTGTGGTTGTAACACCAGGGAAAATAGGCCAGAAACAAACAGGATGTGGATCTGATTCAAGTACAGGGTGTACCAGTCCGACAGTAAAGTAATGCGACTAATTTTTTTCTGGCTGTACGGGCAATACTGTAGGCCGCCAACACAGACAGCCGTTTAGCTTGATCCCTCCTCTATCCCCACTAGCAGTTG
>Ga0123355_10009347_pt1 | contig 14891 bp, 20 predicted proteins | sample TergutEmb28metaG_3_FD_89872 | JGI IMG/M metagenome (GOLD analysis project Ga0123355, IMG submission 89872) | Embiratermes neotenicus P1 segment gut microbial communities from Petit-Saut dam, French Guiana - Emb289 P1 | ecosystem: Host-associated > Arthropoda: Insects > Digestive system > Gut ...
CCCGCCCGTGGATCATGCCATAGAGTTACCCAAGTGCCAGAGGTTTTACAGGCTGTTTTCATCTACAGATATTTCTCAACGTAATGTCTGGGTGCAAGGAGCGCATTATTTTTCAATAGGCATGAGAAAGCTCGTATTGTGCTATTTGACATCAACCATATTAATGGCTGCCCTGCTAGTGGCTTTTATTTTTTCCATAATGGATAGCTGGAAGGAGGAATGTATGTACAAAAACATAGTGATATCATCCGGCCACGGCCTACACGTTCGCGGCGCGCGGGATATTCTTGACGAAGTAACCGAAGCGCGCAGAGTGACAAATCGTGTGGGTGAAATCTTGCGTAGCAACCTCATCATGTATGTGCATTGCGATGTTGTACCCGGCATCGTCTACAGCGATTAAAGCCTCCGCCAAGCAATCCCGTGCAATCGCCTGCACAACATTTTCCACCAACTTGCCGCCGTAAGTTTCTGTTTTCTCCCATTTGCGGGTAGTTTGGTTTACGCCGCTGTAGGTGATTTGTGGGAAACCCTTTTCACCAATGCCTATTGCGGCATTTTGATATACTAGATTACGACCGGAGGGCAAACGGATTAGTAAATTACCGCTGTCATAAACGAAAACTATACCGTATCTAAAATCAACAACCGTTTGGTTTTGCACTGCTTTTTTGGCGGCACCTTCTACCTCTTTCCACAAGCGAACAATTGCGGGGTTCGAACTACGCCACGCCGCCACCAACTCCGGCAATTCATCTTCCGTTAAGCCCATATCTAACGCACCCATTTTTATAAGTGCGCCTGCCCCACCTTGATAACCTAATGCGAGTTCCGCAACCTTACCTTTTTGACGCAGTTCTTTGTCTACATCTTCTAAAGGCACGTTAAACATGTGAGCGGCAGAAGCTTCATATATTTTGCCGTGGGAGGCGAACACATCAAGCCGCCATTTTTCCCCGGCAAGCCAAGCGATTACGCGGGCTTCGATAGCCGAAAAATCGGATACTATGAATTGCCTGCCCTCGGATGGTATAAACGCAGTGCGTATTAATTGAGATAACACATCCGGCACATCCCCGTACAAAACTTCCAACAGTTCATAGTCGCCAGATAACAGAATATCCCTTGCCATATCTAAATCTGGCAAATTGTTGCGCCGCAGGTTTTGTACTTGCACCAAACGCCCTGCCCATCGACCTGTACGGTTGGCTCCGTAATATTGCAGCAATCCCCGCACACGTCCATCTTCGCAAGTCGCTGATTTCATAGCGGCGTACTTTTTAACAGACGCCTTGGCTAACTGCAGACGGAGATTAAGGGCTTCTAGCACGACCGGGCAGTCTATATTTTTAAGCATTTCTTGCACAGTGTCTTTATTTAGGCTTGCCGGTGCTTCCCCGGTTTGTTCTTCGACCCAACCTTTTAGCTGTGTTACAGAGTTGGGATTAACTAATCCGGTTAACGCTTGGGCAGAAGCCATTAATTTAGTAGAGATGTAATCGTCACAGGCCATAGCGTGGTCTATTAATGCGGTATCAACTTTTACGCCTCTATCGTTGATTTTCTGGTCTAAATCCCACAGTCGTTTTTCAAAAGCCGGGAACATAAAACCATGCAGTTTACGACTTATTGCACGTTCGACTTCTACGTCTTGGATACAATAAACTTTGAAATCTTCCCATTTTTCCGGATTGTGTTCTGGAAGGTTACGTGTGCGCCCACCATTAACTTTGGTTGGTTTGCACGGTTTAGAGAAATAATTGATTAAATGTGTACCGGCTTGTTTTTTTTCACTCAACCCAAGAGCGCTAGAAGCCTTATCCAGAGAACCAGGAAGTCCGGCCATTAGAGCAAGCGCCATGGTGCATGGCTATAGATAACTGTCGTCATCGTCCAGTTGTACATTTGCAAAATCATCTTCCGCGCGGGTTCGGCCGCCTAGATAATCGCCGTCTCGCACCTTCATGATGTGGTTCAGGCCGCAAGCAATACCTTTGTTACCATTGGTGTTGTAGGCGTAGAAGTTGACGCTTGCAAGCACGTAACAGCCGCTGTATACTTCTTCGCTTTTTAATATCGGTTGCCGGTTGCGGTCAACGATACCGGGTTGTGTTGTGCAGGATGCGTTTATAAAATAGTTGCCTGCATAATCTTCCTTGCCACCGTGGGTATCGTCCGTGTCGCCATCGCGCAAAGGCGAATTTAGTTTCCTTGGGCGTTCGCCGCCGAATTTTTTAGATAAACCTGCCTGTACAGCCGCCTCGATAGCCCTGTTGATATCGGCAATGGTTTTGGTGTCTGTCTTTGGGATTAACAGGCAACAGGAGTATTTTTTTTCTTGGCCTTCTGCTACCGCGTGTGGCTCCCACACATGGGCGTAACTTAGTCTTGCTTCACCGGTTATAACTTTTGTGGATACATTTTGTGTCATTTTTGCATTCTCCTTTTAGTCGTTTTTTTAGGCTATGTTTACGTTTTCAAAATCCGCAGCGGCGGCCTCTGCACTATTTAGTGCCGGGCGTTTGTCGGATTCAAGTACGAGTACGGGCTTGCCTTGTGGTTTAATAACATACTGTCCCAAGGCTTCATTGAAAGGCTCTTTGCCCATCAGCTTCTCCAGGTCACCGATGCCTTTCAATTTGGTGTTAAATATCTCGTCACCAAGGTAATTAAGTTCCCGCAAGGCATCTATAACGGAATTCTCATCAACTATCTTACGGTTACTTCGCCCCTCTACCAATTTCCAGCCCGGATACTGTGTACCGTCTACTGCTTCTAATAAAGCGTGTTCGGAGATATCGCCGAACCAGTTAACAAGTTTTTCACCGATTTTTAGAATGTCAGCAATTTCTTCTATAGACAGTGTGTCTGCAGGCACGAAGTCATATTTTGCTAACTTAATGTTTTCTTCTGCACGTGCCCGGCAGGTAGCCTTTGCCCGGCAGAACCGGCAATGGTCACCGGGGCAGTACTTACCTGCACCATCAAAAGCCAATGCCGCCTTTTCTTTCAGTTCCGTTTCTGCCCACCCTGTTAGGGCATCGGCAGATATAGACCAATCAGAAATGTTATCAAGGCGTGGCTGGTGGATAATCATACGGACATTTTTTATGTCGTAGAGGAAGCTGTATTGCAGCATCGCGCCCAGTGCGTACAACATCATCTGCTTGTTTTCTTCCGCGGACACGGTTACACCCTTACCATATTTGAAGTCAATAACGGTCAAGTCACCATCGGCGATGATAACCACATCTCCGGTACCATAACCTTCCGGTACATACTCGGAAAAATCCAGCCTTTCCTCAAAAGCGATTACGGCATCTTTGCACTTGGCTTTTGTTGCGTTAAATTCCTCGTAAACATAGTTGCAAAAAGCTTCAACATGTTGCTGCATTTCCGCATTGTAGAATGGCCCTTTTTTAAGTTCTTCCCAGGCTTTTGTAAATTTGGGCTTTGTCAGGCCGGTAATTTTTTTGAAGTTGTATCGGTTTATCAAGTCTGCCAGTTCGTGGGCAGCGGTGCCCTCTTCTGCATAGCTCGATGTGCTTGTCGGGAATTGTTCTTCCAGTCTTGCAGATGGTGTGCAGGCCATCCACCGTTCAGCACCGGACGGCGACAACAGCGCGTGACTACCCATTATGCTGCCTCCAGTTTTGCTTTGAAGTCTGCACGCTTGTCTTCTGGTATGGCGGTTACGCTTGCGTAGCCGTTAGCTTCAAGTATTGGTTTTACTACTGCGCTGCCTTTCCCTCTGGCTATTGCGCGAAGTTCTTCCAGCGGCACAACTGTTGTGTCTGTGGACTCTTGCTCCGAACCAGATGCTTGCTGTTTCGAGTCAGGCGCGGGGGTTTCATCTTTTACAGTGTCTTCAACAGGCTGGCGTGGTGGAGGCGTTGAATCCACAGGTGTTGTTTGACTTTGCGGGACGCCGCTCCCAACCAAAGCTTTTAGAAGGTTTTCAAACCTCGGGGATAAATCCACCATTACGTTTACTTGAATGTTCATACTTTTTTCCTCGCTTTCTATATTCCGGCCTTTGCGGCCATTTGGTCGAAAATTTCTTGAAACTTTGTAAGTTTTACACTTGAGGTCTTTGCATCTTTGACGGCTCTTTGATAGCTACGCACATTGGTTTTGTGATGTGCTACAGCCTCACCGAGAAGATATTCTGCGTATTGCAGCGCAGTATCCGCTTCTTGTCTTGCCACTGGTAACCATTTACTTATGGCTGCGATTGCATTCCCGTTCCTCCAAGGTTCGGAAAACATGATCTTCCATATTTTCCTGATTTGCGCTAAAGGTAGCTCTGCGAAGGTTTCCGTGTTTCGCCATTTAAGGACATAGCGATTTTGTCGGATGGTGATTTGGTTCATGCTGCGCCCCCTCCCCTTGTATTTTTGTAATGTTTTTGGTAAGATAGAGGCACAAAGCACCTCTTGTGTTTTAAGCAGCTATCCTAAGTTCCCCAACTTGTGGCTGCTTTTTTGTTGCCTTTTTGTTTGCCAACCATGCACCAGCACCGCACCTGCTACAAAAAATCCAAATATGAATAGCAGTAACTCACCGCCCGAGGCGTCCAGGTGCCCACGTTCTAGGTAGGCCAGATGGCGCAGTAGTGGGTAGGTTAGTAGGTTGATGATTAGGATGGTGGCAGCTAGTTTGATGTGCTTTTTCATACTTCAACTCACCCCTTCCCTATCCCGTTTTGATAAAACTCATGCGCTCATGGGCCTCTATTTCCTTCAGTGGTATCAATATTTGCTTCGCCGGTTTTATTGCCCCACTTCCTTTGCGGTGGGCGAACTCCCGGGCGAAAGCATCGCTGCACTGCCACCGTTCCATAAGGTCTTTTATGGTCAAGTAGATTGGTTGTTTTTTGTCCATTTGTGAGCCTCCTTACTTTTTAGAATTAAGGCCAAAGTGCCACCATAACCGCACTAAGCCTTGCTGTTAATTTTTCATTTAGGTCTGTTAGTTTTGCATTTTCCGCTTTCAGGGCATTAATAATCCTATCTTTTTCACACGGCGAATCAATTTCAAATAGCTTTGTAATCACGCCGTTATTGTCCAGGAAAACCCTTTGGTATTCATTTGATATGCCCTGCCCATTGCTATACTCCATGGCTTTAATACCGTAAGTGCCTTGTGGAATCCTTATGCTGTAGGCGTTGGTGTAGTTGTCGTTGAAAATATATTCTTTGTAGTCGTAATTCCAACAAGCGTTGCGCCCGTCTCGGACTTCTTTAATCCAATCTGTTTTGATTATGAAAGTTGTCATGGTTAGGCTCCTTTCTACGCGCTGGTTGCGCTTGTTTATTTCGCCTGCTATTATGCAGGCTCTTTTTTGTATAAATCATCGGCCAGAACGCCAAGGGCATCTGCTATACGCTTCAAAGTTTCTGCACTGGGCTTTTTAGCTTCAACTTCGATACCATGAATCATCATTTGAGTAACGACCGCCTTTTTGCCTAAATCTTCTTGCGTCCACTCCTTTTGCTTTCGCAACTCTCTAATTTTTCTACCATCAACTTTTACCATGTTTTACCTCCCATCTATTTATTACCAGGTTGTTGACTGTTAAAATTTATGCGGTTACAATGTAGGCGAACCTAAATTCGATTTGTAATTAAGCAACACGTTGTACAGGATGCGAATTGGAGATTACCTTTGAATCACCATACAGGAACAATTCACCCCTACACTTTATATTGAAGATGTTCTGGATATTTGTGACGAAATAGAAAAATCCGGGCTAATAGAACTATCTATTATAGTTGATGGCGGCTTTGGAATGGCTAAAATAACCCCAAAGGGGATTATTCAGATAGAAAACAAGTTCAAAAATAATATCGGTGAAGTCTTGGATTTTCTTAAAAGGATAAAAGATTCCGTGCCGTTTCTGTAAGACTTTCGCATTGATTGTCAATATAAACATTAACCTGTTTCTTGAGGATTTTTGTAGACATTTCGATTGCCATTGCATAGTCTTCACCTTTCAAGCACTTCAAATCGGGAAAGCTAAATACCAATGTTAAATATTTATTTATAAGAGCAAATATTTCAGCTTTTACCTTCTTTTGCTCGTCAGATACGTAACTAGTTCCACTTGGTTGATGCTCCACAGTGCTACCCCCTAACTTTTGTTAGGGATATTATAATTCAAATATTTGAAATTGACAAGGAGGAATAAAATGCATCCGATTTATGAGCGAATAAGTGATTTATGTAAAGCTAATGGCACCAGCATTTCAAAGCTTTGCAATGATGTAACAGGGAGCTTGGGAAACACATCAACCTGGAAGAAAGGGAACGTCCGAAACGACTACTTAATCGAAATTGCTGAACGTCTCAATGTATCCGCAGACTACATCTTAGGCCGAACAGACGACCCAAGCCCACAGCCCCTAGAAGTGCCCGAAATACTTCAAGAAGTATGGGCAGCATTCAACAGAAAAGGCATAGACAATCTATCGCAAAAGCAAATTGACAAAATAACAGAATACACCGAATTTGTGCTGTCACAGCCTGACTAGAAAGGTTCACAAATGACAAAATTGGAGCAAATAGAAACTAAACTACGCGACAATTCCGTGAATGTAAATAATTTTGCCATTGATGATAAGATAAAGGCAATGAGCCATATTGTGCGAGGTAGAAAAACTGTCGCATTAAATAGGGGAATTTTATGCAGTAAAGCAGATGAAACATCTGTGCTCGCAGAGGAATTAGGGCACTTTGAGACAGGGGCATTGTATGTAATTGATTCTACATACAACACCTGCATTGCCCGCAGTAATCGTTTGAAATATGAAGCCACAGCAAGACATTGGGCGTATAAAAAATACTGTACGCCAGATGAAATAGAAACAGCCTTCAAACAAGAAGGAATCTACGGCGACTATGCCGTAGCCGAATATTGCCAAGTAACCGTGGAATTTTTACACAAAGCTATTGAATATCACAGGTCTAAGGGTGTTGTGTTTAGCTTTGATAATGATGATTGCGCATAGGCGCGGAAAGGGAGCAGGATATCGTGGGTATCTTTGACATGTTCAAAAAAGAAAAACGCAGGCAAACATTAACAGAATTAGATGCAGCTGTTTCGGAAAAAAAGAAAGAAGTTGAACTACTAGACAAAGACGTCGCCGACAAACAGTTTGCGATAAATGAAATAATAACAAACCGCGATTCACTGCTACTTGACATGAAGATTGAGGCAAAAAAAGAAATTGAAGATGAAATCGCCGCACTAAAAAAACAACACGCTAAAGTTCTTTTAGATATTGATACTGCGAAAAAAGAAGTTATCATGCTTGAAGATGAAGCACTGTTTCAATCATTTGGGCTATACAAACCACAGTATGAGTTTGCAAATGCTGATGAATACCGTAGCAAGCTTGAAAAAGTCAGAGCGAGGCAGAAAGACATGATAAAAAACGGAACAGCAGCAACAGGCAATACGAATTGGACGGTAAGCGGGAGTGAGGCAAAAGGCAAAAAAATGATTGCTGATATGCAAAAGCTACTATTAAGAGCCTTTAATGGAGAATGTGAAGAAATCACAACGCGGGTAAAATACAGCAATTTTGATCAAAGCCTAAAAAGAATAACTACTTCTTTTGACGCCGTTTCTAAGCTTGGTAAAGTCATGGGGGTTGCTATTACACGTCCATACTATGACTCAAAAATTGATGAACTTCGCCTTGCTTTCGAATATCAACAAAAAAAACAACAAGAGAAAGAGGAGCAAAAAGAGCTTAAGGCGCAAATGCGCGAAGAAGCTAAGCTGCAAAAGGAAATTGAAAAGCAGCGCGAAAAAATCGAAAAGGAACAGAGCCATTATCAGAACGCTTTAAGCAAGCTCCTTTTACAAATGGAAGGGGCCACAGGTGAAAAGCTTGATGAGCTTCTTGCAAAAAAGACTGAAATTGAATCAAATTTGAAAGAAACAGAAAAAGCGATGCGAGATGTTGACTACAGGGCTGCCAACCAAAAAGCAGGATATGTATATGTTGTTTCTAACATTGGCTCATTTGGTGAAAACGTTTATAAAATTGGAATGACAAGACGGCTTGACCCACAAGACAGGATTGACGAGCTTGGCAGTGCATCTGTTCCCTTTAATTTTGACATACACGCCATGATATTTAGTGAAGATGCACCGGGGCTTGAGGCTGCATTAACAACAGCTTTTATCTCATCAAGAGAAACACGTCGAGAATTCTTCCGTGTTTCTCTTGATGAGATAAAAGCTGTTGTTAATGCAAACTACAATAAAACAACGGAATTCATAGATCTTCCAGAGGCAGAGCAGTATCGAGTTTCTGAAAAAATGAAGAACCAAACCATTGCATGAAAGGGTATAGATGCACAAGGCGATATGCGCCGTGTATCACTAATCGCGCTGACATCTATATTAGCTCAAATCTGCGATAAAAAACACGCACGGCATTGCTTAGCTTTCAAACTGCATCAAATCCACGACGAAAAGTGCCAAAGCGAAATATCTGCCCCAAAAAGCTACTTAGCTAATACCACAACAATCCATCTCGGCATAAACGAAAATACGCAGGCAATAATTGAAACTGCTACTCATGAAAAACATAAAAGGCTAGATGAAATAAAGGCTGACATTATGCTTACGCGCACTGAAATAGAAGAAAATTACAACGCTACGGAAAATGCAAAATCTAAAGCTAGAAGAGATAAGCATCTTATATATCGTGAGAGTATGCAAAAAAGATTGGTCAAGCTTGAAATTGAAGAATTTGACCTCATGCGCGATATCGCAGATGCAAAACCTTTATAAAAAGCGGAAAAGCCGCTTGGCAGAGAAGGCAGCGCGTTTCAGAAACTTGTGGACAAGCTTTCATTACCGCGTTATAATTGACGGCAAACCCGCAAAGAGTAGCAATAACGCAAAGGTGCTTCAGAAAAGACATAGTTTTTTACATGTAAAATACACCTTGCGCAACGCAAGGTGTACCATTCGTCGTTTTTATTTTACACTTAAATTTTAGCAGAATTGCGGTGATTGTTATTTGGAGTGCTATTTATGGGTTTTTCGCAATCTTTGGCTACAGCGATGGATTTTCTGGTTTTATATCAATTGTAAGCGTAGGCGCATCGTCATTCGCGGCAGTAAAAATATACTTCCTGAAGGGAGCCTTCAAAAAAACAAGAAGAATAGAAAGGTTTAATCAAGATGGAAGCCAGTATGCTTCTAGGCTTGATGGATGTAGGATTCGCATAAGAGAAGACAAGAAAGTTTCAGCCCTTATCTCTGACGATATACGTAAAATTCTGGCAGAGATTAAATTAAGACACAGCAAAATACTGGGAAAAGAGCACATTGAGCATCTCGACAACATAAAGCGTCTTTGTGATTTAAGGACACCTAAAATAGATGAGCTTTGTACAAAAATGGTTGAACTGTGCGCAAGGCTAAACACTAAGGAGGAAGCATAATGACAATAGCAAAATGCATGTGTGATAAAACGCCCGCGGCAAAATTGGCACTGATGTTAAAAGATGATACAAACAAAGGCATAATAAGCTGGAAACCATTGGAAGAAAACCCGGAAATGATGAAAGTCGCAAAAATGTATATAGAAGATATCGCTGGATGCGGGCAAATAGATGAAGACATGTCATTCTTCCATGTGTGCAACAGCGGGGGGTATTTTGCATTAGTGCAGTACAGGAGTTACCACGGAATGACACTGCCGGCGCTATATCTAGTAAACATTCCAAGTCTCAGCTCTGATGACATACAGTGCGCCAACACAGCGTATATAGCGCAAACAGAGCTGGTGCAGTTGCAGCTCGCAATTAGAATCAAGCGTCCCTACAAACCTGTACTTGCTTCTCATCCTAAGCACAAAACGTTATTCGGAAAAGTGATTTCCTCGATCTTCTAAATATTTTTGAACAAAAGCTTCACACTCCCCAGGAGGCACAGATAAAGTATCGCAAATGCGGCTGACATCTCTCTTCAGCTGACGCAACTCAAGTAGAATCTGCTCTAAAAGCGCACGGTCTGACATAAAACCAACAACTCCTTTTACTAAAGAATTTTTACCCTTCATGGCACTGTACTAACTGAAGCATTGCCCCGAGTATTACATTCTATGCCTGTCTTAAAATGTATAGAAGCATTTAGCAGAAGTTTGTCCACCCATATTTTTTGGTGACACTTCAATTTTACCCGTGCTCTCAAAATAGAACAAATGAAAAGCAAATTAGAGGTGACACTGTGCCTACATATAAACGAAATGAAGACAGGTATTTCCGCACCGCCCTTATAAAAAATGCAAGATAATGAACGAGGGATATCCTATGAAAAAACGCCCAGACGGTCGCTACCAACTCTCCGTTATGATAGGCTACAGTGCAGACGGCAAACCAAAGCGCAAGCTTGTCTACGGCAAAACACAGAGAGAAGTTAAGGAGAAAGCCAATGAACTGCGCCTGCAACACAGTATGGGAATTGAACTTGATAATGATATAACTGTCGGGGAATGGGCTGAAACTTGGTTGCGTACTTATAAAAGTGGCGTAGAGTATAATACTATTAAGATGTATAGATTCATAGTAGAAAATTATGTGAAAAAAAACCTAGGAACCATGAAGCTAAGGGATATCAAAACGGCGCATCTTCAAAAAATCATAAATGATAATAGCGATAAAAGCTGGATATGTAAAAAATTTCGCCTCACTGTTACACAAATACTCGAACAAGCAACAATAAATGACTTAATCATAAAAAATCCGGCAAAAGGTATAATACTTCCATCTTTCACAAATAGGAGCAAAAAACGTGCTTTTTCTGACTGTGAGATGGAGAAGATTAAATCCTTGCCACTCAATGCAAAAGACAAGTGTTTTATCATGTTATTATTATATACAGGAATGCGCAAAAGCGAAGCTTTGGCAATAACCAAAAGTGATATTGATTTTAATGCTGGGTGCATCACAGTGGACAAAACCGTTGTTTTCAAAGTCAATCAATCGGAAATAAAGAATAACCCGAAGACAAAAGCAGGCATTAGAACTATACCACTACTTACACCGCTTAAAGAAGTTTTATTTCCTTATGTAGAATCTATAAATACCGACCTACTGTTTCCGGCAAAAAACGGTAAAACCATGTCAGAAACGTCGTACAGACGCATGTGGCAACGATTCTGCACTGCCATGGGAGCGACCGAAATAACCGCCCACTTTTTTAGACATAATTTTGCAACCATCCTATACAATGCCGGTGTTGATGTGAAGGCTGCACAATCTATTTTAGGGCATAGCAGTATAGCGATTACAATGGATATTTATACTCATCTCGGCGCAAAAAATAAAGAGGAAGCTGCAAACAAGCTTAATGATTTTTTGACTAAGTTTGACTAATTATGACTACAAAACAGGCTATAATTAACGGCAGCGCACGGTATTTCGAGTTGCCGTTAAACTCAATGATAATCCACTTTTTTCTCCATTTCACGGTCTTGCTTAACAAACATTTTTATCGCCTCCTAAGCGGTAGGCCGCAGGTTCGATTCCTGCCAAGCGCATAATGAAAAAACTCCTTGAAAGCCTTGAAACACTGGCTTCCAAAGAGTTTTTTGCTTGTAATTTCAAGAGCTCCATTTGCCATTATTTAGTGTATTTCCACGTATTTTATTATTCTTCATAAAAAATAGGGTGAAAATATTTAGTTTTAACTGCTCATAAAAAAGAAACCCATTGTGCTAGATGAAATGGTGTTCGCGAAAAACACCGAATGGCTCAAAATCAGGGTTTTCTGCTTCTTCTATGAATCAAAAGGGTATAAGGGCAACGGTATTTTTGATAATGAGCCACTTGGGTAACTGCTATTGACCCGTGTTTGAACCGTCATAGTTTTGTGAAATCCTTATTTTATGCGATTTTTCCATTCTGTCAAAGGTGATTTTTAACTAGCACAACGGGTTAACTTACTTTGCTTGAATCATCTAAATTTATAGGTCTTAATGGCAATCGTTCTGTTTTTTAGATACGGAGCTTCTATCACTATAAATTCTCTTGTCTATAATTAATATAAAATTTCTACCCAATTCTATATGCATTATAACATGTCAGCGCGCAAATGACGCAAATTTTGCATCCAACGTAAAAAAGGGCGTTTGGATTGTGTATTGTATCAACCCCACTATCCAAACGCCGGTATTGACGTTGAGTTTGATACAATTACATAACGACTAGAAATGCCTTGTTCTATGGGCTTTCTAATCTATATCATACTTAGTTTTCTAATAAAACAACGCTCATTTTGGTATAATATTCATGTGATGACTATTTTATCAATGCACCCATGACATTATATATACACGATGCCCTCAACTGACACACGTATCTTAAATCCGTGTGTCAGTTGCCCTCTAGACCCATATTGCCGTTGTGAGTGATACATTAAACAGCTTTTTTCCCAACCGCAATCATATTACGAGTCACACCCATCAGCTCGGGTATTGATTCAGACAACTCGATGCATTTTAGCAGTCTTTCTGCTTCTTTTTCATCGCTAGGCAAACTGTAGTCTCCAAAAATGTTTGCAATTCCTTCAACGGCCACAACTTTAGTATTTTCAAATCCTGCATAAGATAATTCCGTCATTATTTCATTTGGGGTATGACTGTATGCTTGCGGTAAAGTAAAGTTTTCGGCCATACCTAATTTTAATGCCTTTTCTATGGTATCAAGGTCAAAGACATGGAATAGATTCCATTTGAGTGTAGCTACAAAAATATTATACCTGTTTAACACGGTGCAAATTACATAACCGCCGCACTTTAATACTCGAAACGCCTCGGTTAAGCACTTGATTCGTGATTCTTTTGTTTGCAAATGGTATAACGCCCCCATCAGTAAGACCAAATCCATGCTTTCGTTTTCATATGGCAAGTCTCGAGCATCTGCGCAAGCATATGAGGATAAAGCAACACCTTTAGTTTTACTTTTTTGTCTTGCGATATCAATATGTTTTTGTGTCAAATCCAACAAATGCACATTATGCCCTTTTTCAGCTAGCCAAAAAGAATATGGGCCTGTGCCACCGCATACATCCGCTATTTCCATATTATTGTCATAAAGATAGCGAGAAATAATGCTTTTCGAGCGTGCAAACTCTTTTGTCTGGGTTTCTAAGCGACTATCTTCGTTAAGACTTTCGTAAAAGATTTTGACTTTTTTGATTTCTTCCATTTTGTATACTTTATCAGTTGGCGCAAGCAGCACATCAATACTGCAATCCAAAGCCTTTGCGACTACCGGCAACAACATTGTTTCCGGTAGGCATTTTCCGTTTTCCCACTTTGATACAGCTTGCGGTGAAACATCTAAAATCTCTGCAAGTTTCTCTCCTGTGTAACCTTTTTCTTTTCTACGTTGCGCAATTTGCTTGCCTATTTTCACTAAATCAAGCATAGCCAGCCCCCATTTTTTTATTAACTATAAGACAAACGTTACTTACAAGCCATACACTATGCGTTAATGAAAAATTATATAATCAACCTGTGGTTTATTTTATAGCCCCAAACCCAGATTGATGTTAATCTGGATAGGCTTTAGTCATAACGCCTCTGCAAGTCGAGACCTCACGGTATCCATCGTGCAAATTTTAAGGGTGCAAAAGGGTGCCTTTCGCACCCTCAAACCGTCCGGCATTCAACTAACGTGCTGTTGTATTCATCTCAAGGTGAATACCTCGGTTTTTACGGCACCTTTGACACAATGCATCAAAGGTGCCGCAAAACCGCCATTACCTTGACGAAAACGCAACCCTATTAATTAACGCAACATTATACGTTTTAACCACGCCTTTATAATCACAATCAATAATAGCCACTCCCGGCACTGTATCCGGTAAAGTTGTGGTTATTTTTACGTCCGGCTCGCTTGCAGATACTTTTATGGAAGGCACATCTTTTGTACCTGGCGGGAGTACGGCAAATGTACCGTGCAGGTTATAATCGCAAATACCGTTGGCATTGGTAGACCGTATAAGAGTATCAGGCAAAGCGACTGGGTTCCCGTTAATTTCTAATTTTATTTTTGGAACTGCCGGCTTTACAATCTCTTTCGTATCAGAACTAAATCCAAGGCCGATGATATTGCAAAGCGGGCCATAGCCGCCTTCTATCACTAGATAAATAGCGTGTTTCTTATCTAAATTGTCAACAGCGGCAGCTACATCTACCGTGTGCTTTTCAACTTTGCGAGCAGACCACCCGTGGTATGCCGGTACATTTATTTCGCCAATTTTTTTGCCCTTCCAGGCACTGTTATCCCAAGGGCCGTCCAGCCAAATATTTATTTTGAATGCAGGACGGTTTGTTGGTAGAATAAATAAATTAAACTGGGTATTGTTGCCCGGCTTTGTTCCTTCAAAGGGTTTTAGGCCCTTTGTGTTTTGGTCAAGCCCGCCAAAACCAAAGTATTTATACCCAATTACATCGCCGTTTTTCGCACCCACAATAGGCATATGGTCGTCCCAAATATCCCATGCGTCACCTTGAAGCCCATGATCGGAAAGGAAACATGCAATTCCCGCGGAATAATAGCGATATGGATCCAGACCATATACATTAAACCCTTCGGAAGTCATTTCTGCGCCGGTATATTCAAACTCTCCGGCTTTGGCTGTCCAAACATTGCCATCCAGATACGGATCCCATGCGCTGATCGTTACTTTGCCGCCTTCTGCAACCGGCTTTTCGTCCCATGTTACACCAACAGGCGCAACCATTGGCTGACGAGCGTTGCCAAAGCCTCTTGGTGGCCTATGATAAAAAGCGTACCACTGGTCGTTGATGAATTCGATGCTTCCATGCGTATTGTGTCCCGCATAATATGTTTCC
>Ga0123355_10009348_pt1 | contig 14891 bp, 10 predicted proteins | sample TergutEmb28metaG_3_FD_89872 | JGI IMG/M metagenome (GOLD analysis project Ga0123355, IMG submission 89872) | Embiratermes neotenicus P1 segment gut microbial communities from Petit-Saut dam, French Guiana - Emb289 P1 | ecosystem: Host-associated > Arthropoda: Insects > Digestive system > Gut ...
ATTCAACAGGCGGCGCGAACCTGTACGAAGCCAAGTTGTGCTCAGACGGAAATATTGCAGTGAAGGCTGCGAAACTTGATACACTGTTTCCCAACCTGAATCCCACGTTCATCAAGTGCGATGTCGAAGGGCATGAATCTGCATGTATTCGAGGCTCTCTTAATCTGATCCGTCGTTGTCGGCCTACGTGGATGGTGGAAGTAACCACGAGAGAGGCGTTCGAGCTGTTCCAATCCTTGGCCTATGATGCTTTTTGTTATGAAGGAGGCCAATTTCTCCCCTTCAATCATGGCGTAAATTGTTTTTTCTTTCCTGCTGAAACACGCCCTGCATCGTGATGACCTGCGCCCTGAAACCTTGAACCACGTTTGAGCGAGCCTGAAATGCAGCCGTGATCGTGCAACTGCTCGTCCTGTGCCCGAGTAAATGAGTCTGTTGCGATAACACCGCTGCCTGTCGGTCTGCTGTCCAGCGCTGTGACAGCGGGGCTAAGGCCGGGGGATCACCGGGCATCAAGTATTCCGACCGCTGCGACCGTAAGTGGTACGAGGCTTGTGACCACCAACCTTATCAGCGTGACTGTGGGGAATTATCCCCCTTCGCCCCGTGCGGGTGAGCAGGCGGCGCAGCAATAACCACCCTCATTTGAACACCAGTTCTACGGCATCGCGGTGGAGACGGGCGAGAGCGTATTGGTCCCGAGGCGTTCCCTTCATCAATCCATCGACACAGATGGACGTCGAACGACAACAAACGAGTTGCACGAAAAGAAAGCGAAATATGGCAATAACCGACTCGACAAATCGGAAGCTTTAGACGGGTTTTTGTAGTCTCATGCGGACGGTCGCCGAGGTCCATTCACGGGTCATATGGCAGTGCAGGCTTCGAAGCTTACGTATTGGAACCGCCTGGATTCTTTCCACCCGGAAGGGGCTGTGGGGGACAATCCGTTCGAACCTTCCAATCGTCATCTGATTCAATCCCCCGGCCACTTCTGAGAACTTTGTGGCTCCGTCGTCGCGAATGTCCGAACGCCATTTAAATCAGTGCAGCCTCGGAAATATCAGGTGCGCCCACGGGAAAACGCTAAACAGGTGGCCTCCGAGCGGGTGATAACACGCATAGCCGAAGCTGCCGATGAGTCTGCCGCCTGGCTTCAAAAGGCCATACATGGTTCGGAGTGCGCCATCGGGGTCGCCGAAGTGTTCAAAAGAATCCAGCGAAACGATAATGTCGGCCAACTCATTGATGTGAAAAGGCAGATGTCCTGAACATTCGCGAGCCGCGCCCGATCTCTTGCTTGCTCCAGAAATCTGTGCTGAATATCCAAGCCGATCACTTTCGCAGCGCCGCGTCTGGCTATCTCGACTGATTCTTGTCCTATTCCACAACCAAAGTCGATTACGGTCTTACCGAGAATTTCTCCGAAGAACTCTTCTCCGAGTAGCGCGGTGATCTTTCCCGTCGCGTCATAGGTAGACTCGATATTCGTCGACCCATCTTTCGGAGCGATGCGCTTAAGAATCCAGTATTGGAGATCGATGAGAATTGGATTTCCTCGCAAGAGAGGCTCTTCGGGAAGTCAGTTACCTTTTCGCCTTGCTCGCTTCCACTGATATCGTTCTTCCCGCTTGACCATTTCCGACCGTGGTATTTGGAGCACAGCGCGGAAAATCTTGTCCATGCGTTCGGCGGCTTCGGGGCGTTCGCAGTGTGCCGCGAGTTCCGGCGAAACGTCAATGGGTTTCGGTGCGCGTTTCATTGCGGACTGGCACAACTCATTCATTCAAGCCACTGATTCCATCATCTCACCGAGTTTGTCGGGACGCCCGCTCTCCGCCAGATGTATTCCCAGCCGTCAGCCATATCCATTGCGAGGGAACCTCGGTGCCGCTTGCGAACTCGGCGTTGGCGCATGACCCCAACAGCGGTGCCTTTGGATCCTGCAGATGAGCCGGAGATGGGCACAAGCAAGGTTCCGCCCCAGAACTGAGAGGTGGACCGCTAAAGCAGCGTACACGCTTCTTTAAACTCCAGGCGCGGCAACCGCGGGTGAAGTTTCGCCCGATCTCCATATCCCAGATTGCAGAGGAAGTTGGACTTCACGTGACCTGCCGGGAAGAACTCCTCTTCGCATCCTTCACATTCTTCCCCGGCGTGGAAAAACTCCTCGTCGAGTTTGGCGTTGTCAAACCCCGACATCGGGCCGCAATCGAGTCCAAGGGCTCGCGCAGCAAGGATGAGGTAAGCACCTTGCAGCGATGAATTGCGCTTCGCCGTGACCTCCACGAGTTGAGGATTCGCGGCGAACAGGTCACGCATTCCAGAGTTCTGCGGAAACAACCTTCCCATTTTGTGATAAAAGAGCAGGTCATACGCTACGATAACCGTTACCGGTGCGGACATTGTCTTCTCGACGTTCCCAGGAGCAAGACATGGACGTAGTCGTTCCTTCGCTTCCCGCGAACGCAGAAAGATAAAACGCGCCGGACTTCCGTTCGCGCTTGTGGGCCCGCACTTTGCGAGTTGATATAGCTCGCGAAGAACCTCGTCCGGGACCGGCTTATCAAGCCAACTGGAGTGTGTCCGCGCTTCGCGAAAGAGTTGGTCGAGAACTTCACCTGTCAGGCTGTCTCCCATATTCCTTCTTCCTCCTTTCGTATTCTATTCATTGCTCTCACACGAGAACGGTGTCGCGACGGAAATAATCTGGAAAAGGAAAGGTTTGGCATACTTCCCATTTGCCGACAATACACCAAGAACGCACCTACAAGGGAGCATGCTAGCTCTGTCTCACCTTGTTACACTGCTTCTTTACGGAGTCAGGTTGACGCCCAGTCGTTGCGCGAGAAGGAGAACGTCGAGGACCGTGCTTCCGTCCGCCTGGAGAAGCGGAACGGGGCTGGCCGTGACAGTAAAGGATGGTCCGGCGAGATGGTCTTCAAACAGAACCAGAGCGCGTGCCGGGTCAGCCTGTCGGGAAGCCCATGTCAGACCTTCTGCTTTCGGATATTGGTCGTGAAGTGCCAGCGCCCATGCCCGCGTTTCCGGGTAATGTGCAGCATCTGATTCAATCAGTTCCTTGCGTGAGATGCCGAGCTTATGTAAGGGGATCGCGGACAATTCGATCAGGGCGTGATTGCGGTTCAGTGTGATCGTTGAGTACACCTTGCCGGCAACATGGGTCGCTTTCGACCAATTCTTCAGACCAGCAGCAAAAGGAACGTCATGAAAGACCGTTTCCATCAACGCGCAGTCTAGCGTCGTTCCCGCGTGGGGATCACGCTGCCGGTCGAGGCAACCAGAGGACTGAATCGTGCGTCGCCGGTTTTGGAAGAGTTGAACTCAATGCTGCCGTAGATCTCAGGGTGAACACGGAAGATCGTCTCTCCTTTCCCGCAACGAGAGAATCGTCGCGCTGAGTTTTGCCGGTGGGCGATTTGATAAACGCTCCTAGCCGTGCTGAACGCCAGCAGCCTCAATCTCAGCAGCACGAAGCACTTCTTGTGGTTTCGACCGAAGAAGGACCTTGGGCATTTTGTTGTTGAGATACGAATTCACACTTCCAAACCAAAACGCCTTCTGCCAATCATCCTTATCCGCAAAGGCCCGGAGAATCTTTTCCATAATCGGAAGAGGCCTGGCACCATCTTTGAACTCCAGCGCATAAATTGGATAAAGGTCGTTGCCCTTATAGGGAACCGCAAAGATCAGCCCTGCTTTCTTCCAGCGATTGGGCTGGGAGCTGGGATTGCTTTTGCTGAAGTGGGCAACCTAATAGCGCCGGACCGATCAAGTTCGGCCAGTCTGAACAATGGCTCCCTGAACACCTGTAACGCTGGTTCCGATTGCTTGCCCAGCCTCGTCGAGTTCTTTTTGACGGCGGCCAGTGATGAAGACGTTGGCGCCCTCGTTCACGAAGAGCAAATGAGGACTTCGTTTCTCGTGAAAGCGATCTTCGAGAAAGCTCTTTGTGGACGAGCACTTTGCCCTGGCTGTTCGGTAGTAGTGGCTAGGAAACCACGAGCTTTTCTCGACCGAACAATTTCGTCGTCAATGGATTGAAGTATTAAGGCAGTGTTCATGCAGTACAGCATATGCTCACCGACGGACTTGGTCGTCACCAGATGACAGGCACCAAGCGCGACTTTTTGATCAGCCTGTCGTGTGTGAGCAGAGGAACTCCTTCGACTAAGGCAGTTGCCCCAATTAGTCTGTCCTGCGGATCTTTCGGATAAGAATCGGGGAAGCTAACCGCCCGCGCCGCGATCTCCGGTGTAATTGGAATAACGTTTACTTTGGCAGCACACTCACGGACAAAGGATTCAACACTCATGGTTGTCGCGATCCTGCCGTTTTCGACAAGCCAAGCTATCTCCCATAAAGTGATTCCTGCCACCGCCAAAAGGCCGGTCTTGCGAGCTTTAGAGATGGCATCTTTAGCTTTCTTGGACAGCTTTTGTGGCTCAAGAGCCAGCCAAACGAGCGCATGAGTGTCGAGCAGGATCATTGGAGGTTCCAATCACTGAGCGGCTCTGATGTTTCGATGTCACCCACAATCTTGGCCTTCCCGGCCATGAAACCAAAAATATCATCCGCGTCAATTTCTGCCGGAACGACCTTCACGACGGGCTTGCCGTGTTTTGTGATGATTACGGTCTGCCCAGTTTCCGAAACCTTGTCCATCACGGCAAGGCACTGAGATTTAAATTTGGCTGCCGGAATCTTCTCCATAGGGATTTCCTCTTCTGCTAATAGGACCACAATAATATGACCAGTTTAGACATGCAAGCCACCCGCCCATGTATTGACGCACTCCCACGGCGAAAAGCCTTCAATGACGTTTAGCGTATGGGAGCCGGTGGCTCTTTTGCCAGGAATTCGAACTCGGAATGAGTCGAATCCGGCGTCACGGTGATTGGATCGTCGAGGTGAATGACCATCTTTTCCTGGTCGTAACGCGGCCAGTGGGGCAGGCCGTTGCCATTGGGATTGCCGGAACGAGCAAAGTTGGTCCAATAGGTGACGACTTCATCGCTGAGTTTGCGGTCAGCCGGTTGCCACGTAGCTCCGTGCCGTACGTCGAGAGTCCCAAAGACATATTCGAGCTCAGTGGAGTGAAACGCATATTTGCCAGTAGGGTGGAGGGGCTCCGGGGGCGCGGGGCGATCGAAGCGGTAGCGATAGACGGGTGCCTGCCCTGTCTTCCTTTGACCTTCAACCCACTTCCATGCGCCCATGGCAATGAAGCTGTTTGTAGTGAGGTCATCCGCGGAGCGTACGGCCTGCTCATCGGTGTTCGCTGGGAAGGCTGCTAGGAAGTCGTCCGCCTTAGCGCCATAGTGCTCTGTCGCGTAAGCTCTCCATTTTTCGGCGGTCATACCTTTTGAAAGCGTGCCCGCGCGCTCATCGCGGTTCCAACCGACGATCGAGGGCACATGTGCCTGGCGCCCTGCCGCGTATGCATCAGGCAGAGACTCAGGCAGGAAGAACCCGTCGACTACGGCGGAGAAACCGATGCTGCGCTGCTTCTGCACCGCGTCGAGAATCGCGTCGGCTGGCATCGCGCGAAGTTCTTCAAGATTTGTTGCGCCGAGCGAGGCCACGAAGGCTTGATCTCGCTTGGCTCGCTCTCCGGCGGTGGTCATCGGGATTGCACTGCCGAAGAACGCCCCGCTTTCTCCGATGATTTTCTCAAAAAGCCCGCTTGCAGCAGGCACTACGGTGAGCGCACTGACGGCAAAGGAACCAGCGCTCTCTCCGAAAATCGTGACGTTGTTTGCATCCCCTCCAAAGGCCGCGATGTTGGCTTTCACCCAGCGTAGAGCAGCGACAATATCCATGAGGCCGTAGTTGCCGGAATGGCCGCCTTGTTCTTTAGCCAAGTCATCACTGGCGAGGAAGCCAAAAACATTTAAACGATAGTTCAGCGTGACAACGATGACGCCTTTGGCGACGAGCGCGGGATTGGTATAGCGCGGCTCAGAGGCAGCGCCGGCCAGGAAGCCACCACCGTGGATCCAAACCATGACGGGAAGTGTACTGCCCTGCTCTGCTGCTTTGGGCGCGTAGATATTGAGATAAAGGCAGTCCTCGGAAGGGCCGGCGTCAGTGAAGATGTAGTCGTCCCAGACATGCCATTGCTCGCAGCGATTGCCAAACTTCGTCGCGTCACGAATGCCGCTCCATGCTGCTGGCGGCTCCGGGGCTCTCCAACGGAGATCGCCAACAGGAGGCGCCGCGTATGGCAACCCGAAGAAGCCTTTTTGTTGGCCCTCGTGAATCCATTTGCCCAAGGCTTCGCCCTGTGCAGTTTTTGCCTTAGGGACGGGCACTTGTGCATGCATAACTCCGCCAGTGAAGGAAACGAGAAACAGCTGGAGGAGCAGGCTCTTACGGATCATTATGTCCTCTTGAGTCCCGATGACAATAACGCTTCTAATTCCGAACCGTCAATGGCAACACAATTAGTCGCTATAGATCCTCTTTTCGCAACACAGATCGCGAGGGGTCCCGGAGTCCACATGAACCATGACTGTGCAGGACTCGTTCAAGGCCGCCCAGGCTTGAGCGGCTGCCTTCTTCAAGCCGAGCGAATGGTGTGGCCCGTCAAAACACATCCTGCTCACTCAACGGGGCTGGAAGCAACAAAATTTCCAGCAGTGGGGAAGGTTTTTTTCTTGACTTTCCCTTTTATAGAACTGAAGTTTCGTCCAGTGAAAGTCCGTATGGCCAACTATCCGGACATAACGGGTATGCGGTGGACTATCCGCATCCGTGCGCGGCATTCCCGACAATCCATTGCGATGAATTGGTGACGCTATCGACCACGCGTTCGGGGAGCATCACTGCATCGGGCATCCCGGTTAACGAGCCCGATTCGTCAGTGAAGCCCTTCCTGTGCTTATCGAACGCTTGAAAGCTCTTTACACTCAGAGAGGCAGAGGTTCACGACTTCGTAACTCTTATCGAGAGAAAGAAGTCGGCTTCCTTGAACTGGTTGAAAAGGGACTTTACCGCCTCCTGGGAAATGTGAGAAGTGCGATCTCCTAGAACCTCATCTGGGCAACAACTGCGTTCAAGAGGATGAGCACTGTAGCCCCTCGTGAGGATGCAGTGCTCACTCCGAAGATGCTATCCACTCGGGGCGGATGCAAGCGTTCCTCGAAAGCATAGACGTCTGTCTGCCGATGCCAGCTTTTTCGAGCAGATTGTGGAACACCTGCTCAGTGCACCGGGGACCTTGAGCGAATACGTCATCGGAAAACGCATACATATGTGAGACCGAAATCACCGCGGGTAAAGCGGAGAAATGGATAACTCCCCGCCGCCCATAGGATCTTGATCCAGCGTAGGTGGGCCATTGCGAACACGAATCGAATTGAAACAGCTGATGAGGAATATACGGTGCGCAAGAGCTTATGGATCGGGGTCGGGTTTCTGTTTGGAGCGCTGCTTTGCGTGGGGTGCGGAGACAGCCCAACGGGTCAGCCCTCTTCGGTCCCCAACTCCCAGGGCAAAGGGTCCAAGAGCTATCTCTACGTCTGGGCAGGTGATCAGGCTCGAATAACTTCCGACTTCATCGCTGTCATCGACTTTGATGACACCTCACCGACCTATGGCAAGGTTATCCATACCGTGCAGGTGCCGCCGCCAGGCAACGTTGGTAATGAGCCGCATCATTGCGGTATTTCAGCAGACGGAAACACGCTTGCCTGCGGAGGGCTGCTGAGTCTGCTGAAAAACCAGAACAGTATTTTCTTTTTTGATATCTCTGATCCAGTAAATCCAACATTTCTCTTTTCCTCAAAAGCAGAGGAGTCTAATGTCACTGACGATTTCGTCCCGCTCGAGCAAGGCGGATTCCTGATAACACAAATGGGGTCGGCGACCGGCGGTGCTCCTGGGCGAGTGGCCGAGTTTGATGGAAATCTGCAGTTCACTGGGAATCACTACGGCGATCTGACTCTGGCTGGTGAATGGCCAGCAGCGCCTCCTCTCGATGGATTCAATCCACACGGAATCTCCGTGCGCGAAGACGTAAATCTCATGGTGACCTCAGATTTCGTTTTGCCTTCCAGCACGTTCAACACTTTTCCCGGCGATCCGGTTGTGCGTGGTTCGGTTCGTGTATGGGACCTCGATCACCGAGTGATTACAAAAACAATCCAGATTCCTTCCGCAAAAGGAACCATGGAAATAAAGCTGATTCCAAATGATCCCGGGCAGCGCGCATACACGGGCGGATTCTACGACGGCTTCATCTATCTGGTAGACCCGATTGCTGGAACTGCCACTCCCGTACTCGACTGTGATTCATTAATTCCTGCGGGGCTCGTTCCGCCGCATGATGGGAAACCGCAGTTGTTCGCAATGACCCAGGATGGCAAACGCCTATTCTTCGGTCTCTTCGATGCCGGAAAGATAGCCATGCTTGACATCTCCGATCCGCAGCATCCGAAGCCTTTGGATGTTGAAGATCTTGGTCTGAACGCCGGACCGCACACTGTAATGCTTACGCATAATGACACCAAGCTTCTCGTTATTGATTATTTCCTAAACGAGGATGACTTCGGCAAACTCCATTTGGAAGGCGATCACAAACTGCATGCGTTTTACGTGACGCAGAACAAGTTGGTTCCAGACAATAAATTCCTGATCGACTTCAACACTGCGTTTCCGACCGGTCCGGCACGTCCGCACGGGGCGGCACTGAAAGAGATCAATCCCTGAGCAGGTTAGGAACTACGACGATATTTGAGAGGTAACAAGGAAATTCATCATGCGCAAATCATGGCTGTTGCTTTTCGGAATGGCACTGTTTGGGGGCTTTGTGATGGGCACTCGTTTCGGTCGACATCAGATTCAGCACGGGGAACAGAAACCGGGACGGCGCATTTTGTGTTATCGGGATCCTATGCACCCCTGGTATACGTCAGACCATCCCGGCAAAGCGCCTGATTGCGGCATGCCTCTAGAACCGGTCTACACTGATTCGATTGCACCGCCTTCGCCCACATCCGGAAGCGTAACTCTGAGTCCGGTGCAACAGCAATTGATCGGTGTTGTATCCACTACGGTGCGGGAAGAAGCCAGGGAGGTATCGTTTCAGACTCTTGGCCGGGTGACCGCTGAAGAAAATCGCGTCTATTCAGTCAGCGCCGGCGCGGATGGCTGGGTCCGCGAAGTATACAAACCTTCGACGGGTGCATTTGTGGAGAAAGACGCCCCGTTGGCACGGCTCTTCAGCCGGGATCTGCTGACGCCTGAGCAAGCGTATCTGTATGCTCTGGAATCAGCAGACCCGCATCGTTCCATCCGGTCGCAAGAACCCCAACAGGAACAAATCGCACAGTTTCAGCTGAAGCAGGCTACAGATCAGCTGGGAGACGCCGGCCTGTCAGCGGCGCAAGTAGCAGCTTTGAAGAAAACCAGGAAACTCACAAACGAATTTGTGCTTCACTCGCCTGTAAGTGGTTTTGTCCTATATCGAAATGCTTCGCCAGGACAAAGATTTGGAAAAGGCAACGAGTTATATCGCGTTGCCGACCTGCACCAGGTTTGGATCTTGGCTGATATCAGCAGCGAGCAAGCTGGTTTCGTTCATCCCGGCCAAAGAGCGGTCATCCTGTTGGATGGCAAAGTAACTGGTCTAGCGCGGGTGACCGAAATCCTGCCTCAGTTTGACGCGACCGCGCGGACACTAAGAATCCGCCTGGAAGCAGAAAACCCGGGGTTTGCCCTGAGGCCGGACATGTTCGTGAACGTAACCTTCAGGTTTTCCATTCCCCCTTCCATTTCTGTACCCTCCGATGCAGTAATCGATACAGGGCTGCACAAAATTGTCTACCTGCTGAATGACAGCGGTTCGTTCATGCAGAGAGTCGTTCATACGGGATGGCGGTTTAATGATCGAGTGCAAATTACCGATGGTCTCAAAGCTGGCGATCGAATCGTGACATCAGGCAACTTTCTAATCGATTCCGAGACGCGCATGAAGGCAGGCGGCGATGATTGATCGCATCATCGATTATTGCGATAACAATCGCTTCTTCGTGCTCATCCTTGTCTTGGCAGCTACGATTGCTGGCTGGTGTTCACTGCGCAAAATTCCCATCGATGCGCTGCCAGATCCTGGAAATACACAGGTCATCGTCTATTCCCGATGGGACCAAAGTCCGGATCTCATTGAGGATCAGGTTACTTATCCTATCGTCACAGCGCTGGCGGGTGCGCCTAAAGTCAGGACTGTCCGAGGAGTTTCCGACTTCGGCTATTCCTTTGTCTACGTGGTCTTTGACGACGGTACTGATCTGTACTGGGCCCGCGCCCGAACTCAGGAATATCTCTCCGGGGTTTTGCCGCGACTTCCCGCGGAGGTTAGAACCGAACTCGGACCCGACGCAACCGGGCTTGGATGGGCATTGCAATATACCCTGGTGGATGAATCAGGTTCTCACAGCCTTGCCGAACTACGAAAAATTCAAGACTGGTTTCTCCGCTACCAGCTCAGGTCAGTACCCGGAGTTGCCGAAGTAGCTTCGGTGGGAGGGTTTGAACAGCAATATCAGGTGCAGATAGATCGGGATAAATTGCGCGCCTTTGGTATCGGTATCCAGCAGGTTACGCATGCCATTCAGCAGGGAAACCAAGAGGTCGGCGGACGGATGGTCGATCTTGCGGGCTCGGAGTACATGATTCGTGGTAGAGGGTATGCTCGCTCCGCTTCTGATTTTGAAAACATAGTCCTGTCCTCAATTGGAGGCAGTTCGCCGATCCACGTGAGAGATGTCGGCCAAGTCGTACTCGGTCCAGAGATTCGCCGAGGTACAACCGATCTGGACGGCCAAGGTGAGGCGGTTTCGGGAATCGTAATCTTGCGGTCAGGGGCTAACACCGAGGAAGTTCTTCACCAGGTAAAGCAAAAGCTAAACGATCTCAGCAGTGGACTACCAGCAGGAGTCAAGGTTATTCCAGTCTATGACCGTTCTGCTTTGATAGAGCGTGCGACCGGCAACGTAAGGGCAGCTTTGATTGAGGTTGTCCTCACGGTGGCGATCGTAATCTTTGTGTTTCTCTGGCATCCCACGAGCAGTTTCATCCCTGTCATCACCATTCCGACCACTCTACTGATTGCCTGTCTCGCCTTTCGCACACTTGGCTTTACGGCCAACATTATGTCACTCGGAGGTATAACGATCGCAGTTGGCGCGCTTGTCGACGCAGCTATTGTGGTCGTTGAGCAAACTCACAAACGATTAGAGGAATGGCAGAGCAATGGTGCACATGGTGACTCTAAGGCCATCGTTCTTGACGCCGTGAAAGAGGTCGCGGGCCCGAGCTTTTTTGCGCTGCTGGTGATTGGAGTCTCGTTTCTACCCTTACTGATTCTCGATGGGCAGGAGGGACGCCTATTCCGGCCGTTCGTATACACAAAAACACTGTGCATGGTTATCGGCGCGCTCCTGGCCATCACGCTTGATCCAATACTGCGAGTTTTGCTCATGCGAGTGAAGCGGCTCTCCTTTACGAAAAAGATCAAGAGGGAAGATGCGAATCCCATCATTCGGTTTCTAAAACGGCTATACTTGCCTGTTGTTTCCTGGGCGCTTCAGCATAAGTGGATCGTTCTGTCTGCCGCCATCGCTGCAATGCTCGCCACGATCCCGGTCTATAAAGGGATCGGATCGGAACTCATGCCACCGCTCGATGAGGGCACACTGCTGTACATGCCTTCGACCGAGCCATCTATTTCAATCGCTGAAGCGCAGCATCTGCTGAAGATTACTGACAACATCATCCGTACATTTCCAGAAGTCGATCACGTGTTTGGAAAGGCCGGCCGCGCAGATACAGCAACCGACCCGGCTCCGCTTTCCATGCTGGAGACTGTGATCACACTCAAGCCGCGTTCGCAATGGCGCTCCAGACATACTTGGTATTCCGACTGGGCGCCGCAATGGGCGCGACCCGTTCTTCGCCACATCACTTCAGACCGTATCTCGCAGGAACAGCTTATAGCCAACCTGGACGCGGCGCTTCAGATACCAGGACTCTCCAATGCCTGGACGATGCCGATCCGTGGCCGCATCGACATGCTGAACACAGGTCTGCGCACACCTGTGGGACTCAAAATTACCGGCCCTGACATGAAAACGATGGATCGAGTCAGTTCATATGTCGCGTCAGTCCTGCGTTCTGTACCCGGCACTCGCAGCGTATTTCCGGAGCGTCTTGGAGGAGGCCGCTACGTTGATGTCCGCTGGAATCGCGAAGCGCTGGCGAACTATGGCCTGAGTGTAGAGGAAGCCCAGGCGGTGGTACAGAATGCAATCGGGGGCGAAGATGTGAGCGTCATGGTAGAAGACCGCGCCAGATATCCGATAAACGTCCGTTATTTCCGTGATTTTCGCTCAGACCTCGACTCCATTAAAGATGTGGTAGTGTCTTCGGCAGACGGCCAGCGGAACATTCCAGTTTCTGAACTCGCTGAAGTGAGCGTGGAGCCGGGCCCCTCCATGCTTCGTGACGAAAACGGTATGCTGACGAGCTACGTGTACGTCGATGTCGACGCCAAGGACGTAGGCGAATATGTAAGTGCCGCGCGCACAATGATGCAGCACACTTTGCGGCTACCTGCCGGATGTTCCGTCTCGTGGAGCGGTCAATACGAGGCGATGACCAGACTTCGGAAGCAGCTCACAATCGTAGTGCCGCTGACATTACTCTTGGTATTCATTCTGCTGTATCTGAACACGCATTCGCTCGCAAAAACAGGGATGATCCTGATGGCTGCTCCATTCTCGGCTATTGGCGCATTCGGGCTGCTTTACCTGCTGCACTACAATCTCAGCGCAGCAACATGGGTAGGGCTCATTGCGCTTTTGGGCGTGGATGCGGAGACGGGGGTATTCATGCTGCTCTATCTCGAGCAGGCGTACGCGGGAGCGCGCAGAGAAAACCGGATGCGGAACCTGAGCGACCTCCACCAAGCCATTCTCGAAGGCGCGGTCCAGAGACTTCGACCGAAATTCATGACTGTTGCGACTCTGCTCATTGGCCTGGTCCCGATTCTCTGGGCGGACGGGCCAGGCGTGGATATCTTGAAACGGATCGCGGCTCCCATGATCGGTGGCATCATCACGTCGTTTGTGCTTGAGCTGATTTTGTATCCAGTCCTTTTTGATCTCTGGATGGGGAGAAGATCTCCTTTAACTGCTAGCTATACAGCGATCTCCTTGGACCAGCCGGTAATTCGCAGTTATCCGCGCGAACCGCTGTGCCATATGCCAATGATCAAAAACTGACGGCAGAGTTCTTTACTTCTATCAGACTGCTTTGGCCTACTATCGATTCGATGGCAAAACGTATCAGCGATACCGATGGCGCGGACGCAGTAACTGATGAAGATGGGAACTGGAAAATCATGCCGTTAGAATCCTTTGTTCCAAGGAATAGACCATTGACGTATCAGAGCGATTAGCATGGACATTGAGGGGAATGTGTTGGAAGCTTCGCGAAGGCCTCCAGCCTGGAAGTTTCGTGGAACCGGATCGAAGTATCCGTATCGCCGACGAACCTCCCGCGACGCCTCAAAAGCGTGTTGCCTGCAATGTTTCAATACAAATGGCAGCTTACTCAACGTTGTCCTGCGTAGAAAATAAGCTTTGCTAAAAGGACACCCACTAACTACACTTACGCCGACCTAGGAGGCCTGCCATCGCGCTGGCTCAGCTGTGCGGATGTTTCTCTTGGGACAGTTGTACTTGCAACACTGAAAGGAAAGCCCATGTATCACTTCGCCTTCCTCTGCCTGTTGGCCATGCTAAGCGTGTCCACGTTCGCCCAAAACGCAACTCAGCCCAAAATCGCCTTCTGCTCCCTGCCTGCCGACTCGCCCAACCCTCAGCCGGGCTGCTATCTGCTCGCCACCCAGAAGCTGAATGCGCAACCCGCGGAGCCGCTCTACTGGCACCTGTACACGGGAGCCACGCCGGACGCGGAGAGTACCGTCGTCACGGCCTTTGGCAAGACGTGGTTGTTCCGCATCGCGCCTGCCGACTGGAGACCCAGGAGCGGCCAGCGCGTGGCCATGGTCGGCCCACTTGTGCTAGGTCCCGCCACCACCTACGTGGCCCGCTACATGCAGGACATCGCCCCCATCGTGCCCGACGTCCACCAGACGCCCGTGCACACGCATCCCGGGGCCGAGGCGTGGTATGTCGTCGCGGGCGCGCAGTGCATGCAGACGCCAGCCGGGACGGTGATTCTGCGCGCTGGCCAATCGGCGTTTGTCCCGGCGGGTATTCCCATGACGCTGGGGCAGAGCGGCACGGAGACGCGGCAGTCGTTCATTTTGGTGCTGCATGAGGCATCGTCGCCATGGCGGACGCGAACCGAGGACTGGAAACCAGAGAGTGCGTGTCCGGGGTCGTAGTCCACGAGTGCGCTCGCAGGCCCGGATCATGATTGCGGTCGAGTTACCGGCAATCAACCCTTGAAGTAATTGCCGCCGGTTACGATTTTTGATCGAAGTAACCGAAACGCGAACGCGATTTGGAGTTCTAATAAGACGCGAATCATATGCAGGCCAGTCAGTCGAAAAGGGCTTGTAAGCGCCCAGACATCGAGCAATCTTCGGCTGGGTGTATGGGCAGATGGCCACTTTGAGGCATGGACGACGGGATCGAAGGGACTGAATATACGGAATATGAAAGTTACAGGCTCAATCTTTAGGACTCTGGTTTTTCAACGCAACTCCAGCGCAAGCCTCGAATTGGCTCAGGAAGCTGAAACTTCTCTGAAGCCGGTGACTTTGACAATCGTCGGGCTCATCTTCCTGTGGACTTTGACGGCATCGCTGCTGAAGCAACGGGGATTTGACTACGCGA
>Ga0123355_10009350_pt1 | contig 14887 bp, 12 predicted proteins | sample TergutEmb28metaG_3_FD_89872 | JGI IMG/M metagenome (GOLD analysis project Ga0123355, IMG submission 89872) | Embiratermes neotenicus P1 segment gut microbial communities from Petit-Saut dam, French Guiana - Emb289 P1 | ecosystem: Host-associated > Arthropoda: Insects > Digestive system > Gut ...
CACAACATGGGATAGGCGGCCTCGAGGGCATCGAGGACCGAGCGCTGCGTTACCGGCCCGTCGACTTCGAGTTGAAGCTCGCTTCCGACGTGCGCCAGGGTTCGAAGATGTTGAGGAAGTTCGACGCGAATGGTGACCGCCATTTTGTCTAGCCTCACTTCACATAGGTTTCTTGTAGGTAGAGAGCCTTCCATTCCCCTCCGCTGTGAACCCAGACTTCCCCGAAGACGCTTCTTGCTTTGGAGACCTCGCCGCCGGATTTGCCTTCGTACTGCGCCACATAGGTAACCACGGCGGTGTTCGGCCCGGTGGGCTTCACGGTGAAATCACTGAGCGTGTAGTGGAGCAGGTCATACTCGTCGACTGCGTTGACTTCGGCTTTCTTGTCGGCGAACGTGGTCAGGCCTTCCTCGAACATGCGGAATCCGTCGTCGAGCAAGGACGAAAGAGTAGCCTTGTCTTTGTTCTTGAACGCTTCCCAAAGCTTGCGGACTTGCGCCTCTACCGGGGGCGTGCCGACGACGTGTGTGGTTTTTGCTGTCTGAGCTTCCAGAAGTGTAGCTGCTGCAAGGGGCCAAAAGAACGCCGCCGCGATCAAAACCTTCCTCATATCTTCTCCCGCGCTCGTGGCGCCACCGGGTGAGCTCGTATGATTGCCTACACATTATAATTTGGTCTAAATGGCATTCTGGACCGTCCCCGGGCAGCCAACGCGTCTAACCCAATTGGCCCAACGGGATCGATGGAATGGATGCCGTCCCTCGCCACGACCGACGCCTGCTTCGGATCAGCGAGATAATCCGGGCCTTCACAAAAGCACGGCAAATCTGAGTACCCAACAATTCGGGATCTACTTTCTCGACCGCACTGTCAAGACTCGTTAGAAATCTCCCTAGACCGCACGGATACCGAGCGCGGATGCACGGCTAGGAAAAGGCCTCTAGCCGATTTCAGATTTGGACCCTTCAGGCCAGCGTCTGCACTTCCACCGACAGCACCGCAGGGAGGTCACGGACGATTGGCGCCCAACTCTCCCCCGCGTCGGCGGAGCCATACACCTGTCCGCCCGTGGTGCCGAAGTAGATGCCGCACTTGTCCAATGTGTCGACTGCCATGGCATCGCGCAGGATGTTGACGTAGCAGTTTTCCTGCGGCAGTCCCTTGGTGAGCGGCTCCCACTCGTTCCCGCCCGTCTTGCTGCGGAAAACGCGCAGCTTGCCTTCATGAACGTAGTGCTCGCCGTCGCTCTTGATCGGGATGACGTAAACCGTCTCCGGTTCGTGCGAGTGCACGTCGATGGCGAATCCAAAATCGGTGGGCAGGTTGCCGCTAATCTTGGTCCATTGCTCGCCGCCGTCGTCGGAACGCATCACATCCCAATGTTTCTGCATGAACAGGACACCCGGGCGTTTGGGGTTCATCGCGATGTGGTGGACGCAGTGTCCGACCTCGGCCGTGGGATCCGGGATGTATTTCGAGTAGAGGCCCTTGTTAATCGGCTTCCAGCTCTTGCCGCCGTCATCGCTGCGGAACGCTCCGGCCGCCGAGATCGCGATATAGATGCGGTTTGGATCTTTGGGATCGAGAATGACGGTGTGCAGGCACATACCTCCGGCGCCGGGCTGCCACTTCGGTCCGGTGCCGTGGCCGCGGAGGCCGGAAAGTTCCTTCCAGTTCTTGCCGCCGTCGGTTGACTTAAACAGCGCTGCGTCTTCAACCCCGGCATAGACAGTGTCGGGATCGGTGAGCGACGGCTCGAGGTGCCAGACGCGCTTGAACTCCCACGGATGCTGGGTGCCGTCGTAAAACTGGTGCGTGGTGAGCGGCTTGCCGGTTTCGGGCGAGACGTCGTAGGCGAACTTGTTGCTTTCGCCCCTGGGCATGCCGCCGGGTGCGGTCGTTTCTCCGGCTGGGGTTCCGGGCTGGAACCAGGTTTTGCCGCCGTCGTCGGAGCGCTGGATAATCTGGCCGAACCATCCGCTGGTTTGCGAGGCGTAGATGCGGTTGGGGTCAGCGGGCGAGCCTTTGAGGTGATAAAGTTCCCACCCGGCGAAGTGAGGCCCGCTGACGTCCCACTTGTCGCGCTTACCGTCTGAGGTGAGGATGAATGCGCCTTTGTGTGTGCCGACCAGGACTCGAACCTTGCTCATTGCGGAACTCCTTCGGAGGGTGAGAATTCTGAAATCGATTTTATACGATTCCCGGGGCAGCCAATGGTTACGATTCCAGCGCGATCACTGCGGGACAAAAATGGAGCGTGCCGGCCGACAGCCGATGGCGGTTTCCCCACATAGTAACTTCTTCGACCTCTTCAGCTTGACGGCTGGTAGACGCGGACGTAGTCCACCAGCATGGTTTGTGGGAAGACGCTGGTAGCATCGGGGTTGCCGGGCCATCCACCGCCAACGGCGACATTCAGCAGAAGGAAGAAGGGATGGTCGTAGACCCACTCGGTTCCCTTCGGCAGATCGGCGGGCGTGCGGGTGGCGTAGAGGTGGTCGTCGACGAAAAAGCGGATCGACTTCGGTGCCCATTCGATGGCGTAAATGTGGAAGTCGTCAGCGAAGCGAGCCTTGTCGGGAAGTGAAAACGGCGCACCGATACCCTTGGCCCCGCTGTATCCGGGGCCGTGGATGGTACCGTGCACCAGTGCCGGCTCCTTGCCGATGTTTTCCATGATGTCGATCTCGCCGCACTCGGGCCAGCCGACTCCCTTGATGTTGTCGCCGAGCATCCAGAAGGCGGGCCAGATTCCTTGTCCGCGGGGGATTTTGATTCGGGCTTCAAACCGGCCGTACTTCTCGGAGAACTTGGTCTGCGTTTTCAAACGAGCGGAAGTGTAGTCGCGCGTGACCCCGTCGGAACCAGTGTATTTTTCCGCGAGCACCGTGATGACCAGATTGCCGCCTTGCTGGATCGCGTTCTGCGGGCGGGCGGTGTAATACTCGAGTTCCTGATTGCCCCAGCCATTGCCGCCGGTCTCGGAGACCCATTTTGAGGAATCCAGCGGTGAGCCCTCGGCAGCGTTGAATTCGTCGCTCCAGGTCAATTTCCAACCTGCGCGGGACGGCTCTGGGCTGGTCTGCGCCATTGCCCAGGCGGAAAGCAACAAGATCACTCCGAACCGAGTCCAGCGCTGCGATCTGGTGTTCATCGAGGCTCCCGTGAAATTGAGCATCGTTCGCACTATACTCACATCGGCGACTGCGTGCCAGGAGAACCCACGTGAGCAACGATCCGACGAGGCGAACTTTTCTGAAGCTGTCTGCGCTGGGACTTGCGGCTGCTCGAGGGCGCGAATTTTCGGTGGCATCTTCGGTTCCGGCCAGCGCGCCCCAGTCAGGCGAGATCCGGGTGCGCGTGACCGGCGGAAACCTGCGTTACCAGGCCGCGCCGCCGATCGCGTGGCGCACTGCGAGCGGGACGTTGGAGAACACGATCGAAATCGACCCTGGAAAGAAGTATCAGGAGATTCTGGGATTCGGCGCGGCCTTCACCGATGCGGCGTGTTACACGTTTCACCGGCTGGACGCTTCCCCGCGCGAACAATTGTTTCACGAACTGTTCCATCCATCCGAGATGGGGATGAACGTTTGCCGGACCTGCATCGGTGCGAGCGATTATTCGACCGAATTGTTCAGCTACAACGAGGGCGAGCCTGATCCGGAGATGAAGCGATTTTCGATCGCGCACGACGAGGCGCACGTGCTTCCCATGCTGCGCGAAGCGCGGAAGCAGAATCCGGATTTGTTCCTGTTTTCCTCTCCCTGGAGTCCTCCGGGATGGATGAAGTGCGGGGGATCGATGCTGGGCGGGTCAATGCCGCCCCGCTTCTTCGCGCCCTACGCGTTGTACTTCGTGAAATTCCTCCAGGGTTATGCGGCCCAAGGCGTGCCTGTGCAAGCGGTTACGGTTCAGAATGAAGTCGACACCGAGCAGGATGGCCGTATGCCAGCTTGTGCCTGGCCGCAGGAATACGAGATGAGATTCGTGAAGGAATCTCTTGGGCCGGAACTGGGAAAGAACGGGCTCTCGACCAAGATCTGGGTTCTCGACCACAACTACAATCTGTGGGGCCGAGCGGTCGCCGAGCTCGACGACCCGGCTGTGCGCAAGTACTGCAATTCCATCGCATTCCACGGATACGTTGGCGAGCCGGAGCAGATGAGCAAACTCCACCAGTATCATCCCGATGCCAACATTTACTGGACCGAGGGCGGGCCGGATTACAAACAGCCGGACTATTCGACCGACTGGGCCAATTGGGGGGAGACATTTGCCCAAATCCTGCGCAACTGGGCGCAGTCCATCACGGGTTGGAATCTTGCGCTCGACGAAAAAGGCCGTCCCAATATTGGTCCGTTTTCGTGCGGGGGAATGGTGACCATCCACTCCGAGACCCGGGAGATTACGCGCAGCGGGCAGTATTGGGCGTTCGCCCACTTCTCGCGCCATGTGCGGCGCGGGGCGAAGCGGGTGGAGTCCTCCGGCCGAGTGCAAGGCATTGAGGAGGTTGCCTTTGAGAACCCGGACGGGGGAAAGGTGCTGATCGTCACCAACAAAGGCGAGGGGACGACCATCCACATCAAGCAGGCAAATCAGGCTGCCGAGCTCGCGCTGTCGCCGGACTCAATCAGCACCCTGAGCTGGAGTTGATCCGCGGGTTGAAACCATCGATCGGCCTGCAGTGGGAAAGAATTACATCCTGTCTTACGCCGGTACGCCTCCAATTTCATGAAACTGAAGGGTTTACCGTTTGGCAAGCGCAGTGCAACCTTTGCCTGGTTCCTGTCCTCTGAAGGATACTGGTCGCGGTACTAGATGACGCGAAGGGTGGTGTCCCTGCGCGTGTGCGCTGCCAATTGTCATTGGCGCTTCGTCTCCTGACGCGGCCTCAGACCGCGCAAGAGAAAACCGCAACGACTGGCTTTTTTTGCCGTTGTGTTGGCACTCCCGCCGTGGTGATCTCTCGCGGGTTATACCGAGGTCGTGTAGATAGATGAGACTACTCAGCGCTCGACTTATTGTTTCTCTCATTATCGGTGTCACACTGGTCTCGCTGTTCTCGTCCTATTTCCAGGTCATGGTGCTTGCCAAGGGTATGCGCCGAGACCTTGACCGGCGCGCCGAGGTCTTGGGAGAGAGTCTCGCCCGCAATGTGGAACGGGATCTGGAGCGTGATGCCCAGCACACGCTGCAAAAGACCGTGCAGCAATTCGCCAACCGCGAACACCTCGCGGGGCTCGCCGTCTACGATCCGCAGGGACATCCGATTGCGGTGACCACCGATCTGCAGCCGCTGATGGAAAGCGCGCCGCCGATTGTGCTCGAGTCGCTCAAGGAAAATCGCGACGCCAAAGCTTTTCTGCGGATGGGGATTGCCTCCATCCACATCTACGCCCTACCCCTGCACAACGGGGATGGTGAGCTCATCGGCAGCCTCGCGATTGTGCATGATTCGGGGTACATCCGCGCCGAGAGTCTGAGAATCTGGCGCGACACGTTCCTCAGCGCGCTCGCCCATGTGTTTCTGATCGTGCTGATCACACTGCTGATCGTGCGCTGGAGTATCGCCGGACCGATCGCGAGGACGGCGCACTGGATCAAGGCCCTGCGCACAGGACGGGCAATGTCGGCCCGCATCAAGCCGCTGGATCTCGATCTGTTTCGTCCCCTGGCGCGCGAAGTGGCCACCCTGGCCGAGAGTCTGAACACTGCGCGCTCGGCTGCGGAGTTGGAAGCCCGCTTGAGGGAGTCGGCGGAATCGATCTGGACGGCGGACCGGCTCGCGGTACACGTGCGCGCGCGGCTGGAAGACGGGCGGCTGTTTGTAGTTTCGAACCGCGAGCCTTACCTGCACACCCACAGCGGGAAATCGATTGTGGTCAATGTTCCCGCCAGCGGATTGGTCACTGCACTCGAACCCGTGCTTTATGCCTGCGATGGAACCTGGGTGGCGCACGGTTCGAGCGACGCCGACATGGAGACGGTGGACGCGCACGACCGCCTGCTGGTTCCGCCCGACGATCCGCACTACACCCTGCGTCGGGTGTGGCTTTCTAAGGAAGAGGAAGAAGGCTACTACTACGGCTTTGCCAACGAAGGCCTTTGGCCGCTTTGCCATATCGCCCACACCCGTCCTTTGTTTCGTCCAGGCGACTGGAAGTATTACCAGGAGGTTAACCGCAAGTTTGCCAATGCGCTGCTCGAGGAGATGGAAGACGTCAGCCACCCGGTTGTGCTGGTGCAGGATTATCACTTCGCGCTGCTGCCGCGCATGATCAAGCAGCGTCGGCCAGATGCGCGTCTGGCGATCTTCTGGCACATTCCGTGGCCGAATCCGGAGGCGTTCGGGATTTGCCCCTGGCAGCGCGAGCTGGTTGACGGTTTGCTGGGCGCCGATCTCATCGGGTTCCACATTCAGGCGCATTGCACCAATTTTTTGCAGACCGTGGATCGTACCGTGGAATCACGGATCGACTGGGATCACTCCACCGTGCAGAGACTCGACCATCATACGACCGTGCACCCGTTCCCCATCAGTGTGGATTCGACCGACCGGCAAGCCTCGCCGCCGCCGCAGTCGGCGTATGAAGAACGGGCCGCGCTGCTGAAGAGCCTCGGAATCAACGCAGCCTTGATGGGCGTCGGTGTTGACCGGCTGGATTATACGAAGGGAATCCTGGAGCGGTTTCTCGCCATCGAAAGGTTCCTGGAGAAATACCCGCGATACCAGGGCGTGTTTACCTTTGTCCAGATCGGAGCCCCGAGCCGAACCCACATCAAGCGCTACCGCGACCTGGAGGCGGAAATCGAGGCCGAGGTCGATCGCATCAACTGGCGTTTCCAGTCGGGCCAGTGGAAGCCCATTGTGCTGCTCAATCGGCAGCATAGCCACAAAGAAATTGAGCCCTATTATCGCGGCGCCGACCTGTGCCTGGTGACTTCGCTGCACGACGGAATGAACCTGGTGGCGAAAGAGTTCGTGGCCACGCGGGCGGACGAGCGTGGAGTTTTGATCCTGAGCTGTTTCACCGGCGCGGCCCGCGAGTTGCGCGATGCCCTGCAGGTGAATCCTTACGACATCGACCAGACAGCCGAGGCGATTCGTGCCGCGCTGGAGATGGACTCGGAAGAGAAGCAGCTGCGCATGCAACGAATGCGCAAGGCCATTCGCGAGCACAACGTTTACCGCTGGGCCGCCACTTTGATCGGAGAGCTGTGCGAGGTCCGGCTGGAGGTCCCCGAGGAAGCGAGCGGAAGCAGGTTCAGGGCAGGCGCTTCGGCCGGCTAGGCAGCGCCGGCGACCTGCCGGCTGGGGAGAGGGCGTCTCGCTTTCAGAGAGGGGCAGCGGTAGAATTCCACGCAATCGCGGGGGTTCGGACGTCCACCAGCGGCCGGGATCGGTCGCCTGTCGATGATGCGCAAACCGCAAAAAGCGTTTTACTTCAACACCTCAGAGCACCTGCTGCGGATCGGGCGGCAGAAAGCGAATACGCTTTCCGAACTGCTCGAGGGGATCGAAACCTGTCCCGAGGATTCGATCTTCCAGCATACCTTTCGTACCCTGCAGGAGCATCACTTTATCCGGCAGGGATTCTCGAACGACTTTGCTCACTGGAGTCTTTTCGCCTGCCACGAACCGGCGCTGCCGAGCAGTTGGCGAGTGTGGATGTACGCGAGTTTACGGCCATCGAGGGTCTGCGCCGCAGAATGGTGGAAATCATCGACGAATTCCTGGAGGGCCACGCGCGGTCGGGTTCGCGACCAGCGAACGAGCCGTTTTACTTCTGCGCTTCCGAGATTGTCGTGCTGCCAACGGCATTCGTCACCGATACGCTGAAAGGATTTCTCGACGGCATCAATCAGGTGAGCGTGCACTCCATTCATCACCACTTCATCGAGGCGCGCCTGCGACTCCATCGCATGTCGAATGATTTCTCGCGCTGGCTGGAAGAAGAAGCGGGGCTCCAGGAAGCCGCGGATGCGATCGAGCGAATCAATTTCTACACCAATACCATGGAGGGGGTCCGGCGGCAGATTGCCGGAATCGTCTCCCCGGCGATGAACCACTAGGACTGTGAAGATGAAGTTTGAGGACCGGAGCGCCACTTCTCGAACCCCAAGCGTCGAGGCCCAAAAGTCGGGCGAATCCGGCAACGGGACCCGAACCGGGGTGAAGCCGCATCCCGCACGCAGAGCTACCGATCAGCAAAATCACCGGCCGCTCCCGGCCAGTGTGCTGACGCCTCCCACGCCCCCCTCCTCCGCCGCATCTCGACGATTATCAAGCGATCGTCGGCCAGGGACAGCTCGATACGCTGCGGTTTCTCGCCCAGGAGGTGAAGGGGAAAACCATCAAGATGGTGAACTCCACTGCGGTCGGCGGGGGAGTGGCGGAGATGCTCAATCGGATGGTGCCTCTTCTTTCCGAGCTGGAGGTGCCCACCGACTGGGATGTGATCACCGGCGGCAACGATTTTTTCGAGATCACCAAAGCGATTCATAACGCACTGCACGGCACGCCTTACGATTTGACCAAGTCCGCGCAGGAACTGTTTCTGATGTACAACGAGCAGAATCGCCAGCGCATGCACTTCGAGGAGCAGATGGTGGTGATCCATGATCCGCAGCCGGCAGGGTTGGTCTGTTCGAAACAGAAGTCGGACGCCCATTGGGTATGGCGATGTCACATCGATCTTTCCAATCCCGATGCCAAGGTTTGGGAATTCTTGCGGCCGTTCGTCGAGCAATATGACGCGGCCATTTTTTCCTCGCAGTCGTTCGCCCGGCAGCTGCCCATCCCACAGTATTTGTTCTATCCGTGCATCGATCCGCTCTCGGAAAAGAATAAGGAGTTGCCCGAAGAGGTGCAGAAGATTTGCGACGAGTTCGGCATTGACCGCTCGCGTCCGATCGTGACTCAGGTGTCCCGCTTCGACCGGCTCAAGGGATCCCGTGGGCGTGGTGCGGGCCTACAAACTCGCCAAGAAATATGTGGATTGCCAGTTGGTGCTCGCCGGCGGGGGAGCGAGCGACGATCCCGAAGGCGCGGTGGTGCTCGAGGAAGTGAAGCGGCAGGGAATGATCCCGACATCATCATCCTCGACCTTCCGCCCTGGTGTGCGCTCGAGATCAACGCCATCCAGCGCGCCTCCACGATTGTCGTGCAGATGTCGCTGAAAGAGGGATTCGGCCTTACCGTGACGGAAGCCTTGTGGAAAGGGAAGCCGACGATTGCCGCCGCCGTCGGTGGCATCCCGAATCAGCTTATTCACAAGCTGACCGGAGTTCTGGTGCACTCCGTGGAGGGATGCGCATTTCAGATCCGATACCTGCTGACCCACCCCGAATTTGCGCGCAGCATCGGAGTGAGCGGGCGCGAGCACGTGAAAGAAAACTTCCTGATGACGACAAACGTGAAGCGCTGGCCGCTGCTGTTCCGCATTCTGGAAAAGGCGAAAGCGCAAGGCGGTAGAGCCTGAATACGCGGTGCGCGACGGTGTCCTCCGTCGCGACGCCCGGCAGAGGACACCAGTCGCACGCGAGGAGATCGCCGATCAAGCGCTTTTGCGGGCGTCTTGATCGCGAACCAGGCTCGCGTGCAGAGGGTCGAAGTAAGCCGGAGGCAGCTTGGGCTCGACCTTGGTGGCTTTCGAAGCGGTGTCTTTCTCAATCTGTCGGATGATGGTCTCGGCGGCGGACGCTCCCTGTTCCGAAAGCCAGGCCTCAATCTCACTGGTCAAGGGTTCGATCGCATTTACGTAGCCTATATCGACGTACGCGGCAGGCAGGTCGAGCGGGCAGGGGACGGAGGCATCGATCGCGACCACGCCTTCGATGCCCCGCTGCTGAAGCTGTGTCCAGGTATGGCTGGCGTCGGTGGAATCGAGCATTCCCAGCACCAACAGGTAGCCGCTTCGCTCGAAGCGGCTTTGCAGTCCGGCAATGACCCGCGCCACCTTCCCCAGACCCAAATCAGAAGTAACGGCGGCGACCATGCGCGTACGCTTGGTGCGCAACGAACGCGCCCAGAGGTTGGGACGATAGTTCAACTCCGCCGCGGCTCGGAACACGCGCTCCTTGGTCGTCTGCGGAATCGCCTGGGAAGCAGGGGTATTGTTCAGGATTGCGGAAACCGAGCAGGGCGCCAGCCCGACGCGTTCGGCAACGGTGCGCAGATTCACAGGTCTTTTCTCGGGTAACATGTCTCCCTCGCTGAAAATAGAGGCTCTGCTCCGCCAGAATTCCTGGCCGCGGGTGCAGGGGTTTTTAGCCTTCAGACGACTCGGTCCAATGAACCAGCGGACCCCACTCGTGGGGAGAACCAAACTGTAATGTTTGGCAGTCTTCTCGGACTGCCGAAGCAATGGCATTACTTTGATCGAACCCGCGGGCGAGAGTCCAACGCAAAAATTCCATCGCAACGATCGGTGTCACGATGGATTCGACCGCAGATCCGGCTGAGGGTTACTTGCTGGCAAACTCGCCCCGCTGGCGCGCATCTTCGCAGGCCTCGACGGGATCGCGGCCGGTGACTTGCCTGTACCAGGCGGGATGGAAAGTCCAGGCCCAGGCTTCCCGCACCGTGCCGCGGATCATCGCTTGAAAGGTGCCGGGTTCGCCGATGGTGCTCAAATAGATGTGGATGAATATACCGCCCAGCATGACCACCGCGGAAAGGTCGTGCAGCACGTAGCTGATCGCCACCGCCCAGCGGCCGAATGTGGGTGCGCCGATCCACAGAATGATGCCGGTGATGAGGAGAACGACCGAACCGACGATGATCTCCCAGAACTGAAATTTTTGTCCTCCGTTGAAAAAGCCGGTATCCGGCGGTTCCATTTTTTCCTTGCCTGCGACCACGTTCCTCAGATTGCGCATCCAGTGGGAATCCGCCTCGGTCCACGTCATCGGTTTAATCCAGTTCAGCGCCTGCAGTCCGAAGAAGAACACGAATCCCAATCCGAACCAGGGATGCAGCTCGCGCGCCATCGGACCGCCGCCGAAAACTGGCGTGAACCAGCGGAACAGCCAGGGCAGATAGATTCCGAATCCGGAGAACAGAGCGAGGAAGAAAAACAGAGCGACCATCCAGTGCAGAAAGCGGGTGTAGACGCGATGGCGCAGCAGTTCGCCTTGGAAGACTTCGGTCTGGCCGATACGGTCGAAGGCGCCCCGAGCTCGGTCGTCGAACTGCTCAACTGTGCTGGACATCGCCCCCCTCCTGCTTCAGCGGTGGTTCCGGCTGCGGACGGCGCGGACCGACGGTCACATAATGCAGCAAAACTCCGAGCCCGCCGAACAACGCCAGCCCGCCCAGTAAAGGTTTGAAGAACCATCTCCAGAGCGTGTAGCTCCAGGGGATGACGGGATTCCTGGGCAGGCCGCCGTAGTGCTCGGGATTTTCCGCATCGTGGAGTACGTAGATGACGTGCGTGCCGCCAATCGACTGCGGGTCGTAGACTCCGGCCTTTTCGAATCCAAAATTGTCGCGCAGTTGATGGGCGCGCTCCTCCGCCAGGTACTTCATGTCGTCTTTGGTTCCGAACTTCAGGCAGCCGGTCGGACAGGCCTTAATGCACGCCGGCTCGAGGCCCTGGCCCACGCGGTCCGAACACAGCGTGCACTTGTAGACTTTTTTCGTCGCCGGATTGAATCTCGGGATGTCGAACGGACATCCCGAAATGCAGAACTCGCAGCCAATACAATTTTCCTGCTGGAAATCGACGATGCCGTTGGTGTATTGGACAATCGCGCCGTCGGCGGGGCAGGCGCGCAGGCATCCGGGATCGGCGCAGTGCATGCACTGATCCTTGCGCATCAGCCACTGTATGGTCCCATCTTCACGCGGCTGCTCGTTGAACTTGATCAGGTTCCAGAAATTCCAGCGCGTCGAGGGCATCGTCTGGTAGGTGTTGTCGAACGTGGTCGGACTGAAGGGCATGTCGTTCCACTCGACGCAGGCCACCTCGCACGCCTTGCAGCCGATGCAGATGGTAGTGTCGATCAGCTTGCAGACCTCGGCATCGCGCTGCATGCCCAGACCGGGAGCCGGCCCGGTGTGTCCCGAAATCTGTTTCACCTGAAGTGTCTTGCGGTCGCTCATAGTAGCCCATCAGCTTTCAAGCTGTCAGCCCTCAGTCCGCCATCCCGCTGAAAGCTGACGGCTGATGGCTGGGAACTGCGATTACACTTTCTCGATCTTCACCAGAAATCCCTTAAACTCCGGCGTATACGCATTGGGATCGATGGTCGTAGGCGTGAGTTGATTGGTCAGCGTCCTCGCCGTCCTGCCTTCATCTTCCGCAATGCCGCGGAATCCCCAGTGAATCGGGATCCCGATCTGAAAGGTTTCCTTGCCGTCGATTTTCATCGGGCGGATGCGGCGCGTGACCATGGCCTTGGCAATGTAATGACTGCGCGCGCTCGTGACCTTGACCTTCTCTCCGCCACGAATGCCCATACGGTCGGCCAGCTCGGCCGGCACCTCGATGAAGGGTTCAGGCACGAGTTGCACGTTCATGGGATTGTTCTTCGTCCAGTAGTGATAGTGCTCGGTCAACCGGTACGTAGTGCAGATGATGTTGAACTCCTGCCCGGGCGATGCGTACCGGTCGGCATCGGTCTTGAATCTCCTCACCACCGGATTGGTCGACTGGTTGGGATGCAGCGGATTTAGTATCGGGCTCTCGGTGGGCTCGTAGAACTCGGGGAAGGGACCGTCAGCCATCGCGCCGAGCGGTACGAACAGCCGACCTACGCCTTCGGGATTCATGATGAACGGCCCCATGTGATCCTTCGGCGCCGAGTCGGGTTTGAAGTCCGGAACATCGTTGCCGACCCACGACTGTTTGGCTTCATCCCACCAGACTTGCCGACGAGTGGGATCCCAGGGCTTGCCGTTGATGTCGCAGGACGCGCGGTTGTAAAGTACGCGCCGATTCATCGGCCAGGACCACGCCCAGTTGGGATAGATGCCGAGACCCGACGGATCTTCGGTTCCACGCCGCTGGGTGAGCCCACCGGCCTCGGTCCAGGAGCCGCAATAAATCCAGTTGCCCGATGCAGTCGTGCCGTCGTCTTTGAGCCAGGAGAAGCCGGGCAGCTGCTGTCCGGCCTTGATCGTCTGGTTGGTCTTCGGGTCGGTCAGATCGGCAAGCGCTTTCCCGTTGATCTCCTTCGCCACTTCCGCGAGCGAGGGGTTGTAGGGATCCGTGTATGCGAAGGTGGCATTCAGGATGGGGTCGGGAAACTTGCCGCCCTCCTTCTGATAGAGCTCGCGCACCTTCAAAAAGATCGTCGCCAGAATTTCCTGATCGAGCCGGGCCTGTCCCGGCGGCGGCAGCGCGACATTCTTCCACTGCAGCCAGCGCGCCGAATTCACGAACGTCCCATCTTTTTCGGCAAAGCCCGCGCCCGGCAAACGGTAGACGGTGGTGTTGATCTGCTTCATCTCCTCGGTCGAGATGCTCGGTGCGCGCCAGAATTCGCTGGTTTCATCCGGATAGACCTCGCACACGACCAGCCAATCCGCTTTCTTGAGCGCTCGAATGTTCTTTTCCGAATCCGGCCCGATCATGACTCCGTTCATGCCAAAGGCGAACAGGCCCTTGATCTTGCCGTCGTACATGTCATTCCACAGATTCACCCAGGAGTAGTTGCGATCGATTTTCGGCAGGTAGTGAAAGGCCCAGTCGTTCTGTTTGGTCGCCGCATTTCCGTACATCGACTTCAGAAACGAGACCATGAATTTCGGCGTGTTCGACCAGTAGTTAAAAGATTCCCAGGGCTCGGGCTTGGCCGCGGTCGGAGTCGTGCGCTTCAAAAATGTCGCCAAATCGGTGTCGGCCGGGCCGGGCATCTTGAGATACCCCGGCAGGATGTCGAACACGCCTGCCAGGTCGGTTGCGCCCTGAATGTTGGAGTGTCCCCGCAGCGCATTGACGCCGCCGCCAGCGCGCCCCACGTTGCCCATCAGCAACTGCAGCATGGCCGCCGTGCGGATGATCTGCGTGCCGAAACTGTGCTGCGTCCATCCCACGGCGTAAATGATGGTGGACACCTTCTCGAGCCCGCCGTCCTTACGGACGGACGTGTACAGTTCGGCAGCCTTGAGGAATTGATCCTGGGGAATACCCGTGATGCGCTCGACGATCTCCGGCGTGAAGCGCTCGTACTGCTTCTTCAGCAATTGGAAGACGCAGCGCGGATGCTGGAGCGAGGCGTCGAAGGCGACGTTTGGCGGCAGTGTCAGAGGAGCTGGCGTGGTGCCGGGATGTGGCGACGGAGCGACCGGTTTGCCGGTGAGATTGCCGCCTTCCTCGTAGTTCCAGGTCGACTTGTCGTAGGTCTGCGTGGCCGGATCGAAGCCCGAGAACAAGCCATCCTCCGGCAGCTTGAACCCATCTTTCACGATGAACGACGCGTTGGTGTAATGGACCAGGTAATCGTGCGCGATGCGGCCGTTCTGAATGGCGTAGCTGATCAACCCACCCAGAAAAGCGATATCCGATCCGGCGCGAATCTGCAGATACAAATCCGCGGTCGACGCCGTCCGGGTGAGCCGCGGATCGACCACAATCGTTTTGGCATTGCGGTGCAGCTTGGCTTCAATCGCCCACTTGAAGCCGCAAGGATGGTTCTCGGCTGGATTCCCACCCATGATCAACATCATGTCGGTGTTCTTGATGTCGATCCAGCCATTGGTCATCGCACCGCGTCCGAATGTTGGCCCCAAACTGGAGACCGTGGGGCCGTGTCAAACCCGGGCCTGGTTTTCCAGGTAGCAGACCCCCAGGCTGCGCATGGTCTTGACGACCAGGTAGTTGAACTCATTCGTGTCGGTGCATCCGCCGGTGAAGGCCATGCCTTCGCAGCGATTGAC
>Ga0123355_10009351_pt1 | contig 14886 bp, 16 predicted proteins | sample TergutEmb28metaG_3_FD_89872 | JGI IMG/M metagenome (GOLD analysis project Ga0123355, IMG submission 89872) | Embiratermes neotenicus P1 segment gut microbial communities from Petit-Saut dam, French Guiana - Emb289 P1 | ecosystem: Host-associated > Arthropoda: Insects > Digestive system > Gut ...
GTCCGTGAAGTAGGCGCCGAGATTCTGCGTGACCGAAACGGCATTGACCGGGGTGGGATCACCGTTGGCGATCGCGCCGGGGGAATTCTCCGGGGTGTAGACGATCAGGCTGGAGGGCAAGACGACCAGCTGCGAATTGAGGACGCCGATCTGAGCGCCGGAATAGAAGTTGGTCGTGGCGTAATCGAACGCCGCACCCAGGCTGAACTGATTGGTCAGCCCGAAGATCGTGTCGTTGTTGCTGACCTGCAGCGTCGCTCCCCGCCCCCAGGCATGAATCAATTCGTAGTCATTCTCACCGATGAGCGTGGTGCCGCCGTTCGAGATGTCTGGCAGCGTTTGGCCCTGCTGGTTCGTCAGCGGCGTGACGCCGTCGGGCTGACACAAAATCCCGGGTGTGTTGCTGCATGCTATGTAATTGGTGGTGTTGCCGTTTGAAACGCTCTGGGCGTAGTCGCGGTAGTAGAGCGTGCTCTGCAGCGACCAGGCGTGACTGAGGCGGAAGCTGCCGTTCAGCGTAAAGAAATTCAGGTCGTTGACGTTGTTCTGCGGACTGGTGAAGATGAGCGAGCGGTTCACCGCAAGAGTCTGTACCGGAGCGGGTCCCTGGCCCTCCAGTGTGTTCTGCGCACGCGTGTAACCAAAATCGATTTCGGCGGCCTCGGTGTGATAGCTGAGCCCCGCATACAGCGTGCGTATCCGGTCGCTCGAGAACTGCCGCCAGCCGTCCCAGTTCAGTCCGTGTACCGCAACGTACACGCCAAACGGACCCGAGTTGCCGCCGACTTGCGCCAGCAGCGAACGCTGGCCAAAGGATCCCCCCGACAGCTCCGCCTCGGCGCCCTGGTAGGTGAAGCCATTCTTCATGGTCACCGCGATCGCGCCTCCGAGAGCGTTCAAACCGTAAAGCGGACTCGAGCTCGAGAGCTCCACGCGGTTGATCGCCACATCGGGAAACAGGTCCCAATTGACGGTATCGCCGAAGGCCTCGTTGATGCGCACCCCGTTCTGGTAGACCGCCAGCCCTTGCGGGGTACCCAGGACCGGCGATGCCTCGAAGCCGCGGTAGAGAACATCCGGCTGAAACGCGTCGTCCTCGTCGTCATTGATGCTGATGCTGCTGAGATTCGAGTTCAGCGCGCGCGTGAGATTCGGCGAGCCCTCGCGCGAGAGATCCGGAGCAGTCAGGATCTGAACATTTCCCGGCACCTTGTCGACGTCGATCGAGGTGCCGGGGATCGGCGTCCCGTTGATGACCACCTCTTGCAGAGCACTCCCGGAATCAGCCGCCGCATCGGCCAGCGCGCCGGTCGCACAGGCGACAGCTCCGACCACGAACAAGGCTCTGAAGGCGTTCCCGAGCTCAGGTCGGGTTGTTGTGCGAGCAAGAATGGAACACCCCCCGGCCCGATGTGCGGCGCAGCATGCCGCCGCACGTTAGCCCGCATCAAGGGAGTTTCTCCTGACTTTGTTCGGGAAATGATCCCAATCGTCGCTGCGTTGCCGGCAGCAAACCCGACATCGGTCCTGACACGCGACTTCGGCGATTGAGTTACTCGAGCAGAACTCCTGATGGTTTGCGGGAATGCTGCTCTATCGGTGGGACGCGCCGCGCGTGATCAGCACACTGCCGTCCGTCTCTTTGGAGCACGCATCAGCTACATCGGTCACAGCAATGCTCCCGGCACAGTAGTCGCGCTGCTCGTTGCGCTGATCTGTGCAGCCGCTGTCCTGTGGCTACTGCGACGGGAGAAACCCGATCCGCCATCCCTGGATGACTCAACAGCCTGGCGGTGGGTCTCGAGCGCCCCCGGTATCAACGTCTACGTGCACGCCTCGTCCAGGAAATCCGTGGTGAATCACGCAGCGGCGTGGATCGGAAGAGTGCTGACGTATGCCTGCACGGCACTGCAGTGAGGCCAGAGGCTAGGTGATGTTGCGACGCTGCGCCAGCAGCACCAGCTCGACGTCGCCGGTGATGTTGAGTTTCTGCTTGATGAGCGAGTGGTAATTCGCCACGGTTTTCACACTAAGGCTCAGGAACGCCGCGATCGACGGTACGGTCTGGCCGCGGGCAATGAGGCGGAAGATCTCCAGCTCTCGCGCGCTCAGCACCGTCAGCGGATCGCCCTCGCCCGTCACCTTGAGAATCGCAAGCGCCTGGGCGATGTCCGGACTGAGCGCGACCTTGCCGGCCATCATGTCCTCGACCGCCGAGGCCAACACCTCGGGCGCGCTGTTCTTGGTGACGTAGCCGCGTGCACCAAGCTGGATCGCTCGCTCCGCTAGCAGTGCGTCCTCGTGCATGCTGAATACCAGGATCTTGGCGCTCGGTTGTCGCACGGCCATGCGTCGCACGAGCTCCAGCCCGCTCACCCCCGGCATGGTTAGGTCGAGAACGACCACATCCGGTTGCAGCTCCAGGAACAGCGCGTACGCAGTCTCCGCATCGCCGGCCTCGGCGACGACCTGATAGCTGTTCCGCTGCTCGAGGAGGCGGCGGAACCCCGCCCGGACGATGGCATGATCGTCGACCAGCATGATCCTGGTACGGACCTCAGGCATCGGCGGTCTCTCGTTTCGGGGCATAGGGCACGGTGACCTCGATCCGCGTGCCGCGACCGGGTTCAGAAACGATGGTGCATGAGCCCCCGAGAGCCCACGCCCGCTCGCGGATTCCTGTCAGTCCCAGGCCACGGTTCGCGGTCAACTGGAAGAAGCCCGCGCCATCGTCCGTGACCACGATGTGGACGCTGCGTTTCGACGCAGTCCCGGCGCCAGTCGGCGTCCCCCTGCACAACACACTCAATTCCACTGAGACGTTGCGTGCGTTCGCGTGCATGGCGATGTTCGTGAGCGACTCCTGCACCACGCGATATGCTGCCACTCCTACCTCGTCATCGAGGTTCGCGAGGTCGCCTTGCACGCCCAGCGTGCAGCTGACCTGCGGGTAGCGATGCTTGAATGTCGCAACCTGTTCGCGAAGACCAGCCTCGAGGCCCAATCCTTCGAGGTATGTCGGCCGGATGCGCCGCAGCATGCCGCGAACCGTGTCCTTGATCTGCCCGGCGATCTGCACGATCGCCTCCGCGCTCTCGCGCACCACCTCTCCGCCGCGAGTGCGAATCGTCACCGCGTCCGCGTGAATGGCGCTGACGCACTGCCCGATCTCATCGTGCAGCTCGTGGGCCAGGTGGCGGCGCTCGGTTTCCTGGGCGTTGAGAAGCTCGCGTGTCAGGCGCTGGTTCTCGCTGAGGCTGCGCTCCAGGGACTCCGCCATGTGGTTGAACCCCACGCCTACGCGCGCGAGCTCAGGGAGCCTGAGCTGCGGCAGTCTCACCGCGAGGTCGCCGGCTCGCAGCCTGTCGAGCGCCTCGGTGATGCTGTCGATCGGTCGCAGCGCACGTGATACTGACCACCAGACGGCCGCGTTGACCACGACGAAGAACAGCAGCAGCCGCGTCAGCAGTCCACGTGAGGTACTCCACATCTCCTCGAGCTCGTACGTCGGATCCGGAGCCATCACGAGTGTGCCCACGGTAGCGCCGCCGAACGTCACCGTGCGTGTAGCAGACTCGGCAGGCAGCGATGTCAGGTGCGCGAGCGCCGCAAACCAACCGGGCGCCCGGGTTCTGCGGTCCGCCAGGTCCTCGTTGCTGTCGAGCAGACGGCCGCGGTTGTCGTAGAACCTGATGCCGACGTGTCGTACGTCTGCGAGGTTGCGAAGCTGGAAGAGCGGCACGACGTAGCCATGCGCGGCCCAACGATCCTTCAATACATCGAGCTGCGCATCCAGGAAATGTCCGCTGAGCGTCAGCGTCGAGCGCACCTCGGCGAGAACATCGTCACGCGCCTTGCCAACGACGTAAATGCCTTCAGCAACGGTCAGCATCGCGAGCAGTACCGTTATGGTCAGGCAAACTCTCAGCTTCAGCGTCGCGCTCGGCCAGCGAAGGTACTTGGCCTCCGCAATGGCGAGCGGCCGTTCGCTAAGCGAAAACTGGCACGCCGCAACCAGCGGGCCGTGCCCGCAAGCATCGCTCGATGCATTCAATGCCCTCACGCACTCCTCCTGTGCCGTCCCACCGCAGCTGAAGCTGCGCCCCGCATTCTGCAATAGAAGATCCGGGAAAAGGACCCTGGGAATCAATCCCGGAGATGTTCGGGAGAATTTCCCGACTCTTACCAAATCATTGCCCTGCTGCGCAGCACTCCTAGAGACTACACGTCCACACGCAGCAACCTCCTTCTCGAGAAGTGACGCAATGCATATCAAGTGTCTCCCCGAGTTTCTCATTGCTGGCATAATGCTCGCGGCTTCGGCAGGCGCAAGCGCCGCCGCCCCGACGACGTACGAAGTCTTCGTGTCGAACGAGAAATCGGGTGATATCACGGTCATCAGCGGCGAGGATTTCAAGGTCCTCGCCACGATTCCCGCCGGCAAGCGACCGCGCGGCATACACGGCAGCCCTGACGGACACACCGTGTACGTAGCCCTGAGCGGCACTCCCATCGAGAACCCGCCACAGCTCGATGCGAACGGTAACCCGGTACTGCGCAAGCACCAGGAAAGCGACGACGACGACGACAAAGCGCCGGCCGATAAGTCCGCGGACGGGATCGGGGTGATCGACGTGTCAGCGCGCAGGGTCGTCCGCAAGATCAACGCCGGCTCGGACCCGGAAGAGTTCGCCCTGAGCAAGGACGGCGTGCGCCTGTACGTGTCCAACGAGGACGTACGCACCGCGAGCGTGATCAACGTCCGCACAGGCAAGGTCGAGCACATCATCCCCGTTGGCCAGGAGCCCGAAGGCGCCGCCACCTCACCGGACGGCGCCCGCTTCTACATCACCTGTGAGGCCGGTGGCGATATCTATGCCGTCGACACATCCAGCTACCAGGTCGCGGGTCACTTCAAGGTTCCCGTGCGACCCCGCACTATGGCGTTCCTGCCCAACGGCACCCTGGGCTTCATTCCCTCCGAGTCGACCGGGCAATTGAATGTGATCGATACCGACCACCTCAAGGTACTCAAAGTGATCGATCTACCCCAGGGCTCACGACCCATGAGCGTCAAGATCTCGCCGGACGGCAAGCGGGTCTATGTCTCGGGCGGTCGTGCCGGAACGGTCTCGGTGCTCGATGCGCACACCCACGCCCTGGTGGGCACTATCAAGGTCGGCCAGCGCCCGTGGGGAATCGTCCTGTCTCCTGATGGGCGCTACCTGTTCTCCGCCAATGGCCCCTCGAATGACGTATCGGTGGTCGATCTGAGGCTCAACAAGGAAATCGCTCGCGTGAAGGCGGGTGAGCGACCGTGGGGACTGACGATCGTCGCGAGAACGCAGCAGGACTGAGCGCGCCTGCGATGACCAGAATGCGAAGCCGGCGCTGCGCGCACCGGCAGCTGCTGGTCCTGCTGGCGATCGGCGCGCTCGGTGCAGGCGCTGCCGAAAGTCCGTCAGAGCCTGAACACACCGACGGCGCGGTCACGCCCCGCGTGGCCCCCAAGGCATTTCTCAACATGCCGCGGCGCGCTGTGGGACGTCCACCGAGACTTTTGTCGCAAACCGGTGCCTTCACCGACCTGCGCACCCTCACGCCCTCTTCAGGGCTGATCCCCTACGACCTCGTCGTTCCCTTCTGGTCGGACGGGGCAATGAAGTCACGCCTGGTCGCCATTCCCGACCGCAAAGTCGGATTCTCTGCGACCGGTGAGTGGCACTTCCCACCAGGCACGGTATTCGTCAAGACCTTCGAGCTGCCTGTCGATGAACGCGACCCTGCGGCAAAACGGCGCCTGGAAACGCGCTTGCTCGTGCGCGCTGCAGACGGCGGGGTCTATGGAGTCGTCTACAAGTGGCGCGATGATGGCAGCGACGCGGAGTTGCTGGACGGCAGCACGACGGAAGACATTCGCATCAGGACCCGAAATGGCGGCACGCGGACGCAGCAGTGGTACTACCCGAGCCGCGAGGACTGCTTGAAGTGCCACAACTCCGGAGCCGGCGGGGTGCTCGGGCTCAAGACCCGCCAGATGAACAGGACCTTCCAATACCCGTCCGGTATCGTGAAGAACCAGCTGGTGGCATGGAACGACTGGCACCTTTTCTCACCGCCGCTGAAGGGCATCGACCCCTCTACGCTTACCCGGCTCGCGGCGTCCGACGATACCCGACGCAGCCTCGAGGACCGCGCGCGCTCGTACCTGGACGCCAATTGCTCGCAGTGCCATCGTCCCGGGGGCACCGTTGCCTATTTCGATGCCCGCTACGATACCGCGCCAGAGCGTCAGAACATCGTCAATGGTCCGGTATTGATCGATGAAGGAATCGATCACCCGCGCGTCGTGGCCGCGCACGACATCTGGCGATCAATCGCCTACATGCGCGCTGACACGCTGGAGGACATCAAGATGCCCCCTCTGGCTCGGCAGACGATCGATGCGAAAGGCGTGGCCCTGTTGCGGGCATGGATCGAATCCATGCCGGGCCGCCCCGTGCTCGCGCCTCCCGCCATCACCCCCACGGGCGGAAACTTTCCGTCCGCGATTGACGTTACGCTGAGAGCGGCTGAACGAGGGGCCGAGATCCACTACACGTTGGATGGCAGCGAGCCCGGGCGACAGGATCCCGTCTACACGAAACCCGTCCATCTAAGCGACTCATCGGTATTGCGAGCTCGCGTCTACAAGGACGGCTACGTTCACAGTATCACGGCACAGGGCGTGTTCATCCTTGGAAACTGACCCTGCGGAGCGATCGAAAGGAACGCACTCCCCGACCGTGACAGCGCAGTCACCGCAGCGGGGGGGAGGTGAGGTGATGTTGAATTCCATGTCGATCGCTATGGGCGCTACTGCGATAGCGATGCTCGGGATCAGCGAGCTCATCAGGCGCGTCCGTCTAAGCCGGGCAGCGTTCGCGATTGCCGTAGCGGTGTTCGCGGCGCTGGCGGTGTTCGCCATCGTGATGTTGTGGCACGCGGATGATTGGGGCTGGCCGCGAGACATGCCAGAGGGTCGTGTATCGGGATAGCGACGTGATTTGCCATCGTCCGCACCAGCACTGCGCGCGCATAACGGCTCGCAAACGGCGATCGCCATGGGGGGACAGCTACTGGGCAACTGGAGAAATTCGTGGACGGAGCCTGGAATTCCGCGCACGTCCCATCGCACGCAAGACACCTTCTGCGATGCGTTGAGGGCGTACCCCCAAGCCGAACGCGCACGCCGGATCACCGCGGGGGTCGACCTCGATCACCTTCGTACCCAGCGTGACGGGAACGTCGTCATGCGTCAGCCCCCGAATGACGCCCGAGATCGGAGCGCAGAGGACCACGCCACCGATCCACGCCACGACCGCGCCCCGTTCGACCCGCTCGCCAATGCGCATTCCTGTCTCGAAGCACCCAGCAACCGGGGCATAGACGAAGCGAGCGCGTGCGACACCTCCCAGCGGCTGAGGCTCGCCCGCCAGAGGCAGCGTCCCGCCGGATTCGATGACCGCGCCGAGGCGGTCACCCCAACTTGTTTCAATAGCAAGGTCGACGTTGCCACCAGCGACAAAGTTCGGGCCGAGGCCGATGGTGAGGGGCGCACTGCCACGTTGCTGCTCGGGAGCGGCGCGTTTGCGCATTGCGGCGTCGATGATCGCCGACCAGAACACTGTGGCCCGAAGCTGCGAATACGGCCCGATCGAAACCGGAATCACTGCGCCACCCGCCCACACGGCGTGAAGCTCCTCGGCGGTCTCGACCCGTTGAGCGACCAAGCCGTCGAGCGTCGCAGAACTGTCGAACACGGCATCCGCAAAGGCCATCCCACGTCGCGCGGTGGTGGGTCTGGGTTCATCGTGAAGAGCGACGGCGTAGCCGCTTCTATGGAGAGCGATCGCCACAGCCGAGCCAACATCGCCGACCCCTCGGACCAGAACGTGCACCTGTTCGCCCACCGGCACCTCTGAGTGCTACGCGGAAAACGCTCAGAAGCTGAAACGACCACCGAGTGTCGGAGCAAGATTGTTGTTGTAGAAATACGGGACGCCGGGGGCGTGAGGAATGGCGATGGCCAGACCGCCGCTGACGTCGGAATACGTAATGCCGGCATAAACGTCGAAACGGCGGGTGACGTGATGATCCGCATAGAGTGAAACCTCGCTGAGAGTGCCGGCGCACGAGGTGCGGAAACCGGCAGCGGGCGAGCAGGTCGGGGGCACCCGGAAGTTGTTCTGCTCTTGATGATAGTAGGCCACCGCGATGTCGGTTTTGCTGTCGAAGGCGTATCTCACCCCCACCCAATAGACCTGCACGATCTTGGTGGTATCAAGATTGTCGTCTTCGACCCCGCTCAGCAGATAACCGCCCTGGGCCGTTGCGCCAACGCCCAACGGATTCGACGGGTTGCTCTGCCGTATGTGTTCGTAGCCGGCATAGAACTTGAATGGGTCCCAGGAATATCTGGCGGCGATCATGACGGCGGTGTTGTCGGTCACGATGCCGTATTCGGTGTTGGTCGTTCCGATCAGATTGGCACCGTTGATGGGGTTCGTATTGATGCTGTTGGTGGTCGATTGATAAGGCTGCGTCAGACTCTGCGGCCCGAGCAAGGGGTTGAGCACGCTGATCGCCTGGTTGACATGCTGGAAGACGACGTCGGCGGCTAACTTGCCGTAGTCGCCGCCGAGGTCGAATCCGTAGGCGGTGTTATGCGGCTCCTCCGGCGTACAGGTGGCCGCGGTCCAGGTTGCGGAGGCGGAGAAGCAGCCGCCGGAACCGTCGACGAATTTGTACATCGCGCCAAACCGCAGCGGAGCATAGCTGACGCGATATTTGATGGCATTGTCCCAACGGGTGTCCTGGGTGTCGCCGCCGCCGGCCATCAGGCCGTTATAGCCGATGTACGAAAACGAGTAGGCGCCGGCTGCCGGATCGTACGCGAGCATCGCATCGGTACCGAGTGAGCGCTGACGGCCGAAGGTCAGCGTCCCGAAATGCTCGGACGAGACACCACCATAGAATTCGTCGTTGATGACCTGGCCTGCGCGCGCGCCATCGCCCGTGACCGAGTAGCTCTCCCTGGGAAGGCCGTTGTTGATGGTGTTGGTCGCTGCCATGTTGGCGAGCTGGCCGGACTGGGGATTAATGCCGGTCGAAGCGTTGAACACCACGTACCAGTCGTGCAGAACCTCTTCCCTGGCCTTGATGCCCAGACCCGTTTGCGACAGATTGTTGGGCGCAATGAGGAATTGGGAATGATTACCGTTGCGGTTGACCAGTGACTGGCCCTCATAGTTGTAGCCATTCGACGGTAAGCCGTGGCTGACCCAGCCCACGCCGATGTCATAGGCGCCGTATACGGTGATGCCGTGCCAGGTCAGCGGGCAATCGGTGGCGAAGAAGTCCTCGACGCTCGTGCAGCCGGCGCCGCCCGGTGGAGCAGCCGCAGTCGGTTCGGGAGTTGGAACATATTGATCGGCGTACGCCGCCTGACCCAGAACGAAGCTTGCGGCAAGCACCACAAGGGCGCAGCCGAGAAACCGCGCCGCACTTCCTCGGGAGAAGACAGCGCGCGTGTCGGTAGACTGGACCTCGTGATTCACGGCCGGAACTTCTCCCTTCAATCATTGAGGCGACGATCCCAGAGCTGGTCTTTGTCCGAGGTTCTTCAGGACATTCAGCTCGTGGCGTTTATTCGGGCAGCACTGAAGTCTCGTCCTTAGTGCGCAAGCACGCTAAAGCCGTACTTGGCGAAGATCTTCTGTCCCTGAGGACTTTGTAGATAGCCGATGAAGGCGGTTGCCCCTGTCCGCGCGGACTGCGTCAACGCGATGGGATAGACAATCGGCGGATGCGTGTTTGCGGGAAAGGTGTCGACCACGCGCACCGCCTTTTCGACGAGGGCATCGCTGCTATAGACGATACCCAGAGGCGCCTCGCCGCGGGTGACGTACATCAGCGCGTCGCGCACGTTTCCCGCACGAACGACGCGTGAGGCTACTTCGTCCCAGACGCCGAGTGTGGTCAGCGCTGCGCGCGCATAACGGCCGACGGGAACCGAGTCCGGATCACCGGTGGCAAGATGCCCGTCGCCGAGCGCTGCAGCCAGCGCAAAGTGCGGTGCGATCTTGAGCCGGATCTGGCTGTGTGCGGGTGCGATCAGCACCAACGCATTGCCCAGCATATTCCTGCGCGTGGCCGTCTGGATCAGGTCTCGCTTTTGCAGATAATCCATCCAGGCCGTATCGGCCGAGAAGAACACGTCCGCCCGCGCGCCCTCCTCGATCTGGCGTGCCAGGGTCGAGCTCGCATCGAACGACATCTTGACAGCGACGTGGGCACTCTTCTGGTAATCCGCACCGATCTCTTGCATCGCGTCGGTGAGCGAGGCAGCCGCGAAGACCAGGATCTGCTGTTGCTGCCCTTCCGCAATCGCCAGCGACGGAGAGGCAACCGCGACTCCAAGCAACAGAAGGCCGAGCAGTATCCGAGTCATGACCATAAGTCGTTATATTTAAGCAAATATATCGACAACAGCTGCAACATTGCAAGCCGAGCGGTGGGGTCTGCGGCGCGGTAACATGCGCGCAAACGAGGTGTCCATGATCGCCGCTCGCGAGTTAGGTATGAGCTATCGCCGCGCCTGGCTGCTGCTTGCGAGTCTCAACACTTCGTTTCGCGGACGCGTCGCGGTCACGGCTACCGGGGGTCGGGGTGGCGGCGGTGCGCGAGTGACTCGCTTCCGCCAGGAATTGATCGCGCTCTACCGCGCATTCGAGGACGAAACACAGGCGCGCGCCGCCCGGACGTTCAAAACGATCACCGCTAAAGCGCGCAGGAGTGCACGCGGTGCCGGCCCCGCTTCCGTGAGGCACCTCACGGAAAGAGGAGCTGCCGCGAACGTGTCCCGGCCGGCGGGTCGACTGCGCACGGCTCGGGCGGGCGTGACTCGAGCGCAGCTACGGTGTCCGGCCGGGGGAACGGGTCACGGCGACCTTCGCAGTCGCAACGGTGCCCGCGCTGAACTGCAGCGTCACGGCTGTACCCGCAGGCAAGACGAATTCAACGATTTTGTGGGGAGCATTGCAGCCCGGTCGCCCCTGATGATCCTTGGCGGGAACGATGCTGCCGTTCGCAATCACATCGACCCAGACCGGCAGATCGAGGGAGATTCGATATACGCCCGCGGCTCCAACCGTCAGTCTGACGAGACCCGCGTACGCTGCATCGGTCTTCGGCCTTGTGCCGGGCGTTGCCGGGAACGTAACCTCTGCCTGCCCCGTCAGCTTCAGTGCATATAGTTGATCGCTGACCACCGCCGGCGCGGCGGCGAGTGTTGACCCAGCAGCCAAAGGCCGGGGTTGCTGGCCGAACAGGGTTCGCTCATGACGGACGTCCCAGGTGAATGCGGCACACGGATCGTCGGCATGAGCGAGTCTCGGGACGGCGGTGCACAGGACGGACAGTGCGAATAAGACCAATCGGGGCACGCAAGTTGGAAATTGCATCGGCATGGCACCTTCATGATCGTCAGGGCTGCGGGAACACTCCTAGCGCCGCTTGAGACTACCTCACTTCCGAAAGCCTCGCCCGGGAGCCGCGAAACGGGCTAAGCAGCGCTGCACCGATTATCCAGGGACCTGATCAGTGCAGTCGGCGCGCCGCCTTTGCCTCCGACGCGCACTGCGCTCGCAGCTCCTCGGCGAAAGCCTCGAGTCGATGCAGCGTGGCGGGTCGCACGGAATGGTCGTATCGGAGATCCGTGAGGCCGTGGCGGTTCGATGCTCGGTAGATTCGCTCGAAGATCCTCAACATCTGCTCCTCGGAATCTGCGCCCGCCGTGCAGAAGCCCCCGGCCGGCGTCGTGAAGGCGATTACGAATCTCACGTCGGATTTCCGCATGTCACGCGGATCGACACCGCGTCGAAAGCCGAGGCATCGGCGCAGCGCGAACTCCGCGCCCGGCAGTTCGAAGACCGTGAGATTCATCGTTACCCGAGCCCTCGAACGTAAGCGCCGCTTGAGATCAGGCGCCCATGTGCTTCTTCACCGCTCATCTTGCGCCCGATCGCCCCAACACGCCATAGAGGCCAATCGCAGCCCATACCACATTGATAAACACCGACGGATACGCGCCATTCCAACCGCTGTTAACGATGATCCCCGCACCGGACAGGATATTTAACCAGTGATACGTGTTCGACCGCGCGCTAAGTTTGCCCGAGGTGAGGAGCAGGTACGCTGAGAGCATCATTGCCGCCGCAATCCATCCGATAACCTCAACTGCGTACTTCATGATTGATGCTTTCAGGAAGATCCGGTTTCGCCGAAACGGGGCTTGTGGTCGCGAAAAGCATCTGGCCGACTCCAAGAGCAATCAGCGCACCCGCCACCTGGGCCGCAATGAACGCCGGTACGTCGGCCGGCCGAATGCCTGCGAACGTATCCGAAAGTGAGCGGGCGATGGTGATCGCAGGATTTGCAAACGATGTAGAAGCCGTGAACCAATAAGCTGCTCCAATCCAACCCGCCACCATCCACGCCGCATCCTGGGGCCTGCGGTGCCCCACGACCACGAGCACCAGCCCAAAGGTTGCGACCCCCTCCGCGAGCCACTGTGAGGAGCCAGTGCGCGTGTGAGCAGAAGATTGCAGCCAGGGAAGGTCAAACATGGCGTGGGCCAGGACAACTCCCACGCAGCAGCTGAGTATCTGCACCACCACGTAGGCGCCGGCGTCACGCCAGGACAAGACCCCCCTCATTGCCTGGACGAGCGAGACCGCGGGATTGAAGTGCGCGCCTCACGGGGCCAAAGAGCGCTATCAGAGTCGCCAAAACTGCGACCGTCGCGCCGGTATTCGCAAGCAGAGCGATCGCCGTGTTCCCACCGGCCAGCCGCTCGGCCATGACTCCCGAACCCACGACAGCAGCAGCTAGGAGTGCGGACCCAATGCCTTCGGCTATCAGGCGCCTGCCGGTACTCATCGGCTCCAGCGGTGGTTTGCCGATCGCGTCTAGCTGTTCCTGTAGCTTGATCCGATCGAGCGACGCCAGAGGCAGGCTCGTGAAGATCTTGATCCGACTATCGAGCGCTTGAAACGTCGATCGGAACGCCACCCACTTCTCGGTCTCCGAACCCTCGACCGCCGCGGGATCCGGCAGGCCCCAGTGCGCCGTCATCGGCTGACCAGGCCAGTACGGACAGACTTCACCGGCGGCGTTGTCACAGACTGTGAACACGAAATCCAGCGGTGGCCCGTGTGGTGCTGCGAATTCGTCCCAACTCTTGCTGCGAAGGCCTTCGGTCGGGAACTTCATGCGTTTCAAGAGTTCGAGCGCAATAGGGTGCACGGCGCCCTTAGGATGACTGCCGGCACTGAATCCCTTGAACTTTCCGTGTCCATACTGATCGATCAGGGTCTCGGCGATGATGCTGCGCGCGGAATTGCCGGTGCAGAGAAACAGAACGTTGTACGGGCGATCGGCCATGGCGCTCTAAGCCGAGTCCGGCAGACTCTTCGCCATGCAGGTCGCGGAGCCAGGGCACAGCGAGCGAAACTCTTCGCTCACCTGCATGTCTTGGGGCGCACTTGTGCGCTCGATGGCGCGATACCCCTGGCGTGCGAAAAATTCCGCGGCGGTCTGCGTAAGCAGGATCAATTCGGTGATCTGGGCTGCGCGGGCCTGGCGCTCGAGCTTGCAGACAATCATCCGCCCCAAACCGCTCCCGCGGCGATTCTCGGCCACGACCACGGACCGCAGCAGCGCCGAATAGCCAAAACGCTGCAGCGCCCCGGCCCCGATCACCTCGCCATCTTCACACGCGACCACAAACTCGGGTCGTGCAGACTCGAGGTCGCTGGTTGGCAGGCCGCTGCCCTCAAGCAACGCCCGAATACCACGCTCATCGTGCACGGTGGCAGCTCTCAACAGCGGCGCGGCCATGTACAGTCTCGCACCCCGAGCGCCACAGCGCGTTGGCTGAGCGCGAAGTTCACCCGTGGGTCCTCCAGCATCCATTCGGCGAGTTAATGCTCTCGGCAATATCGCCAACCGATACATGGACGCGAAAGCGCTTCATCATGCCTCTCTTTCGCGGCACCGCTACCGCCGGTGCGCAGTTTCGTCCGCCGCAGCAATTCTCGGTCAGGAATCCGAGCAACGTATTCATCTGCTCGTAGTTGGCCGAGTAATAGATGAACCGACCCTCTGGCCGGGCCAGGACGAGGTCAGCGTGGCTGAGGTTCTTCAGGTGAAACGACAGCGTGTTGGGCGGGATGCCCAGACGTCCAGCAAGCTCACTCGCCGCGAGACCTTCGGGACCGGCCTGTACGAGAAGGCGATAGACCTGCAGGCGACTGGCTTGCGCCAGTGCAGCAAGTGCCTCGACGGCGCCTCTCGTTTCCATAGATCCGGAAGCATAGAACATAACCGCACGGCGTCAAGGTGTGACCGGTCCTTGCGGTTCATGGCTGCGCGGGAGGCTTCGGCCACGCAGTACCGGCGCAGGCTCGGGGCTGTACGGGGCTAAGCCCCTGCACGGCTACGCCCGAAATTCAGCCGTGAAGCCGGCCGCGGACTGCGCGACGCCTAGCGGCATGGACGAGTACGCGCTGATCCGTGTCTGATTTGTTGGCGCCCCCGGCCAGAGTAGAACACCTTGCGGTAACACTTGACTGTGCAAGCAAATCTTACGGCGCGAAATTCACCCGTACCCGCCGAAATCCAGACTGAGTGGTTTGCGTCTAGGCAGCCCGATCTCGCAGACGCGGCAGGGTCCGAATGTCCGCACCGACCTCGCGCTCGGCAACGCGTAGCTCGTAGATCTTCTGCAGGTTCAGCCAGAACTCTGCGCTCGTACCAAAGAAATGCCCCAGCCGCAGCGCCGTA